>OGCO01003898.1_pt1 | contig 16735 bp, 20 predicted proteins | sample 1570171 | NCBI WGS metagenome assembly OGCO01 (sample SAMEA4370583, study PRJEB24528) | human gut metagenome | reverse complement strand
CGTGCGGATTTCGCTGTTGCCCAGCTTTGCCTTGGTCTGGCCTTCGAACTGGGCGTCGGTCAGCTTCACGGAAATAATGCAGGTCAGCCCCTCACGGCAGTCTTCGCCGGAGATTTTTTCCTCATCCTTGAGAATTTTCATTTTGTGGCCGTACGCATTGAGCACATTGGTCAGGGCGCGCTTGAAGCCGGTCTCGTGCATGCCGCCCTCCGGCGTGTGGATGTCGTTGGCGAAGGACACCAGCGTCTCGTTGTAGCCGTCGTTGTACTGCAGAGCCACCTCGGCCATGGAACCGTCCCGGGTGCCGGCCATGTAGATCACCTGATCGTGCAGCACATCCTTATTGGTGTTGAGATAGGTAACAAACTCCCGGATACCGCCTTCAAAGCACATCTCGTCGCTCTGTTCCCAGCCTGCGCGCAGGTCGATGGTGCGAATGCGCAGTCCGGCATTCAGAAACGCCTGCTCCCGCATACGGGTGTGGAGCACGTCATAGTCGTATACCGTTTCCTCAAACATCTCCGGGTCGGGCTGGAAGGTGACCTCGGTGCCGGTGCGGTCGGTCTGACCCACGATGGTCATGCTCTGGGTCACCTTGCCCCGGGCGAACTTCATCTCATAGATGTTGCCGTTCTTGTGTACCCGCACCTCCAGCCACTCGGAGCAGGCGTTGACCACGCTGGCGCCCACGCCATGCAGGCCGCCGGACACCTTGTAGCCGCCGCCGCCGAACTTGCCGCCGGCGTGCAGAATGGTGTAAACGACCTCCAGAGCGGGCTTGCCGGTCTGGGCCTGAATGTCCACGGGGATGCCGCGGCCATTGTCGGTGACGGTGATGGAGTTGCCCGGATTGATGGTCACATGGATCTCCGTGCAGTAACCGGCCAGCGCCTCGTCAATGGCGTTGTCCACGATCTCATACACCAGATGGTGCAGACCGGACGCGCTGGTGGAACCGATATACATACCCGGACGCTTCCGGACGGCCTCAAGACCCTCCAGAACCTGAATTTCCGAAGCGTTGTACTCATGCTCCGTGGCGGTTCCTCTTTCGATCAGATCTAGTTCTTCTGACATTCTTTCTTCCTCCTGTTTTGAGGTTGGTTTCTTATATTGACAAAGAATTGGATTCTTATTGTATATTGATTCGGGCGCGGCGCAGACCATCGAAGGCTTCCCCTTGGGGGGAAGCTGTCACCGAAGGTGACTGATGAGGGGGCAGGTTCAGGACAGCGTTCCCTTCAACGCCACCTCATCCGGTTCGCTTCGCTCACCACCTTCCCCTCAAGGGGAAGGCATTGGCGCGGTGCAGACTGTCGAAGGCTTCCCCTTGGGGGGAAGCTGTCGCCGCAGGCGACTGATGAGGGGGCAGGTCTGGAACAGCTTTCCGTTCGTCGCCACCTCATCCGCCTCACTTCGTTCGGCACCTTCCCCTCAAGGGGAAGGCTTTGGTACGGTGCAGTCCCGCTCACTTTAAGTGCTCCAAAATATCTTCACACACACCGCCGAAATTTCTTGCAATCTCCAGATTTGTATATCGGAGCACAGTCAGTCCCCTGCCGTGCAGATAACTGTCTCTCCGCCGGTCGTATTCGACGCCCTCCAGCTCATAATGCTGAGAGCCGTCCAGTTCGACTACCAGATGCCTTGCCGCACAGTAAAAGTCAACAATATACGAGCCGATCACCTTCTGCCGGTGAAACGGAACCGGAGCATTTTTCAGAAAATCATACCAGAGATGACGTTCTTCCTTTGTCATTTCCCGCCGCAATTTTCTGGCCCGGTTTTCTAATGACTCCCTCACTCCACAATGCCGCTCTGACTGCGTTTGAGCAGGGTGGCGGTGGAGAGCTGGGAGATATAGACCCGCTGAGAAGCCCGCTGACCGGCCACGACGAAGGACTTTGGCAGATCCTCAGTGACATAGCGCACCTCGCCCCGCTTTTCGGCGGTATTGAGGTAATTGCGCGTGCGGATGGACTGGGTGGTGATATCCAGATCAAAGATGCCGATGATGTCGCAGTCGCGCACCACGGTGTCCTGTCCAAGGTGAAGGTACATTCAGCGCTCCTCCTCTATCGTGCCGTTTTTCACGCGGAACACCCTGCCCTCCCGCAGAGCGGCAAGGCGCTCCTCCTCGCAGCAGGTGATGAACACCTGTCCGCCCTGGATATGGTTGAGCACGAATTCCTGCCGCCGGGGGTCCAACTCGCTGAGCACGTCGTCCAACAGCAGCACCGGATATTCCTCCCGGTCGTCAAAGATGATGTCCCGCTGCGCCAGCTTCAGGCTCAGCGCCGCCGTCCGGGTCTGCCCCTGAGAGGCGTACTGCCGGGCGCTCCGGCCGTCGATGTCCACCCGCAGCTCGTCCCGGTGGGGGCCGATCAGGCACTTCCGGGCGGCCAGTTCCGCCTCCCGGCGGCACTCCTGATGCTCCATCAGCTGCTCAAAGAGCACCTTCGTGGGGGCCAGCGGGTCGGAAATGGCGCTGTCCGGCTCGTAGGCCAGACTGAGAGCCTCCCTGCCGCCGGAAAACTCCCGATGGATGGCGGGGGCCGTCCCGGCAAGGCGCTTGATGAAGTGGGCGCGGTAATGGGTGATGACCGCGCCGGCCTGACAGAGCTGATGGGAGAAGTCGTCCAGCGTGGCCAGCAGGTCGGGCCGCTCCTCTTGATGGTTCAGGATGAAGCTCTTGCTCTTCCAGATCTTCTGGTAGCGCTCCAGCGCTTCGGCGTATCTGGGCCGCAGCTGGGCGATGGTGTCGTCCAGAAACCGCCGCCGCTCCACCGCCCCGGCCCGGATCAGAAACAGATCCTCTGGGCAGAACAGCACGGTGTTCAGGGTCTCCCCCAGCTCTGCGGCGCTCTGGAGCTTCACGCCGTTGCGTTTCAGAACGCGCCGCTGACCGGCGTTCAGCGTGATCTCCACGTTAAAATCCCGGCCCCGGCACTCCAGCTCACCGGTCAAAAAGCCGTGCTGAATGCCGAACATGATGAGCTCCCGGTCATAGCGGGCGCGGTGGCTCCTAGCCCCGGCCAGATAGGAGATGCCCTCCAGCAGGTTGGTCTTTCCCTGGGCATTGTCGCCGCAGATGATGTTCATGCCGGGGTGAAACTCCGCCCGGGCAGACAGGTAGTTGCGGAAATACTCCAGAGAGAGCGCGTTCAGTCTCATTCGATGGTGACGGTCACGCCGTCGATGGTGACGCTGTCGCCGCTTCTGAGCTTCTTGCCCCGCATGGTGCACACTTCGCCGTTGACCTGGACCTCGCCGTCCTGAATGCGCATTTTGGCCATGCCGCCGGTCTCGCACAGGCCCTCATATTTCAGCAGGTCCTGCAGGCGGATGAATTCCGTTGTGATCTGAGTGGTGTAGTCGTTCTGATTCATAGTGATGTCCTCGTTTTTATAAAAGTAGAAACGCTTGTAAGGCTCCCCTCTGGGAGGAAGGCTTTGGTGCGGTGCGGACTGTCGAAGGCTTCCCCCTGGGGGGAAGCTGGCACGGCGGAGCCGTGACTGATGAGGGGGCAGGTCCAGGATAGCTTTCCTTTTGACGCCACCTCATCCGGCCCTTCGGGCCACCTTCCCCTCAAGGGGAAGGCTTTGATGTGGCGCAAACCGGTAAGTCCTTCCCTTACTGCCCCGCTCTCAGCCGGACGGGCAGGACCATATAGAGGAAATTGTCCTTGCCGTCGGCGGGGGTGATGATGCAGGGGGAGATGGCGCTGTTCATGCAGAGATTGATGTTGTCCGCCGGGGCGGCCTTCAGCGCATCCATCATATATTTGTTGTTGAAGCCGATCTCCAGCTCCTGACCGTCGCCGGCCATGGGGCACTCGTCGCTGGCGTCGCCCAGGGCGGTGTTGACCCGGATCTTCATATTGTCGCTCTCAAACAGGCACCGGATGGGGCTCTTCTGCTTCTCGGTGATGATCAGGCTGACGCGGTCGATGGTGTTGAGCAGCTGGCGCTTGTCGGCCACCATGATGATCTTGTACTCGGAGGGGATGGCGGAGCGATAGGCCAGGAACTCGCCCTCCAGGCGGCGGGCCACCAGCATGGTGTCGCCGGCCTTGAACATGACGTGGCGGGAGCCCACCACGATGGTGGCGGTGTCCTCACTCTCGCCGCAGATCTTTTCCACTTCGCTCAGCGCGGCGGCGGGGACGACGAAGGAAAAATTGGGCTTGCCGGTGATCTTTTCCACAGTTTCCCTGCGCAGAGCCAGCCGGTAGCCGTCCACGCTGACCACAGTCAGGGTCTTGTCCTCGCTGACCTCAAAGAGGGAGCCGGTGTGGATGGGGCGGCTCTCGTTGGTGGAGACGGCGAACAGGGTCTGGGTGATCATGCTGCGCAGGACGTTGCGGGGCAGCTCCACCGTGTGCTCGTATTCCACCAGCGGCAGATCCGGGAAATCCTCGGGATCGGAGCCCATGATGTTGAATTCGCTCATACCGCACTTGATGTTGACCATGTTATTTTCTGTGGAAACACTGACCACATCGTCGGCAAGGCGGCGGATAATGTCGCCGAACAGGTGGGCGCTCAGCACTAGGGTGCCCGGCTCGGTCACGTCGGCGGGGACGATGGTGCGGATACCTGTGGAAAGGTTGTAGCCGGTCAGCCGCAGCTCGTCTGTGGCGTTGACCAGAATGCCCTCCAGCGCGGTGATGGAGCTCTTCGGGCTGACCGCACGGGAAGAAATTGAGATGGCGCTCTGAAGGAGCGCTTTTTCGCAGGTGAATTTCATGGGTGACCTCCGTTCAAAGCAGGGTTTCTCTTTGCGATATAAGAAAGGATAAGATAAATTTTTTAGGAGTCGTAGTAGAACGGCACAACTTTTGTGGATAACCGGGCGAAAGCCTTGAAAATACGGAAAAAATTTATCCACAGTTGCCACAGAGTTTTCCACAGGTATCAACAACGGCGTGGAAAAATAAAAAATCAGACCGTCAGAAAGTTTTCCACAGGGAGAAGTTTATACAGGGACAACTGTGGATAACTGTGGAGAACTTGGAGAGGTGCAGGGATTATAAAGGCTTCCCCTAGGGGGGAAGCTGTCTGCGAAGCAGACTGATGAGGGGGCAGGGCCAGGACAGCTTTCCTTTCGACGCCACCTCATCCGGCCCTTCGGGCCACCTTCCCCTCAAGGGGAAGGCTTTCAGAACTTTCTGCTATTCGCCAAACCCCAATTTACCAGACAAATTTATATTATAAAAATAGAAAAGGAGTCTATATATGGAGCGCTTGGATCAGCAGTTTGCCTTTTTGCGGGAGATCGACCGGGAGAAAGAGATCGTCCGCCAGACCTATCTGGCCGATGGGAGCCGGAAGGAGGGGGACGCAGAGCACGCATGGCATCTGGCCATTATGGCGCTTCTGCTCAGTGAATACGCCAATGAGGAGATCGACGTGCTGAAAACGGTGTCCATGGTGCTTATCCACGATCTGGTAGAGATCGACGCCGGGGACACTTATGCCTATGACACGGCGGGTGCGCAGACCCAGCGGGAGCGGGAGCTGAAGGCGGCGGAGCGGATCTTTGGGCTTCTGCCGGAAGATCAGGGGAAGAAAATGCGTGCGCTGTGGGACGAGTTTGAGGCCAGGGAGACCCCGGAGGCCAAGTTTGCCCGCACGCTGGACTGTGTCCAGCCCACCATGCTCAACGATGCCAGTGAGGGCAAGTCCTGGCTGGAGCACGGCGTACACCTCAGCCAGGTGCTGGGCCGCAACGCCCGCACTGCTGAGGGGAGCGAGGCGCTGTGGGACTATGCCCGCACTCATTTCGTGGAGCCTCATGTGGGGAAAGAACTGAAAGCAGATTGAAAAAAAGAGCCGGTTTGTTACCGGCTCTTTTTTGTGTAAAAATCAGTCCTCATAAGGCCGCACCCGCAGCGTGGCTCCCACTTTTTCGCAGATACCCTTGCAGATCTCCTGCTCTTCAGGGGTGGTGACAGGCTCGCCCACCACGGTCATCATGACATGGGGGACATATTGGGTGCACTCCTTCGTGAACTTCAGCATGGCGTCAAAGGAGCCGATGCCGAATTTGCTGCGGGTCAGCTTCAGATATTCCTCCGCATCCATGGCGTTCAGGCTGACAGACACGCAATCGATCAGGCCTTTCAGCATTGGGGCGGTGGGCTTGTGCCAGATCAGATCGGCAAGTCCGTTGGTGTTGATGCGGATGGGCAGGTTCGGATGTCCCTCCTTCAGGTGAGCGGCTACCTTCAGCAGGTCATCCAGCCGCTCCGTGGGCTCACCGTAGCCACAGAATACGACTTCCTCATACTGCTCCAGATCCCATGCGTCCAGACTGTCGCACACCTCCTGGACAGTGGGTTCCCGCTCCAGCCACAGCGGGTCGGAGCCGTAGACGCCGGGGCCGTTCTGGCGCAGGCAGAAGGTGCAGGCGCAGGGACAGCGGTTGGTCATGTTGACATAAATGCCGTGCTTGACGGGATAGGTGATGGTCATAGTGCGTGCCTCCAGAAATAAACAGATACAGCGAGAGCGCCGTGTCGTAAACGGACCGGCGCACATCGCATTTTATGCTAAAGCTATTTTAAACCATTTCTGCCTGAGAAACAAGCCGATGTTTCAGATCGGCCCGATCCAGTGCCTTGCCCAGCAGAATGTAGAGCAGGCTGCTCAGCACCACCTGGGTGATATAGCCGGTGATGCCGGCGGCAGGGGCGATGAAGTTGCCGGTGATGATGCTCTCATAGAGATAGTAGCCGCCGGCGCAGAGAAGCAAGGAGGGGATGAGGGCCAGATAGTTGCGCTTGCACAGGAAGGTGGGGGCTTTGCTGGTGAAGAAGCAGGCGGTCAGGGCCTTGATGACCAGCGTGGCCGGGGCCCACATGGAATAGCCGCTCAGTACGTCGGCCATACCGGCGCCGATGGCGCCTGCCGCCGCGGCATAGCCCATGGGCAGGGTGGAGGCGGCCAGATAGAGAAAGCCGTCGCCCACATGGGTGTAGCCGTTGAAGCTGGGGACGTGGAGGTAGGCGGTGAATACATAGATGATAGCGGCGAATACTGCGGTCTGGCACAGCCGCTGAACGCGAATGGATTTCATGGGAGATCAGTTCCTTCCGTATTGGTAATGTCAATAGAATACGCTCGAATTGGCCGGAACAAAATCACCAATTTTAGAAAGATTGATGTGGTCAGAATACAGCCAGATGGAGAAAAAAGACAATGTGCGGAATAACGCTTGAATCTGCAAAAAAATGTGATATGCTATCTGTAACAATTAAATTTGCAGGATTTCCGGCATACGCCCTGGATTTTGGCCGGATCGACTTGTTTTGGCGTATTTATTGCAAGCTGACCATAAGGTCAGTTTTATTTTGCCCACAAGCTGAGGATGAATTGCGCCGCCTGCAATCAAAACGAAGGAAACGCACCCGAATCCGTGCCTGACCGGAGCGGGTGTGTCACCCTGTCTGGAGGGAATTATTTTGACTCAAGCCAATGTCACCTGGTATGGCCATTCCTGCTTCCTGATCGAGCTGGCCGGGAGCACCGTCGTGCTGGATCCCTACGGCGTCGGCTCGGTGCCCGGACTGCGTCTGCCGGATCTGAGTGCCGATGCGGTCCGTGTCAGCCACAGCCACACCGACCACGGCGCAGTGGAACGGGTGCTCACCAGCGGGAAGCCGCTGAACTTCCGTGTGCGGGAGGTCATGGGCGACCACGATCACCACAATGGCGCCCACCGGGGAAAAAACCGGATTCTGGTCATAGAGTATAAGGGGCTGCGCCTGGTGCATCTGGGCGATCAGGGCTGTGTGCTCACGCAGAAGCAAATCGACGAGATCGGCCATCCTGATCTGCTGATGCTGCCTGTGGGCGGCTACTTCACCATTGATGCCGCTGAGGCCCGACAGATCATGGATCAGCTCCAGCCCAGCGTTACCGTGCCGATCCACTACCGGGACGGCGCCATCGGCTTTGACGTGTTGTCTACCCTGGATGAGTTCCTGGCGCTGGTGGACATACCTGTGGTGCGCTGTGAGGAGCGGCAGTTCACGATCACAGAGGGGATGCCCCGTCAGGTACTGATCCCGAAGCTGGTGCATTGAGGGGAAGATTAAAACCCCAATTTAGATACATAAGGAAATTTTATTATGTCTTATCGTTCCAAACAAATGCTCATTGTCCGCCGGGATCTGAAAATGCGAAAAGGCAAGATCGCGGCGCAGGCCAGCCATGCCTCGGTGGAGGCGGTGCTCAAGGCCATCGTCAAGGAAAACCGCGCCGGCCAGCTGCGTACCGACCCGGAGGGCTATGCCTATCTGGACGCTCCGGATGGGCAGGAGAGTCCGCTCACCGACTGGTTTCGCTACGGCATGGCAAAGATCTGCGTCTATGTGGATTCTGAGGAGGAACTGCTGGCGCTGGATCAAAAGGCCCGGGAGGCTGACGTGACGACCGCCCTGATCCTGGACGCAGGATTCACCGAGTTCCACGGCCAGCCCACCTATACTGCGCTGGCCTTTGAGCCGCTGGAAGCGGAGCGGGCGGACGAGCTGACCGGCGGCCTGCCGCTATACTGAATCAAAAAATCCTCTGCTGAACGTCAGCAGAGGATTTTCTTTATACCAATTTGAAAATTTCGATCAACAGCAACCAGGCAAGGCCGTAGTAAGTGACAACGGCGACCAGGTCGTTGATGGTGGTGATGAGGGGGCCGGAGGCCACGGCCGGGTCGACCTTGATGGCTTTGAAGAAAATGGGGATAACGGTGCCGGAGATGCTGGAGAGCAGCATGGACAGCACCAGCGCCAGACCGATACAGGCGGAGACGGCGAAGGCCAGCGCAGGAGTCTGGGCTTTGAACAGCGTCAGGTAGCCGCCGATGAGGATAAAGGAGGATACGCCCAAGATCAAGCCGTTGGTCAGGCCGACCTTGGATTCCTTCCACACCAGCTTTCCCTTCTGCCGCGCTCCGAGGGAGCTGTCCATCAGCACACGGATGGTGACGGCCAGCGACTGGGTGCCCACATTGCCGGCCATGTCCAGCACGAGAGACTGGAAGCAGATGATGAGGGTGATCTGGGCCACTACGTTTTCAAAGAGACCCACCACACTGGACACGACTAGGCCGAGGCCCAGCAAGATGAACAGCCAGGGCAGGCGCTTGCGGATGCTTTGGATCAGCGGCTCCTTCAGATCCTCTTCGGACGCCAGACCGGCCAGCTTGGCGTAGTCATCGCTCAGCTCATCGTCCACGACCTGCATGAAGTCCTGGGCGGTGATGACGCCGATCAGCTTGTTGTCCTGATCCAGTACAGGGATGGAGTCTTCGGAGTAGTCCTGAATGCGGGGGACACAGTCCTCAATGCGCTCGTGCGCGTAGAGGAAGGGGTAGGAGGTGGCGATCAGCTCCTGCAGATTGTCGTGCTCCCGCGCCCGGATCAGGTCGGGCAGTTCAATGGCACCGTAAAACGTCTTGTTCTCAGCGGTGACGTAGATGGTGGAGATGTTGTCGCTGTCTGCCGCCTGGGCCACCAACTGATGCATGGCCTCCTTGACGGTCATGTCTGCGGTGATGGAGATATAGTCGGTAGACATAACACTGCCGATCTCGTCCTCGGAGTAGGCCCACAGGCTGGAGACCTCTTGCCGGGTTTCGTCGTCCATCAGTTCCAGCAGGGTGTTTTTGTCGTCGCTGGGCAGGGTCTTGAGGTAGTCGACGGTCAGGTCGGCGTCCATGCGGGTGAGCACATCGACCCGCTTGCGCAGACTCAGTTCATCGAGAAAATGGCTGGGGGTGTCCACATAGGGCAGGACTTCGGACAGGGTGTCTGCGTCCAGCATCTGATAGACCAGTTTGCGCTCGTCGGCGGTCAGCTGTTCCAGCGCATCGGCAATGTCGCTTTCATGGTAGTCGGAAAGCTGATCCTGAAATGCCTTTGGGGTGGTGTGGCTGCGCAGGATGGCGCGCAGTTCCTGAGAGTAGTTGGGATGCTGCATCTGATCCTGATAGTTGTTGTGTTCCATGTTCAGACCTCCTTTGATGTTGTGCGGGAGTGAACTGCCTCGGCAGCTGTCTGAACGAAGGGGCAAAAGAAAACGCCGCTGACTCATGGCGCGAGGGCGCACAACGTCAGCGGCAGAACATCAAAGCGGCCGGATCACGAACATCTCACAGGTCGTTCGTGCCGACACGCGTTGTTTTCTGCCGCGCCTTCGCCCGCTGCTACTGCTGCTGTCCATGATCTCACCTCTCCTTATATTTAAATTCCGGGGCTATTTTACCCCGGTTGGGTAAAAAAAGTCAAGGGCAAAAGGGACAAAAAAGAAGGGGCAGAACCATACAGGTTCCGCCCCTTTGTCGAAGCCGCTTCACTGTGATTGCTGCGCGGCCTTATGCTTCTGGTAAATGCTGACCAGACCGTCCAGAATGAGCTCGCTGTCCACCAGATCAATGGTGCCGGTGTGGTCGGCAATCATGCGGGCCAGTCCGCCGGTGGCGACCACCTTGATCTGCTCGTCCGGCTCAGCCATCTCCGCCTTGGTGCGGCGAATCAGATACTCCATGCTGCCCACATAGCCGCCCACGATGCCTGCCTGGATCTGGGAGATGGTGTCATAGCCCAGCATTTTGTCGGGCAGATTCAGTTCCACATGGGGGAGCATGGCGGCGTTCTGGGCCAGCGCATCCATGCTGACCCGGACGCCGGGACAGATGCTGCCGCCCACATAGACATCGCCGGCATCCACTGCGTCCACCGTGGTGGCGGTGCCGAAGTCCAGCACCAAAAGGGGCGCGCCGTATTTTTCTACGGCGGCCATGCAGGCCACGCTCCGGTCCGCACCGTGCTCGTTGGTGGTGGCGCCGCCCAGATAGCCCAGCTCGGCAAAGACATCTTCGTTGATGACCAGCGGTCTGCGGCCCAGATACTTCACCATGGCGTTTTTCAGCGAGTACATGATGCCGGGCACCACGCTGGCGATGATGACATCCTCGATCTGCTCCGGCTGCCAGCCAAAGCGGTTCAGATAGTCGCAGAGCGTGAGGCCGATCTCGTCGGAGGTCTGGCTGCCCTTCGTCATAAGGCGGAACGTGCCCAGCAGGTCTTTCTTTGCCAGATCATAGAGACCAAACTCAATATTGGTGTTGCCCACGTCAATGGTCAGCAGCATAGCGGTTCCTCCTGTTATTCAAGCGTTTTGACGCAGCAGACCGCGGTGCCGCGCTGGATGGTGATGACGCCGTAGGTATGTCCGTAGCCGATGCTGCCCGGGTTGAGCAGCTGAAGCGAGCCGAAGTCATCATAGTAGGGAATGTGGGTGTGGCCGCACAGCAGCACATTGGCCTGCTCGCGGATGGCGTGGCTGACTGCGCCGGAGTAGCCGCTCTTCACGCCAAAGGTATGGCCGTGGCAGAGCAAAAAGCAAATGCCGTCCAGCGTGACCTTCTTCTCGGTGGGATAGTCGGCCATGCTCCAGTCGCAGTTGCCGACCACCTGATAAAGCGGTGTGTCCGGGAAGGCATAGGTCAGCTCTTCGGCGTCCCGCCAGCAGTCGCCCAGATGAAAAATGGCGCCGGGGCGTTCCTGCTCGGCGGCTAAAATCATGGATTCCCGGTCGCCGTGGGAATCGGAAAAGACAAGGATCTTCATATCATATCTCCGTTCACGCCGCCGGTCACACAGGGCGGGGGCGCGCATATACTGAGAGTGAAATCAGGAAAGGCGGTCTGATCTATGGCAGAAAAGCAGAACGGGCTTCCCGGCGCCGAAGCGCTGATGAAGGACAAAGAAAAGCTGCGCCAGGTGCTTGCCTCACCGGAGGTGCGCCAGCTGGCGGCGGTGCTCAATACTCAGAGCGGCGGGCAGCTCCGGCATGCGGCACGCAGTGCTCAGAGCGGTGATACCGCCCAGCTGGAGCAGATGATGCGTGCGCTGGGAGCCAGCCCGGAGGGGGCAAAGCTGATGGAGCAGCTTCAGAAAATGCTGGGGAAATAACCGATTGTGCGGGAGGAGGGGAGCGCTATGAGCGATTTTGAGGAAAAACTGAATGCCATCCTCTCCTCGCCGGAGACCATGGAGCAGATCTCCGCCATTGCCAGCAGTCTGAGCGGCGGAGCTAAACAGTCGGAGAGCGGCGATGCGCCGCCCGACAACACCCCGGTGCAGAGCGGACCGGATCTCTCCGGACTTGGAGATCTGCTGGGCGGGCTGGACAGCGGGATGCTGGAGCGCATCCTGCCGCTGGTGCGGGAGTACCAGGCGGGAAATGATGAGAAACAAGCTCTGCTCAATGCTCTGAAGCCCTTCCTGCGCCAGGAGAGCCGGGAAAAGGTGGATAAGGCCATTCGGATCACGCGGCTGTCCCGGGTGATCCGTTCCTCCATGTCGTTGTTCCGGGAGGACGGCCATGTATAACCGCTATATCCCCCAGGGAGATTTTATTCCCGCAGAGTCGGCGGAACAGGGCGGGAGAGAGAATCGGCCGCCGCGCCGGAGCGGACTGCCGGGCGGTTTATTCACCGGCGTGCCGGATCTGAATGGCCTTTTGAAAATGCTCCATCTGGACCGCTTTGACAAGGGCGATATCCTGCTCCTGCTGGTGCTGGTTTATCTGTTCATCGAAAGCGAAGACGAGGATTGGCTCATTGTCCTCGCCCTCGTACTCCTGATGGGATTCTGACCGGTCTGCGCTTTAAATTGCACCCACCGCAGTGGGCGCAATAGAGTAGGTCTCTTCTGATTGAGCAAACTCTGTTTGCTCAATCAGAGCTGAAGAAATCCGATTTTCTTGTAGACCTTCCGCAGCGTCTTGTTTGCCACATAGCTGGCCTTCTCCGCACCCTGCTTGTAGACGTCCAACAGATAGGCCTTGTCGGCGATGAGCCGGGTAGCCTCCTCCCGGATGGGACGCAGGGTTTCCACCACGGCCTCGCCCACCTTGGGCTTGAAGGCGCCATAGCCCTGACCGGCGAACTCCGCCTCGATCTCGGCGGGGGTCTTGCCGGTGCAGGCGGCGTAGATGTTGATGAGGTTGCTGACGCCGGGCTTCTCCTTCAGGTCGAAGCGGACGCAGTTTTCCGTGTCGCTGTCAGTGACGGCGCGCTTGAATTTGCGCATGATGTCCTCTGGCTTTTCCATCAGGAATACGCAGCCATCTGGGATGGATTTGCTCATCTTGCTGTCCGGGGCGTTCAGGCTCATGACCCGGGCGCCCTCCTTGGGAATGAAGGGTTCTGGGATCTTGAACACATCGCCGTAGACACCGTTGAAGCGCTTGGCGATGTCGCGGGTCAGCTCGCAGTGCTGCTTCTGATCCTCGCCCACCGGGACGTAGTCCGGCTGATAGAGCAGAATATCTGCCGCCATCAGAGCGGGGTAAGTGAAGAGACCGGCGTTGATATTGTCGGCGTGCTTGGCGGATTTGTCCTTGAACTGGGTCATACGGCTGAGCTCACCGAACATGGTGTAGCAGTCCAGCACCCAGCCCAGCTGAGCGTGGGCAGGTACATGACTCTGCACGAACAGGGTGTTCTTTTCGGGATCCAGACCGCAGGCAATGTAGATGGCCAGCTGTTCCAGCGTGCGCCGACGCAGATCGGCGGGAGTCTGGCGGACGGTGATGGTGTGCATATCGGCCATGAAGTAGTAGCAGTCGTACTGCTCGGCCCGGGCGGCCCAGGTCTTGATCGCACCCAGATAGTTGCCCAGGTGCAGGTCGCCGCTGGGCTGGATGCCGGACAGCATTACTTTCTTGGCAGTAGTTTTTTCTTCCATGATGGTTCCTCGACTTTCTGGTGGACAGGCGGGCAGGCCGCCTATGCATTAAACCATTAAATTGTTATTTTTCATGATAGCACACCGGGGGGAAAAGTGCAATTCTTTTCCGCACTTGCCAAGCCTTGCCGTCCGATATTATAATAAGGGCAAGAACAGATAGAAAGAAAAGAGGCGTGCGTTTTGCTGGATCTGAGCTCGACCTTGTTTTTCAAGGGAAAATTCCAAATTACATCAGAGCAGGATACCGACTTGCTCTGGACGCTGATCTATAAGATACGGGGCTGGATGCTGCCCAAGTGGCGGCGCAGCGGAGAACAGCTGCCGGAGGATCTGAAGGTGTGGTCCAAATGGAAGATGGGCAGCAGATTTTCCTCCGAAAACGGCATTGTGCATCTGAGTTCGCGTCACTTTGAGGAGAATGGACTGCACTTCTGGGCCTGCCAGATCACGGAGTCCTGGCCCTCTCAGAATGGATGCGCCCCCCGGGAGTGGACCACGGAGGTCGGCTTCTGCCAGCATACCGTCAGTTCCGCCGAGGTGAGCATCGTCATCTATTACAGCGACCGCCCCGGTTTCATCGGCCCCTGCGAGGCACCTCCTGCGGCCTCGGTGCCCAAGCTCATCCGTTCCCTGTGCACTGCTCCGGCCCTGCGGTGTGTGGTGGGGAACTACCCGGTGCGGCTGGAGAGTATTCGCCTGGCTCCCGGCGATTTTCCTGCTTTCTGGAAGGCGGTATGTGACGAATCGCGTGAGATACCGCTGGTCTATCTCAGCCCGCGGGGAGAGGAGAACGGGGCGGCGCCGGCCGGACCGCTGTTGGATCCCCAGCGCCTGGCGGGTATTCTCGGCCCCAACGCGCTGGTCTATTATGCGGATGATCTGGACTTTTCCCGGGAGATGACCGAGTTGTGCAGCCCGGAGGGAATGGGCTGTTATTCCGGCGCTATCCGCGTCTATGCGCCGCATCCTGACACGGAGGACCCCAGCGATGTCTACCGCCACCGCCGGATCCCGGCAGGGGAGATTCTGGGCGCAGAGAAGCAGACTTATGAGATCCTGCGTCGGGCTCTGGCTCAGGACGTACATTTTTACGACAAAATGTTCCGGGTGGAGGACTGCCAGAAGCTCATCGACAAGGCCCGGGCAGAACAGCGCAAGCAGGAACTGCGCCAGTCCTTGGAGGAGGAAGTGCTCAGTACTGCTGTGGAGCAGGAGCAGAACCTTAAGGATCAGCTGGAGCAGATCGAGCAGGAACGCTTTGAATGGGAACTGGAGCGGGAGAACTATGTCGATCAGATCAACGAACTGAAGGGTCAGCTCCACATGGCCCGCAGCCGGGCCGACCAGTTCCAGAGTGAGGCCGTGCTGTCCGGCCAGCGTAAGGCGGCGCTGGAGCAGCTGCGCCATATCGCCAGCTATCCCGAAACGCCCCTTGAGATCGCCCGGTATTTTACCACCCACTTTGCTGATCGGCTGGACTTTACCGAGCGGGGATGGGCGTCGCTGGATGACTGCAAAACGGCTCCGGATGTGCTGTGGGATGCCCTTTACCAGATGGCTACCACACTCTACGACCTCTATGAGACGGAGGCACCGGCGGTGGACCAGGCCTTCGGACGCACTACCAGTCTGCGTATGGCCCGGGGAGAGGGAGCCATGACCCGCCGGGACAACAGCCTGATGAAGCAGTTCCGGGATGTCTACGATGGACGGGAGATCAACATTGAGGCTCATATCAAGACCAGTCAGAGCCAGGAGAGCAGTCCCAAGTTCCTGCGGGTTTACTTCTGCTATGACAGCACGCTGCGCAAGATCCTCATCGGTCACTGCGGTTCGCATCTGGATAATTATTCCACGCGAAAAATCAAGTGAAAATAGCCGTGAGCCGAAAGGAAAACTGCCTGGGCCATTTCGATTACAAATATTTATCTGACTTTTGAGAACCCTCCTGTCCGACAGAAGGGTTCTCTTTTTATTCTACTATCTCCAAACGGAGAAAATAATTCATTTTTCTTATTGACATTTACTCCAAACGGTGCTATAGTAACAACATCGAACAATTGTTCTGTTTTTAAATGAAGGTAGAGGAGGGAACGCCGATGCAGTTTTGAAGCGCAGCTGATGCAGCTAAATAAAAAAGCGACACGCATAAGCGTGTCGCTTGGTGGAAGAGAATGGATTCGAACCATTGTAGGCGGTGCCAACAGATTTACAGTCTGCCCCCTTTAGCCACTTGGGTACTCTTCCGTGTTAAATTGGAGCTGGTGGACGGACTTGAACCCCCGACCTGCTGATTACAAATCAGCTGCTCTACCAACTGAGCTACACCAGCGGGTTCGCCGTGACTCAACAATGGATATATTACCAGAACCCATACCAAATGTCAACAACTTTTTTGCATTTCTTCAATTTTATTTTCAGGAGGACGAAACAATGTTCTATACCACTTATACCGACGGCTTTGACAGCGATCAGGCGGTGTGCTGCTGTGCGGAATGCGGCTGCGAGATCTATGCGGATGACACGATCTATCTCATCGACGGTGAACCGATCTGCGGGGAATGTCTGCCGGAATTTGCCGAGGGCTATTTTGCCGCCCAGCGTATGACCGGTCTGCGGCTGCTGGAGTGCAGCCAGTATTGAATGAAAGGAGTGTATGTCTGATGTCGAGAGCCATCTATCGCCGCGACAGGGCACTTGTGAATGATTTGGCGGTGTGTACCGCCCACGCAAACAACGGGGATGAGATCGGGCTGTCTCCCCGCCGCCGGACCATTGTGCGGGCTCTGCGAGGGCAGGCTACCGCCCGTCAGCGTCAATGCCTTTATCTCTACTATGGCCGCGGACTGAATCAGGAGGCCATTGCCAAGCTGCTGTGCATCAATGTGTCCACCGTCAGCCGCAACATCACCAATGGTGAGCGCCATGTGGATGCTGCACTGGCTCTGCTGGAACCATAACAAAGAGAGCTGA
>OGCO01003895.1_pt1 | contig 16746 bp, 12 predicted proteins | sample 1570171 | NCBI WGS metagenome assembly OGCO01 (sample SAMEA4370583, study PRJEB24528) | human gut metagenome | reverse complement strand
GCCATCTTCCCGCTGAAGGATGGCGTCATCAGCGACCACACCATGACCCGGGAGCTCATCTGCCGCTTCGTCAATCAGGTCTACAGCTCCCACATGGTCAAACCCCGTGTGGCCGTCTGTGTGCCTGCCGCCATCACCGGCATCGAGAGCGACGCTGTGGTGGAGGCCGTCATGGCCGCCGGTGCGCGTCAGGTCTACCTCATTGATGAGCCTATCGCCGCAGCTCTCGGCTCCGGCATCGACATCACCGTGCCGGATGGCCGGATGATCATCGACATCGGCGGCGGCACCACCGACATCGCCGTGCTGAGCCTCGGCGGCAAGGTCAAGGCCACCAGCGTCCGCGTGGCCGGCAACCACTACGACGAAGAGATCCTGAAGTTCGTGCGCAACAAGTTCAGCATCGCCATCGGCCAGCGCACCGCTGAGAACCTGAAAAAGAACGTGGCCTGCTGCCCCCAGAAGGCAGATTTCAACGAGACCATGGAGATCAAGGGCCGCAGCCTGCTCACCGGCCTGCCCGTGCGTGTCAATGTCTCCACCGCCGACCTCTACGAGCCGGTCATGCGCCTGAGCGAGCAGATCGGCACCGCCGCCCATCAGGTGCTGGAGAAGACTCCTCCGGAGCTGGCCGGCGACATCTACCGCAACGGCGTCGTCCTCACCGGCGGCGGCGCACAGCTCCACGGCCTGCCTGAGTACCTCAGCCAGGAGCTGAAGGTGGAAGTGACCGTCTCGCCTGACCCCGTCAACTGTGTCGCGCTGGGTACGGCCATGAGCCTGCGTCTGGGCGACAAGCTGGAGACCGGCTTCATGGACGCCACCCCCCGCATGGGCCGCCGCTGAGAGGGAAGCGCTGTTCACAGAACCGTGAAAAACAACATGATTTTTGTTCATAGTTGTTGAATCGACCCGGAAAATATTGTATAATATCTTCAAATCGCTTTTTGCCGCCCGCCCCCCGGGCGGCAAAGAAAAAAGTAAATAGGAGGAAGACCATGGATTTAGGTTATGATGTGATCGTTACCATAACCGGTATTGTGCTGGTGTTTCTGATCCTCGTCCTGCTGATGGCCATCATCACGCTGGAGGGCAAGATCTTTGACGCCATGAACGGCAAGAAGGCAGCTGCCAAGGCTGCTTCTGCTGCAAAACCGGCTGCTCCTGTGAAACAGGCCGCTGCGCCCGCTCCTGCAAAGGCTGCTGCCCCGCAGGTCGAGGCCGGCATCCCCGGCGACGTTGTGGCAGCCATCATGGCAGCCATCTACTCTATGGGCAACGGCAAGTATGTGCTGAAGGCAGTCCGCCGCGGCAAGAATGGCTGGGGCAAGGCTGGCGTCAACGACACCACCGCACCCTTTTAACACAGGAGGAAAAACATGACTCAGTTTATTGAGACTCTGGTCGGTATTTTCCAGAGTTCCGGTTTTGCCAAGTTCGGTGAGCCGGGCGGCTGGCTGTACGCAGTGATGATCTGCGTGGGCTGCTTCCTGCTCTACCTCGCTATCGTCAAAGAGTTCGAGCCTCTGATCCTGCTGCCCATGGCTTTCGGCATGATCCTGGCCAACCTCCCCGGCAGCGGCGTCATCCATATGCAGTACTTTGTCGGTGACGGCCTCGAGCACCCGATGTGGGTCGAGATCCTGAACAACGGCGGTCTGGCCGATATGCTCTACATGGGCGTCAAGCTGGGCATCTACCCGCCGCTGATCTTCCTCGGCATCGGCACCATGACCGACTTCGCCCCCCTGATCTCCAACCCCAAGAGTCTGCTGCTGGGCGCTGCTGCTCAGTTCGGCATCTTCGGTACTTACATGGGCGCCCGTCTGCTGGCCGCTACCGGTCTGGTGGACTTCACCCAGAAGCAGTCCGCTGCCATCGCCATCATCGGCGGTGCCGACGGCCCGACCGCCATCTTCGTTACCTCCCGTCTGGCTCCTGAGCTGCTGGGCAGTATCGCCGTGGCGGCCTACAGCTACATGGCGCTGGTGCCTGTCATCCAGCCGCCCATCATGAAGGCGCTGACCACCAAGAAAGAGCGCACCGTCGTCATGAAGCAGCTGCGTGCCGTGACCAAGACCGAGAGGATCGTCTTCCCCATCATGGTCACCATCATCGTCTCCCTGATCGTCCCGGATGCCGCCGTTCTGGTCGGTATGCTGATGCTGGGCAACCTGATGAAGGAATCCGGTGTTGTGGATCGTATCCAGAAGACCGCTGGCAATGAGCTGATGAACATCATCACCATCTTCCTTGCCCTGTCCGTTGGCTGCACCACTTCTGCCAACACCTTCCTGAACACCCGCACCCTGTTCATCATCGTGCTGGGTCTGATCGCATTCTCCTTCGGCACCGCAGCCGGTGTGCTGTGCGGCAAGGTCATGTATGCCCTGACCGGTGGTCAGGTCAACCCGCTGATCGGTTCCGCCGGTGTTTCCGCCGTTCCTATGGCTGCCCGTGTTTCTCAGAAGGTGGGCCAGAGCGAGAACCCCTCCAACTTCCTGCTGATGCACGCCATGGGCCCCAACGTCGCTGGCGTTATCGGCTCCGCCGTTGCTGCTGGTATCCTGATCAACATCTTCGGCTAAGCGTAATCCTCCAATAAAAAATCTTAAACCGCCTGTCTGCTGGCAACTGCCGCGGACGGGCGGTTTTTTATACTGGAAACCCTGTGCAATGAGCCGCAAATGTGATATACTATATCTCAGTGATTCATGCGAAAATAGCAAAAAGAACAGGTGAAACAATGGCAACAGATCTCAAGCAGGAATTTTGTGCCCTGCGCGATACCTACATTGAAAAACAGTTTGGCCGCCTAAACGAGATGCAGCGCAAGGCGGTGTTTACGACCAACGGCCCGCTGCTGATCTTGGCCGGTGCCGGAAGCGGAAAGACCACGGTTCTGGTCAACCGCATCGCGAACCTCATCCGGTTCGGTTCGGCCCACGGCTCGGACTGGACCCCCCGCGAGGTGACCGAAGAGGACGTCAAGGCCCTGCGGATGGCCATCATGACCGGCACCGATGCCCCGGCTTGGCTGGACGGGATGCTCCGCAAGGACGCCGTCCGGAGCTGGAACGTGATGGCCATCACCTTTACAAACAAGGCGGCCGGGGAGCTGAAGGAGCGTCTGCGGAATATGCTGGGCGGCGAAGAGGGGGACGAGGTGTTCGCCTCCACCTTCCACTCGGCGTGCGTGCGGATCCTGCGCCGCTGGGCTGAACAGATCGGCTACCCCCGCAGCTTCACCATCTACGACACCGACGACGCCCAGCGTGTGATGAAAACGGTCTATAAAGAGCTGAGCATCGACGATAAATTCTTCCCGGTGAAGAGCGCCATCAACCAGATGAGCCGCTGGAAGGATCAGCTCGTCAGCCCCGAAGAGGCCCTGCGCACCCCGGCACGGGATACGAAAGGTGCCATCGCGGCCAAGGTTTACGCTGCCTACGAGAAAAAGCTGAAGGATGCCGGAGCCTTTGACTTCGACGACCTCATTTACCACACCGTGCAGCTGCTGGCCGAGCACGACGAGGTGCGGGAGTTCTACCAGAACAAGTACCGCTACCTCCTTGTGGACGAGTATCAGGACACCAGCGTGGCCCAGTTCCGGCTGGTCAGTCTGCTCACCGGGCCGGAAAAGAATATTTGTGTGGTCGGCGACGATGACCAGAGCATCTACCGGTTCCGCGGCGCGACCATCGAGAACATCCTCAACTTTGAGCGGATCTATCCGGGCACCAAGACCATCCGGCTGGAACAGAATTATCGCTCCACTTCCAACATCCTGAACGCCGCCAACTGTGTCATCCAGCACAACACCGAGCGCAAGGGCAAGACCCTCTGGACCAAAAACGGCGAGGGCGATAAGGTCCATGTCTACACCGCCGAGAACGAGCAGGACGAGGCCATGCACATCGCGGATGTCATTGGCCAGCACCTGAAAGCAGGCGGACATCTGGCTGACCACGCCGTGCTCTACCGGATGAACGCCCAGTCGGCCCCCATCGAAAGCTATTTCACCCGCGCGGGCATTCCCCACAAGATCGTGGGCGGCCAGCGCTTCAATGACCGCAAAGAGGTCAAGGATATCCACTCCTACATGTCCATCGTGGCGAACCCTCGCGACGATGTACGGCTGCGCCGGATCATCAACGAGCCCGCCCGGAAGATCGGCAATACGACCATCGAGGTCATCGCCGACTTGGCCGCGCAGGAGAACACCAGCATGCTGGAGATCATCAGCCACGCCGACCAATACGCGCGGCTGTCCCGCTCCATGATGCCGCTGCTGAAATTCTGGCAGATCTACGAGAGATTACAGGAATCGCTGGAGACAAGGACGCTGGACGAGTTCGCGTCCGACGTCATTGAGCTGACCGGCTACAAAGCGATGCTGGAGCAGGAGGTGGCCAAGGGCCACGAGGACGCCGCCGACCGGATGCAGAACCTCGGCCAGTTGGTCAACAACGTGAAAAACTACTGCGACCAGCACGGCGAGGACGCCACGCTGGAAGGCTATCTGGAAGATATCGCTCTCATCAGCGACATCGACAGCTACAACGAGAGCGCCGATCAGGTGGTGCTGATGACCATCCACTCCGCCAAAGGCTTGGAGTTCCCCTACGTCTTCCTCATCGGCATGGAGGAGGGTGTCTTCCCCAGCGAGATGAGCAAGTATTCCGAGGCCGACCTCGAAGAGGAGCGCCGCCTTGCCTACGTCGGCATCACCCGCGCCAAGCAGGAGCTTTACATCTCCGACAGCGTGACCCGGATGCTCTACGGCCGCACCCAGCGCAACGAGCCCAGCCGCTTTCTGCGGGAGATCGAGCCGGAGTATATTGAGGAGACCCGCAGCCCCGCCTTGGAGCGCCGCTCTCAGATGGGCGGCTGGGGTTCTTCCTACAGCGACACGGTGCCGGGTGGCGCGTCGGGCTACTCCGGCGCTTCCGGCTGGGGACGCAGCAGGACCGGCGGCTACGGTTCGGGTTACAGCTCCGGCTACCTGAATTCCGAGTACAACGGCGGCAGCCGGGGCTTCGGCTCCGAGTACGCCGGGCGGGGAAGCTCTTCCTCCGGTTTCGGCAGCTCGGCCCCCCGCAGCACCGGCAGCTTCGGCGCTGGATATTCCAGCGCAGGTACGAGCAGAAATTCTGCAAAACCCATCAGCTTTACAGGAACACCGGCGGCTCAGAAACCCGCTGCCAACACCCCCAAGCACTACGAGCCGGGGGATATCGTGGAGCACAAGGTCTTCGGCCGCGGCAAGGTGCTCAAGGTCAAGCCCGCAGCGGGCGACCAGATCGTAGAAATCAACTTTGAAAAGGTCGGCGTGAAAAAGACCATGGCAAATTTTGCGCCGCTTGTGAAGATCACGGAGGAATGACAGATGATGACGGTACGATTGATCGCACATACCCCGGAACCCGAAAAGGTGGTGGCGGCGGCGGCCAAGCTCTGCTATTCCGATGCCCACATCACCGACCTGCTGGACGGCCTGACCGAGGAGAAGACCGCCAAGTTCCTGACCATGCTCAGCGACCTTGGCCACGCCAGCCCCATCGAGCACGCCAGCTTCACCTTTGGCATCGAGGGCGTCAGCCGCACCCTGCTGGCTCAGATCACCCGCCACCGCATCGCGTCCTTCAGCGTTCAGAGCCAGCGCTATGTCCGCTTGGACGATTTCCGCTACGTTATCCCGCCGGAGATCGAGGCCATCCCCGAAGCGAAGGAGGCCTTCATCGCCAGCATGAACGAGGATGCTAAGCGCTACCTTGACCTTGTGCAGAAGCTGGAGGACGGCCACACCGCCCGCCTGATGGCCGAGGGAATGCCCGAAAAACAGGCCCGCGCCAAGGCTTCCAAACAGGCCAACGAGGACGCCCGCTTCGTGCTGCCCAACGCCTGTGAGACCAAGATGGTCGTGACCATGAACGCCCGCAGCCTGCAGAACTTCTTCCACCTGCGCTGCTGTAACCGCGCCCAGTGGGAGATCCGGGCGTTGGCCGAGGAAATGCTGCGGCTGGTCTATCCGGTAGCACCCCATCTGTTCCGCACGGCGGGGCCCGCTTGCGTGTCCGGCCCCTGCCCGGAGGGCAGGATGTGCTGCGGCAAGACCGCCGAGGTGCGGGATCAATACGCCGCGCTGAAGGGGGAAGCCGTATGAGCCGGGGAAAGTTGATCGTGCTGGAAGGGCTGGATGGCAGCGGCAAGGCGACCCAAGCCAAGCGGTTGGCGGCGGCTCTGACTGCCGAAGGCCGCCCGGTGCGGGAGATCACCTTCCCAAACTACGAAAGCGACTCCAGCGCGCTGGTCCGGATGTATCTGGCCGGGCAGTTCGGCGAAAAACCCGACGATGTGAACGCCTATGCGGCGTCCAGCTTTTATGCGGTGGACCGCTATGCGGGCTACAAGGCCGACTGGGGAAAATTCTACGAAGAGGGCGGCATCCTCATTGCGGACCGGTACACCACCTCCAACGCGGTGCACCAGTGCTCCAAGCTGCCGCCGGAGCAGTGGGAGGAGTTCCTCCACTGGCTCTTTGATTACGAGTTCCGGCTGCTGGGTCTGCCCGCGCCGGACCGGGTGATCTACCTCCAAGTGGACCCCGCCGTGAGCCAGAAGCTGATGACCCAGCGTTACCACGGCGATGAGACCAAGAAGGACGTCCACGAAAAGGACGTGGAGTACCTGAACCGCAGCCGAAAAGCTGCGGAGTTCTGCGCCGCCCATCTCGGCTGGTGCTCCGTCCGCTGCGATGCGGGCGGGCAGATGCGCAGCATCGAGGAAATTGGGGAGGAAGTTCGGCAGATCGCCCTTTCTGCCCTTGAATAACGAATGCGTAAGGAGGAATCCTATTTCATGTACCGTTTGATGCAGCCGTCCGACCGGGCGGAAATTCTGGCGCTGTGGCAGCGCGAGCGGGGCGACGGGGAAACCTTCGTCACCAACGCCATCGAGCGCTTTGCCGGAGTGGAAAATGTCTACGTGGCCGAGGAAAATGACCACATCGAAGCTGTGGCGATGGCTGTGCCGGTCACGCTGCAGGGGCGGCCCGGCTGCTGCCTGTACGGGCTGACCGGGCAGGGGAGCCTGATCTTGGCGGGCCTTGTGGACCACCTGTGCGCGCAGCAGAAGCTGCGGGGCGCCGGCTTCGTGGTCGTGGTGCCCGCCGGGGCCGAACAGGCCGCTCTCTTGCAGGACAAGGGCTTCCAGTGGGCGTTCCCGCTGCGGTGCCTCCCGCGGGAAGTGGAGCGGAACCTGTGGAGCCAAGCGGAGTTCGACTCCGTGACGGCCCGGAAGCTGGTCGAGCTGCGGGCAAGGTTCTGGCCCGATACCGTCCAGCTCCCGCCGGAGCAGATGGCTGTGGTGCTGGGGGATCTGTACTCCCGCGGGGCCACCATCGTTTCCAACAACGACGGCTACGGCATCTATTTCCGGAAAGAGGATACCCTTTATTTTGTGGAGCTGATGGCCGAGAACGACCGCGCTGCCGAAATTTTGATGGAAGCGGCCCGCGAGAAGGAAGTCATCGTGGAAAAGGCTGTCATCACCGTGGGGGCCGCGCAGAACCTCTTCCTCGGCGAGGGCACCCGGCAGGATTACGGTATGATCCGCTTTGAGGGCGAGCCCTTTGACGTGAGCGAGAGCTACATGCGGCTGATGCTGGACTGAAAGGAATGGACGGATGGCGAAAAGCAATCATACGAAGCCCCGCAAAAAGGGCGGTGCGCTGAAGATCCTGCTGGTCATTCTGGTGCTGTTGGTGCTGACAGCCGGTGCGGCAGGCGTGTTTGCGTATAACGAGATCAACGGCAATGGAGGAAAGCCGGGTGCAGAGGTGACCGTCAGCATCCCTCAGGGCAGTGGCGTTGCTGCCATCGCAAAGGAGCTGAAGGAGGCTGGAGTTATCCGTTCGGCCTATCTGTTCCGCTGGTATGTGGGGCACAAGGGTGCCGCCGGAAAACTGCAGTACGGTGATTTTACGCTGCAAACCGGCGGATATTCCTACGATGGCCTGATCACAGAGTTGTCCGCGTATGCCAAGGCGGATTCGGTGCGTCTGACCTTCCCGGAGGGAACCACTGCCATTGCCATTGCCCGGAAAATGGAGGAAGCCGGTCTGTGTACTGCCGAGGAGTTTCTGGAAGAAGCCAATACCGGTGATTTCAGCGCGTACAAATTCTGGCAGTATGTCCCGGACAACAAGGAAGCCCCCGGCCGTTTTATGAAGTGCGAGGGCTATCTCTTCCCGGACACCTACGAATTCTTGACGGAAGATACCGTACACAACTACGTGGCAACGTTCTATTCTCATTTTGATCGGCAGTTCACCGACGAAATGTACAAAGAACTGGACAAGCAGGATCTGAGCCTTTCGGAGGTCATCACGCTGGCGTCCTTCGTGCAGGAGGAGGCCGGCAACGAGCAGGACTCCAATGTGGCGCAGGTGTTCCGCAACCGGCTGGCGGAGGGCTCGCCCTACCCCAAGCTCCAGAGCAACACTTCGAGCTATGTCCAGAGCGATGAGGACAACAACTACCTGTGGAACTGGGTGGCCCCGTGGTACGGCGGCTGGGACAAGATCCCGGAAAATATCTTGAACGCCTACGACACCTACAGCTGCACCGGGCTGCCCGCCGGGCCTATCTCGAACCCCGGTCTGGCGGCCATCCAAGCCGCGCTGGCCCCCCAGCCCGACGAGGACGTCAAGGACTGCTATTTCTTCGTGACCGATCTTTCCGGCCATTACTATTACGCCCGCACCTATGCGGAGCACCAAGCCAACTGCGAAAAAGCAGCGCAGGTGAATAAAAATTATAAGTAAGAGGATCATTATGCTACAAATCCCGGAACTTCTTTCCCCGGCGGGCGATCTGGAACGCCTTCGCTACGCCATCAACTACGGCGCGGATGCCGTGTATTGCAGCTTGCCCGAATTCGGGATGCGCTCTGCCCCGGCCAACTTCACGCCGGAGCAGCTCACCGAGGGCGTCATCTATGCCCATGCCCGCGGCCGCAAGGTCTACCTGACCATGAACACCCTGCCCACCAACGAGGAGGCAGACCGTTTGCCGGAGGCCATCAAAAATGCCGCCGCTGCGGGCGTGGATGCCTTCATCGTGGCGGACCTCGGCGTGATGGAAGCGTGCAAGCAGTTCGCCCCGGACATTGAGATCCACATGTCCACCCAGACCGGCATCACCAACTGGGCCGCAGCCCGCGCTGCCTACAACATGGGCGCCAAGCGTGTGGTGCTGGCCCGTGAGCTGACGCTGCAGGACATCGCCACCATCCGCGACAAGACCCCGCCGGAACTGGAGATCGAAGCCTTTGTCCACGGTGCCATGTGCATGAGCGTGTCGGGCCGGTGTCTGCTCTCCAATTACATGACGGGCCGCGACTCCAACCGGGGCCAGTGCGCCCAGCCCTGCCGCTGGAAATACTACCTGAGCGAGGAGACCCGCCCCGGCCAGCTCTATGAGATCGGCGAGAACGAGAACGGCAGCTACATCCTCAACGCAAACGATCTGTGCACCGCGCCCTTCCTCGACCTCATCTGCAAGGCGGGCGTGGACAGCCTGAAGATCGAGGGCCGCGCCAAGACCTTCTACTATGTGGCCAGCGTCACGGCGGCCTACCGCAAGGCGCTGGATCAGTACCTTGCCGACCCCCTCAACGACAACTTCGAGCTGCCGGACGAGGTGCTGGCCGAGCTGACCCGCACCAGCCACCGCCACTATTCGCCGGGCTTCTACTTCGGCCGCGAACAGGCCAGACAGGCCACCGACAGCGCTACCTACATCCGCCAGTGGGAATTCGTGGGCACCGTGGACGGCTGGGAAAATGGCATTGCCAGCTGCCAGCAGCGGGGCAAGTGGACCCTTGGCGATACCTTGGAGGCTCTCTGCCCGGACGGCCGCAGCATCCCGCTGCACCCGGAGTGGATCAAGAACGAGGCAGGGGAGAGCGTGGACTCCACCCCCCACGCCATGGAAAAATACACCATCCCCACCCCGGAGCTGCCCCCCATGAGCTTGCTGCGGCGCAAGGTCTGAGCAGGGTTTTCAGGATAGGATAAGGAGAGGAACCAGATGAAAAAGCTACTGAACAGTCTTCCGTTCCGGCTGTTGCTGGGCATCGTTGTCGGCGTGCTGCTGGGGCAGGTCTTCCCGCTGGGAGCCATGAAGGTTGTGGTAACGCTGCAATACATCATGGGCCAGCTGATCACGTTCTGTGTGCCGCTGATCGTCATCGGCTTCATCGCGCCGTCCATCACCCGGCTGGGCAAAAATGCCTCCCGGCTGCTGGGCGTTGCCATCGTCATCGCCTACACCTCCTCGGTCTGCGCGGCCTTCATGAGCACCGGCGCGGGCTATGCGCTCATCCCGCATCTGTCCATCGATACCGAGGTGGCCGGTCTGCGTGAGCTGCCGGAGGTGGTGTTTGAACTGAACATCCCCCAGATCATGAGCGTTATGAGCGCACTGGTGCTCAGCGTCCTCGTGGGTCTGGCAGCAACGTGGACCAACAGCAAGCTGACCTGTGATCTCCTCGGCGAGTTCCAGAACATCGTTCTGTCCGTCGTCGGCAAGATCATCATCCCCATCCTGCCGTTCTACATTGCGGCCACCTTCTGCAACCTGAGCTATGAGGGGATGATCACCCACCAGCTCCCCGCCTTTATTCAGATCATCCTCATCGTCATGGCGGGCCACTATATCTGGCTGGCGGTGCTCTACCTGCTGGCCGGGGCCTACTCCGGCAAGAACCCGTGGGAGGTCCTCCGCCATTACGGCCCGGCCTACCTCACCGCCGTCGGCACCATGTCCAGCGCCGCGACGCTGGCCGTTGCGCTGGACTGCGCCCGCAAGAGCAAGGTGCTGCGCAAGGATATGGTCAGCTTCGGCATCCCGCTGTTCGCAAACATCCACCTCTGCGGCTCGGTGCTGACCGAGGTGTTCTTCTGCATGACCATCTCGAAGATCCTCTACGGTGAGCTGCCCGGTGTCGGCACGATGATCCTGTTCTGCGTGCTGCTGGGCATCTTCGCCATCGGTGCTCCCGGCGTCCCCGGCGGCACGGTCATGGCGTCGCTGGGCCTGATCACCGGCGTGCTGATGTTCGACGATGCGGGCACGGCTCTGATGCTGGCGATCTTTGCATTGCAGGACAGCTTCGGCACCGCCTGCAACATCACCGGCGACGGCGCGCTGACCTTGATGCTGACCGGCTATGTGGAAAAGCACCACATTCAGGAGAACGGCAATCTGGAAAGCCCGATCCTCTAAATCGACGATCTCTACACGACCTGTCCCGCCCAAACGGCGGGACATTTCTCATCTCAGTGGGAGGAATGCAGGATGAAAGGCTATCTTTTGGCGGAGGGAAAACGGCTTGTGCTGGCGGTGCTGGCCTTTCTGGTCGTTTTCGCGGCGGTGCCCGGCCTCCGGCTGGTGCATCTGCTGGGGCTGCTGGCGGCAGGGCTCTGTGCGCTGGGGCTGCTGTACTGGAACGCTTCGTCCCGGTTCTTTGGCCGGGTGATGGTGGGCGGCATCGGCTGCCTTGGCGGCTTTGTGCTGGCGCGGACTATGCTGCAAAATCGGCCGCTGCGGATGGTCTCCGCGTCGGAATACGCCCTGCTCTTTCTGGACTTTTTGCTCTGGGCGGGCTTGCTGCTGTGGAGCTGCCGGGCGGATGCAGCCCCGAAACGGGAGAAGCCGCCGCTGTTCAAGGAACAAGTGCCGGATAAAGCGCGGTTCATCCAATACATACAGGATCTGCCGATCGTAGGCATCCACGCAAAATGGGGCAACGGAAAAAGCTTTCTGTGGGAAAATCTCCGGTCCGACCTTCAGGCGCAGTTCGAGATCGTTCAGATCGACCTGCTGGCCTGTGATCTGGACCAGATCGAAGCCTTCCTCATCCGGGAGCTGGAAAAGGTGTTGGAGCGCGGCCAGATCTACCCGGAAAACGCCCACTACCTCAAGGCACAGCTGGGCAAGAACAGCGCGCTGGAAAAGCTGGGGGGCATCGCGGGGGAAAGCGGCTTTTCGGATACCTTCGACTCGCTGCAGCAGGAGCTGGAACGGCTGCCCAAGAAGGTTTTGCTGAACTTTGAGGACATCGACCGCATCCGCAGCGAGGAAGTCATCCAGAAGATCTTCGCCATCTCGGAGAAGCTGGCCTCGAACCGGGTGCATGTGGTCTTCCAGTACAACAAGGAGGCCCTGCCGGGCCGCTTGCAGGAGAAGGAGTATCTGGAAAAGTATGTGCCCTTCAATGTGGGCCTGACGCCGATTTCCTTTGCCTCACTGGTGGGGTATTTCTGGGATCAGTTCGAGATGGATGACCTGCCGCTGAAAAAAGACGCGCTGAGCCTCATCGGCGTGACCCGCCCATCTTACGAAACGCTGAACTCTGCGGTGGGGCTGGATGCGAAGGCATCCTTTGACCTTACGTCCTTGGTCTCGATCCGGAAGGTGCAGTTCTATCTGGAAGAGGTCAAGGTCCTGCTGACCTCCAACGAGGAGTTCGCCCGGCAGACAAATGCGGAGACCGTGGCGATGGTGCTGCTGGTCAAGCACTTTTTCCGGGAGGAGTACGCGGCCCTGCAAGCGAAGACCAGCCCGCTGAGAATATTTGTATTTGAGACCGAGGAGGGGTCGCGCACCCTTTTGGAACTGGCCGACCGGTACCGTAAGCCGCGGCGGGAGGAGCCGGAAGCGCGGGAACAGCGCCGCGCGGCACTGGAAGAAGTGCTGCAACGGGGTGAAAACTCCAAGAACCTCTGGCTGCTGATGCTTCTGGGGTATCAGATCCCATTTCAGGGAGGGGATGAAGAGCGGAACCGGAAGCAGAAAGTGCAGACCGAGATGCACAACGCAAAGATCGACCATCTGGTCTGGAACGTGATGGCCAACGGCGTTTCGGAGCTGACCGACGAGGAAAACGAGGTGGAGGAACTGCTGCACAAGGTCTTCTATGACGCGAGAAAAGAGGAGTGGCCCGCCCGCTGGGAAGCGTATCAACTGGACCGCATCCATGGCCGTTTCCCAAAGGACAACACGACCGTGATGAAGTGGAGAGACAATGCGCTGGCGTGCTCCTTCCGCGCCATGGCCCGTGCGGGAAAATACGCCAAGGTGCAGACGAAGCTGCTGGAACTGCTGATCGAGCTGGAACGGGCAAAAGAGAATCCGGCGGTGTCGGATGTGCTGCTGGAATGCCTTTCCTACTGCGATTGGTTGAACGGGCAGGACCTGATCTTGATGGCGGACTTCTTCGCCACCTTGAACGGCGGGAAAAACCCGGAACATCTCCCATTTTACCGAACCTTTTTTCAGAACACCATGAATGCGATCGTGCTGAACCGCTATTGCGAACGGATTGGAAGCTTCATGTTCGAGTGGTCGGACAAAGACGGCTACGCCGAGCATGAAACAAAGCTGCTTAGATACCTGAAACAAAAGCTGGAAGAAGAGCGTGCGATGCAGACTGTTCCTTTTTTGCAGGAAGAACTCGACACCCTGATCCGGTTCGTGGAAAAGAACCGGGAACTTCTTTCCAGCTCGGCTCCGATGCCCCAGCGGAAACCGGGCTGGAAAGTCGGCGAGCGGCGAAGCGAGTACATCCATCAGACGGAGATCGACCGGCTGAAAGAATACCGGAAGACCCACACCGAAGCGGAATTTGAGCAGGAGCTGCAAAAGAGCCGCGGGGGGCTGTACTACGTCGAGGTCAAGGAAGCTTTAGGACAGGACAAATAAACGAAACGATCCCGCCATTGGATGTGGCGGGATCGTTTCGTTACAGCGTATCCAGAACGGTGCGGGCGTTTCGGATGGTGTCCTTGCTGGTCTGCCAGAGCTCGAACTCCGAGAAACCGGGCAGCCCCATGGGGACGCCCTCCCGGCGGAAGGTCATCCGGCTGTCCAGCACCTGCTTGCCGGAGAGGTGGAAGGCGGAAGCGCCCGTCTCCCTTGTGAGGGCGGGGAGATTGGCCGGGGAGACCCCCGCACCCACCAGAATCTCGATGCGGCCCGCCGCCCGCTCCACGAGCTGCCGGAGCAGGGGAGCGCCCTGCGGGGCACTGGCGGCTTGGCCGCTGGTGAGAATGGTGGAAAGATCCAGCCCACAGGCCGCTTCCAGCGCGGCGAAGGGGTCACGGCAGACATCGAAGGCGCGGTGGAGGGTGAGGGCGACGGGGCGGTTTGCCTTGGCTGCAGCTTCGCGGGCGGCGTCGTAGATGGGGCGCAGAGCTTCCACATCCAGTGCGCCGTCCGGGGTCAGCACGCCGGTCACGATGCCGTCGGCCCCGGCAGCCACCAGCTCCGCGGCGGAAGCAGCCATCTGCGCCAGCTCCCAGCGGTCGTAGCAGAAATCGCCGAAGCGGGGGCGGAGCAGGGCGCGGACCGGGAGGCCGGTGGTCTCCTTTACCTGCCGCACCAGCGCAAGGCTGGGGGTCGTGCCGCCTACGATGAGGTCGGCGCAGAGTTCCAGCCGGTCGGCCCCGCCCTCCTTCGCCGCAAGGGCGCTGGCGGTGCTGTCAACACAAACTTCGAGGGTATACGACATAGCGTTCTCCAATCGTTTCAAGATGCACGTTCGTCAGCAGGACGGTGGGTGTTTTCCCAAGCAAGTGTCCGACGGGTGGGACCCTGTTGCCGTAGGCAATAGGGCGGGGTATGGAATCCCCGTCTCACTTGCGAGGGAGAATACCCACTGCCCTGCGATTGGTTCAACAAAACCCGCCAACAGGAACTGCTGACGGGTTTTGCATTGCGAAAAAGCTTAGTTTACGGAAGCGAGGAACCGCACAAAGCCAGCGCGTCCGGCTTCGTCCAGTTTATAGACACCGGCATCTGCCAGAACCTCGGCGAAGACATGGCCGACCTCGTCCTGCAGGATGAGGTGGACGTTGTCACCGTTCAGGTCGGGGTGCTTGGCAAGGATCTCCTCGGCCCATGCAGCGTGCTTCTGCAACGCTTCGGGATACTCGGCGGTGGGTACGCGGGCCACCAGTGCGTCGGCCAGATCAAACAGCTCCTGCTTCAGGCGGCTGGGCAGAACGGCCAGACCCATGACCTCGATGAGGCCGATGTTCTCTTTCTTGATGTGGTGGAGCTTGGCGTGGGGGTGGTAGACGCCCAGCGGGTGCTCCGGGGTGGTGATGTTGTTGCGGAGCACGAGGTCGAGCTGGAACCTGCCGTCCCGCATCCGGGCGATGGGGGTGATGGTGTTGTGGGGCTCACCGTCGGTCTCGGCGAAGAGAAAGCAGCTCTCGTCGGTGTAGCCGCGCCATGCGGTCAGGATCTTGTCCGCCAAGTCCACAAGGCGCTTGTCGTCCACACAGGTCAGGCGGATGCAGCTCATGGGCCAGTGGACGATGCCTGCTTCCACATCCTCATAGCCGGGGAAGACCCATGCCTTTTCGATGGGGGCCTTCGCCATGGCGAACTCGTAGTGGCCGCCTTGGAAGTGGTCGTGGCTCAGGATGGAGCCGCCCACGATGGGCAGGTCCGCGTTGCTGCCCACGAAATAGTGGGGGAAGAGGGCCACGAAGTCCAGCAGCTTGCGGAAAGTGGCCCGCTCGATCTTCATGGGGGTGTGCTGGTTGTTGAAGACGATGCAGTGCTCGTTGTAGTAGACATAGGGGCTGTACTGCAGATTCCACGCGCTGTCGTTGATGGTCAGCGGGATGATGCGGTGGTTCTCACGGGCGGGGTGGTTCATCCGGCCCGCATAGCCCTCGTTCTCCACGCAGAGCTGGCACTTGGGGTAGGCGCTCTGGGGGGCCAGCTTAGCGGCGGCAATGGCCTTGGGGTCTTTTTCCGGCTTGGAAAGGTTGATGGTGATATCCAGATCGCCGTAGGCGGTCTTGGTGACCCACTTCAGATCCCGCTTGATGCGGTAGCGGCGGATGTAATCGGTGTCCTGACTGAACTTGTAGAACCAGTTGGTCGCCGCTTCGGGACCTTCGGTCTCGTACCGCTCCTCAAAGTTGGCGCGGACGATGGAGGGGCGCGGGGTCAGCACGCCCATGAGCTTGGTGTCGAAGAGGTCGCGGGCGGTGGAGTTGTCCTCGCACACGCCGCGGGCCACCGCATCGTCCACCAGCGTTTTCAGGATGGCTTCGAGGTCGGTGTAGCAGACCTCGCCCTCCGGCTCGGTGAAGCTGTCCAGCTGCATGGTCATGAGCAGCTGGTTGCGGATGTAGATCTCATCGTCCGGCAGGATGAGGCCGGTGTCCAGACCGTAATTGACGAGCTGTTGGATGGCAGTGGAGATCACAGGACAGCGCCTCCTTCCGGGCGGATGGAGAGGACATGGCAGCGGCCCGCGCCGAGGATGGCTTCCATCTGCTCCTTGAACTGAGCCAGCTCTTCCACCGGCACAAAGGCCTGTACGGTGCCCGCAAAACCGCCGCCGTGGACGCGGACGGCACCCTTGCCGCGCAGGAAGTGCTTGGCGGCGGCGATGGTCACGGCCACCTCCTGATGCTCCTTGTACCCGGCGGGGATGACGTTCTGCAGGTACTCCCAGCTGCTCAGGCCGGACTCGGTGACCAGCTGCAGGAAGGTGTCGAAATCGTCCGCGCGGAGGGCGGCCACCTGTTTTGCCACCCGCTCGTTGTCGGCGTAGATGTGGAAGGCGCGGAGCACGGCGCGGTCGCCGCACTGCTTGCGGCACTCCGGGAGCTTTGCGAGGAAAGTCTCAAAGGGAACATCCCGCAGCACCTCGCCG
>OGCO01003884.1_pt1 | contig 16814 bp, 18 predicted proteins | sample 1570171 | NCBI WGS metagenome assembly OGCO01 (sample SAMEA4370583, study PRJEB24528) | human gut metagenome | reverse complement strand
CCGAAAAGGAAAAAGTCCGTCAGCAAGGCAGAAGATTTAAACTTCCAAACGAGCCTATGTTTACTTTGACCGTTACCGACAGACACGGGGTTGTGTACTGCGGGTATATCAGAAAGCTTATGCCGTTGGAGTGCTGGCGGCTGCAGGGCTTTACCGATGAGCAGTTCAACAAGGTCAAAGCCACAGGAATGTCCGACGCTCAGCTTTACAAGCAGGCAGGCAACGCAGTAACTACAAATGTTGTGGAGGCGGTTGCAAGAATAATTTTAGAAACGGAAAAAGGAGAAAACGCATGAGCAATGTGATAAAGATTTTTGAGAATGATGAATTTGGTTCTTTAAGAACGTTAACAGATGAACACGGAAGGACCATGTTCTGCGGAAAGGACGTAGCTTCTGCATTGGGCTACAGCAATACAAAAGACGCAATAAGACGGCATTGTAGGTGGGGCGTGAAACACGACCTACCGCATCCGCAGTCTCCTGCCAGGACTATCGAAATGGTTTTTATTCCCGAGGGAGATGTGTATAGACTGATATCACATTCAAGGCTCCCTTCCGCTGAGAAATTTGAAAGCTGGATATTTGATGAAGTATTGCCGACTATCCGCAGAACAGGAGGCTATGTGGCAAGCGAGGATATGTTCATAGAAAACTACCTCCCGTTTCTCGACGAGCCGTACCGTGACCTGTTCAGACTTCAGATGACGGCTATCGAAAAGCTGAACGAGCGTATCAGACACGATCAGCCTTTGGTGGAGTTTGCAAATCAGGTGGCAGGAACAGATAACCTAATCGACATGAACGCTATGGCAAAGCTTGCGAGAGCCGAAAATATCTCCGTCGGTAGAAACAAGCTGTACAGCTGGCTCAAAAGAACGGGTGTACTGATGTCAAACAATCTGCCATATCAGAGATATATCGACAGAGGATATTTTGCGGTCAAGGAGTCGGTATTCGAAACGGACGGTCTGAAAAAGACATATCAGCAGACGCTTGTGACCGGAAAGGGGCAGGTGTTCATAATCGGACTGCTGAAAAAGTATTACGGAAAGGAGATTTTGCAGTAATGGATATTCAAGGCGTTACTCTTGACGAGCTCAGAAAAATGAAGGACATCGAAGGTCTTGTCCTGCAGGGCTGCGGCGGTCAATTGCATGACTGGGTGAACGGCATAAACGATATGCTGACGGAAAGCGGAATATTGCAGAACGGCAGTAAGTTTGAAAAAGCATTCTCTTTTAAAAACGGGAACCTTACCTGTCTGCTGTTTCCCTTTGAAGATGTTCAGCTTGATGTAGGAAGGCTTGCAATATGGCGGCTCCGAACGAGGGAGGATTTCGGAAGCACATGGCTGTCTGATTATGTTGAGAATAATCTCGGCGGATTTATTTCGGAACAAGTTGAAAATGAAGATTTAGAAATGGAGATAACGTAATGACATATTTATTCACAGGAATGCTGACAGGCGGAATTTTAGGAGCTGCAATAGGTACGCTTGGAACAGCGGTATATTTTTTTAAAAAGGAAGCCTGCAGACTGAAAAACAGATGCAGAAGGGAGAAAGAAAATGCATGATTTCGAGGTCATAGAGATCGCAGGACAGACAGCCTTGTTCACAAACGACAGATTGACGCCTGCAGATATTCCGAAAGGAACATACTGCTATGGTCTGAGGCAGTCGGATGACAGCGAACGTTTCTGCACTATTGAAAAGAACGTTACCGTAAATCACGGAGGAACTGTCATAACCAAAGAACCGATAGATCTCGGAGAAAAAGGTTTCATTTCTTTGACAAATGATACCGAACCGAATTTTATTGGTGAAACAAGCACGTTTACGGAGTTTATGAGCAATGAAGATCATTGTTCTATGGAAGAAACCGAAGATTTTGAAATGGAGATGAGCTGATGCACACAAACAAAATCAAAGCTAAAGTGGACTTCAAATTCTGTCTGGGAAGTATTCCCGCAATGCTGAGAGCCACAAAGCCCGTACTTTCTGACCGTCAATACAAGGAGCTGTGTAACGAAGTAAACAAGGTTGACGGCTATCTTGAACAGAAACGCATTATATTCAGCTATGTTGATCCAATGATCAAGGGCTGAAGAAAACACAATTAAATAACAACTAAGGTCAGGTCGTTTTGCCAATGACAGAAAAACTTCTGTTTTTAGCAAAGCGACTTTCTTTCTGTCATTGGTTCTAACGGCAGAAAGGAAAAACATGAACAGTTTTATGTCATGGGTAGGGGGAAAGAAGAATCTTCGTGACGAGGTTCTTGCAAGATTTCCACCTTACTATGAAAGGTATATAGAGGTTTTCGGCGGCGCAGGCTGGGTGCTGTTTCACAAGCCGCCCGGTGCAGATTTTGAGGTGTACAATGACTTCAATTCAAATCTTGCAAATCTTTACCGCTGCGTCAGGGATAACCCGAATAAGCTGAAGTACAAGCTTCGTTATGTCCTCGATTCTCGTGAAGATTTCGACTGGATTGCTAGTCTTCATAAGCGAGGTCTGTTCAGCAGATTTCGTGATGTTGACAGGGCGGCGAAGTTTTATCAGCTTATCCGTTACAGCTACGCAAGTGGACTTGACAGCTTCGGCAGTCAGCCGCATTCAATATGGTCGGATTTCCCGATGATAGACTTGGCAGCAAGGAGATTGCAGAAGGTAGTAGTTGAGAATAAAGACTTTGAAAAACTGATACGGCAGTACGACCGCCCTGTCAGCTTTTTTTATTGCGATCCACCGTACTTTGCAACCGAAAGCTATTACAAAGACGTGGGATTTAAAGCCAAGGATCACATCAGACTGCGTGACAGTCTTATGGATATCAAGGGCAAGTTTCTTGTTTCCTACAATGACTGTCCCGAAATCCGTGAACTTTGGGACAAACCGAATATTCACATTGAGGAAATTTCAAGGATAAATAATTTGGCGCAGAGATACGACGGCGGCTGTCAGTATGCAGAACTGCTCATATCCAATTACGATACAAGCGAGAGATTACAGGCGGTACGCCAGCTTTCGCTGTTTGACGATGAAACAGACAATTTTGGAGGTATAATTTTATGAAAAAGATAATTTTTGCACAGGTACTCACGACCAACGGAACTACCGTATTTTCGGGGCTTTTTGATGAAAACGGCGATACCGTAAGCATAGAAACGGAGTGTGACGATAGCGGAGTGACGCTTACGATATGGCGCAATGCTCCCGAAAGAGAACGTCCCGACTGCGGAATCTCGGAGGAAGAAATAGAGAGGACTTGCGCTATGTACGATGATTGTGGAGATTGTCCGCTGTGGGATTATTGCAATGAAGATGAGGAGGTTGTATCATGAGTTATCTTTATAGACATTCTTTTGAAAACGCTGAACAAAGCGGAGAGATCGAGGCATACCGTGAAAGTCAGAAAGAAAATATCCGATGTAAAAATGCGATAGAAAAAGCTATTGCGGATAATTTTGACGGCTATTATTTAAGCGATACAGCGGTCAGGACAGCGCTTGCCGATTTCGGTTATGACCGCACAATGTGGGTGCTGGCGGTAAGTATTCTGAATAAGAATGATGACGGACGTTTCTCACATGAAAATAAGGAGTGGGCAAGGTCTGTTATCCCCCCATATATTTCCCAAAAAGAAATGCGGGAATATTGCGTTGATTCTCATCCTGCCGTGCTTAACGGCTTTATCGATGAGGTCAGAAAGGAATATAGCAAGCTCGGACTTGTGGGAGAAAAGCAGTGCGTTCACTCCGATAAGCCGCAGGACTACGAAAGAAAGCTGTTGATCCTTAAGCCGGAAATTCTTAATGAGCAGTTCAAGAGCCCCATAAATCAGTATTTCTACGCAACGGGAGGTTTTGGCTGCGATCCCGAAAAATCGGGCAGAAAGGTGTTCGGGCAGTTTCTTGCGGACGGCGAGAAGGCGCATTTTTACCGTGAGGATTTCTGCGGAGTTGCGGACTATGATCAGATTCCAAAATGGGCAGTTGAACGGCTTGCGCAGATAGAAGCTCCGCAGATGAAAATACGCATATTTCAGATCGATCACGACAAGGACAGTAACAAGCTTGCTTTTATGAATTATGATTACGCACAGGCACACGGCGGCGTGGATTCGTCCATATACCGTCAGATCTACGACGGTACGGTAAACTGCAAAAGCCTTGAAAGCGTTTTTGCCCTCTGCAATTCGGACAAAACACCTCCCGGATATTACGGCGAGTCGATGTCCGTTTCTAATGTTATAGAGGTCTGTGAGGGCAAAAATAAAGGTCTTTACTTCTGCGACAGCGTTGGATTTAAGCCTATTGACTTTGATATTACTCGGACAGACCATAATGATATGATGAAAATTCTTGTAGTGGAGAACGGCAAAACACCGTATAAAGCGGAAATTCGGCACGATATCCATGCTATGCAGTCTGTGGTCGGAGGGTGTATCGAGCCCATATATTTTGAGCCGAAGCAGGACGCTTTAGTTTGGTGCAACGATGAATTTCTGCTTAACGGTTCACAGCCTAATCGCATGGTGGGAAATGTTCTTGTACATGGAACTTTCTTTGTTTCAGGAAATTATATGAACGAATACGGCGAATGGGACAGCTGTTCGCTTACCGATGAGCAGATCAAGAAATATTCCGCAATGTTTGAAACTCCCGTTATCGTATTGGAGCAAGCGGAGAAATTGACCGAGGACTTTGAGGAATCGGAAGAACCCGAAATTACGATGTCATAAACGAAAGGAGCAGGTGATGCAAATGAAAATTTCAGCGACAATCAACAGACTGGTGGACAAACCCGGCAGCAATATCAAGGCGTATGCCAGCGTTACAATGGACGGAATGTTTGCCGTTCACGGACTGAAAGTAATGGAAACCGAGAAAGGCAGATTTGTAAATATGCCCTCAACTTCATATACCGACCGTGACGGCAACAAGCAGTATCCAGACATTTTTCACGCAGTCACAAAATCGGCGAGAAATGCTCTTAATCAGGCTGTTCTGAATGCTTACGATGTCAAACTTCAGCAGATACAGGCAACAGAGATTGAGGTTGAAAAAACTCCCGACGAGGAAATGGCGGATGAACCTGAGCCTGAGATGTCAATGTGATACAAACTCAGGCTTTGTATTCATTGAATAGGTAGAAAATCACCGAGATTACTGGATTTTGCGGCGGTTATATGCTATAGTTAAAAAAACAAATTCATCGGGGTGATACAATGAAAAAAGCGATAACGATCTTAGCTGTATGCAGTCTGCTGCTTACAGCCTGCGGACAGATAGACGATACAGAATCCAAAGTGGAAACTACTACGACAACGGTTTCTGAAAGCACAACCGATACGGAAACTTCATCGGCAAAAGAAGAAAAGGATACAAGCGAAGCCACAACTACTACGAAAAAGAGTTCGCAGACGGCATCCTCATCTTCAAAGCCGACGGGTATTACTGTAACTACCACAAAGAAATCAGGTTCGTCAGGTGCTTCGGGAAACTCAATTCAGGGACAAAACAATGCTGTTCAGAATAACAACGGTCAGGAAAATTATCAGCCTGCTCAGAATAGTCAGCAGGCCGATAATTCGCCGCCCGATAACAATCAGAGCAATAACGGTGCGCAACAGAATAACCAATCATCTGACAATAAGCCTCAGACTACAACGGCAAAGCCTGCGGTGACAAATCCGCCGACTACGACTACACCAAAGCCGCAGACTGAACCTCCGGAAGATATAATTGAAGATACAACAAGCCTGCAAAGCGTTTTGAATTATGTAAATTCGCTCGGAAGAACAACCGATGAATATTACAATATAGGTGCAGGATTGGGGCACAACGGCTCTGATTATGGAAAAGCCGAAGCTGTTTACAATTGGATCAGAGGGAACGTCAGCGGAAATTGTCAAGTATTCTCAGCAGCAACAATGTACGCTTGTAAAGGTGTGGGACTTGAATGTCGGTATGCGTTTTTCTCACCGGATGCCTGGTACGGTCATATGGCAAACTTAGTATGTGTGGAAGGAACATGGTATGTGTTCGATACACAGGACGGCAGATTTTTAAAATCAGATAAATACGGTGAAATAACCCGAATATTTGATGAAAATGATAATACAATTGAAATTTCGATAAGCGAATCGGCTTATTGATAATATGTAACAAATATGCAAGTGAGAGAGCCGAAGAAATTTCGGCTCTTTTTCTTTGCGTGAAATCAAAGGAGAAATGTACTTTATGTTTAAAACAAAATCAAAAATATTGAGAAAGCTTGGCGCAGGGTTTATGGCAGGCCTCTGCGCTTTTTCTATGCTCGGTTCATCTGTGAGCGGAGCGATAACAGCAAATGCCGCAAGTACTTCGACCGAAAACTCTGCGTTTCCGTCTTCCGATACGGTGATCGCAAAGGCGGCAACTTTGCTCGGAACACCGTATACATTTGGGAATAAGGGGTACTGGTACGCATACAATCAGGGACAGTATACTCCTCTGTCGGTGCAGACGATAAATAATCTCGGCATCGACTGTTCGGGACTTGTGTACTATACGCTGATGCAGCTTGGATACAAAACATCGGGATTTTCATGGAACAACCCCGTTCCTGTGGATACCGATCACTGGCTGACAGTCAGCGATAACTGCACAATCACTTATGACGGTGTGACTTCAAAAGTCGATGTTGAAAAGCAGAATATTAAGACCACGGACCGTCCGTATTGGGAGTGTGCCGACGGTTCAAATATTACTCCCGGTTCGGTAGTTGTTGCTGAAAACCCCAGTGGTATCGACCATGCATGGATATATATGGGTGAGTTCGACAGCCGTTCCGATGTTGTTTCATATCTGAAATCAATTGGAGTTTCGGAAAGTCTTATCAATTCCAAAACGGTCGGTGACGGAAAAGGTGCAGGCGGTACTCATTGGAGAATTGAGGCTAACGGCTCTGAGGGCGTTGTAATTAATAACAAGGCCGACGGTAAAACAGCGACCGCTATGAATATGTCGGCTTTTAGGATCACAAAGACCGATGTGACTTTTGAGATAGATAAGTATAATACAAACGGTGATCTTGTGGGAAAATCAAGCGTTGATAATTCTACTGCGGTATATGGAATCTACAGCGATAAATCCTGCAAAAACAAGGTTGCCAAAATCAAAATCGGTAGCAATGGAAAAGGCTCTGTAAAGCTGCCAAACAAGACTTATTACGCAAAGGAAATCAAGGCTCCTACGGGTTACGCACTGGACAAAACCGTGTACAAAATCAAGGCGGGCGTGAACAAGGTTAAGGAGGATTTCCAGACGGGAAAAATCAAAATCAATAAGTCAGCAGAGGATGGCATAATCAGCGGCAGAAAGTTTAAAATCACCTATTCATACAATGGAAAATCTCTTTCTGAAACTGCAAAAACAAATGCAAAAGGCATTGCGACCTTTGACGATCTGAAAGTTTATGATATGTCCACAGGCAAGGCTATCACTTACACTGTTTCCGAAATCAACGTAGATACGAGATATGAAGCTCCCAAGGCGAAGAATGTCAAGCTTACCGACGGCGACGTTGACCTGACCATAAATGTGAAATTCAACAACGAACTTAAAACAGGTTCTATTAAGATCAACAAGCAGTCTGAGGATAATCATAACGGCGGCAGAGAATTTACTGTCACAGGTAACGGCAAGACTTACAGCATAAAAACAGGTTCTGACGGTGTTGCAATTCTTTCCGATATCCCCGTATACGACAGTAACAATCAGAAAATTGTTTACACGATTTCTGAAAAAAACGTACCAGTGAAATATGTTATTCCTGCCGAGCAGACAGTGACTTTAACGGCTGATGAAACTACCTCTGTAACGTTTGAAAATGTGCTAAAAAAATTCACTTTGGAAGTTACAAAAAAGGATTCTGAAAATGGCTCTGCACAGGGGAATGCAAGCCTTGCGGGAGCGGTTTACGGCGTGTTTAAAGACAGTGTTTTGAAAGACGAATACACAACCGATGAAAACGGATATTTCAAGTCCAAGGAATATGTCTGCGGGAATTACACGGTTCAGGAGATTTCTCCCTCAGAGGGATATCTGCTTGATGAAACTGTGTACCCGGTTGGTGCAGAAGCTGAGAATTATTCTATTGAGCATAACCCCATTTCCATGACAGTGACCGAGGATATTATCAAGGGCAATATTTCAATCATCAAGCATTCCGATGACGGAACAACGCAGATCGAAACTCCCGAAGTCGGTGCGGAATTTGAGGTTTATCTCAAGTCATCAGGCTCTTATGAAGCCGCAAAAGACAGCGAAAAAGACTACCTCGTATGCGATGAAAACGGCTATGCTGCGACAAAAATGCTCCCCTACGGCACGTATATTGTGCATCAGACAAAGGGTTGGGAAAATACCGAATGGATCGATGATTTTGAAGTGATTATCAGCGAAAACGAAAAAGAATATTTCTATCTTATCAATGACGCAGTGAAAAAATCCTTTGTAAAAATCGTAAAGAAGGACGCAGAAACAGGCAATATAATTCCCGTTTCGGGCATAGGCTTCAAGGTTTGGGACTGTGCAAATTCCGAATATGTTTCGCAGAAAATTAACTATCCGTCTGAGATGATCCTTGACACATTCTACACAGACGAAAGCGGCTCGCTTATGCTCCCGAACGAGCTTGCTTACGGCGATTACGAGCTTCATGAGGTGCAGTCGGCAGAGGGATATGTGCTTGATAAAAAGCCTGTTCCATTTACAATTGACGGTTCAGTGGAAACCGTAGTTGTGGAGAAAACAAATACCGCACAGAAGGGCAGAATTTCTGTTCAGAAAACAGGTGATATTTTTACAACGGTCGCTACAGCATCATCTGCTTACACGGACGAAAACTGCGAAACTATTGTAAATCCGACAACTTACACTCCCGTTTTTGCAAGCGGAAATCTGTCCGGTGCAGTATTTCAGATTATCGCAGTAGAAGATATTGTGACGCTTGACGGCACGATCAGAGCAAATGCCGGCGATGTTGTAGCTGAGATCACGACCGATGAAAACGGATATGCAGAAACAGACCTTTTGTATCTTGGCAAGTATGAAGTCAGAGAAATTACTGCCCCTGACGGCTATGCTCTTAACGCAGAATCTCAGTTTGTTGAACTGACCTATGCAGGACAGGAAATTGCTGTTCGTGATACCGTAAATACGTCATTTGTCAACGATTATCAGGGTGTAGAAATTTCACTTTCTAAGGTCATGGAAAAGGACGAGTTATTTAACATCGGTAACTCCGATGAATATACCCGAGTTCGTTTCGGACTGTTCGCAGCCGAGAATATTACCGCCGCTGACGGCTCGGTAATTCCTGCTGACGGACTGATTTCTGAAATAAGTCTTGCTGAAAATATGTCCGCAAAGTTTGATACTGCTCTGCCTTTCGGCAAGTATTACGTTCAGGAAATTGCAACCGATGAGCATTATGTTCTGAACGGTAAAAAGTACCTTGTAAACTTCGAGTATATGGGACAGGAAGTAACTACTGTTTCAATCGACTGCGGGCAGTTCGTAAATGAACTGAAACGTGGTAAAATCGAGGGAATCAAGGTAAATGAGAGCAACGAACCTCTTGAAAATGCTCTGTTCGGACTGTTTGCTGTTGATACCGCTGAGTTTACTGCCGACAACGCATATATGACCGCTGTTTCCGATGAAAACGGACACTTTGAATTTGACAAGATCCCATATGGTGAGTATATCGTCAGGGAAATCGAAGCTCCCACAGGCTACATTTTAAGCGATGAAAGCTACCCCGTGACTATTTCTGAGGACGGAGAAATTATCGAAATTATAGCAGTAAATAAGCCTATAACTGTTGAGATAAGTAAACAAGATGTGTATGGAAACGAGCTTGCAGGTGCAGAAATGCAGCTTGAAAATTCTGATGGCGAAGTCGTTGATAAATGGATTTCCGATGGAACAAACCATGTTGTTACCGAACTTCCTGCGGGAGGTTACACACTTAAGGAAATTGCTGCTCCCGACGGTTATGTTATCGCAACCGACATCAGATTTACAGTTGATGTTTATGGCAAGATTACTGTAGAAAATGTGGACGCAACCGCTGTTTCTGAGAACGGCAATCCGCTGATTGTTATGGTAGACGAGGCTGAGAAAATATCTGATGTTCCTGATACCCCGTATACAGGCGATAACCACAGCAATTTTGCGGCTTACGCAATGCTTGGAGCTGCAAGCTTGATTATTGCTGTCCTTATCATCACAAAGAAAGGGAAAAAGCATGAATAAGAAAGCGATTAGAATTGCGGCTGCCGTCAGTGCAGCCGCTCTCCTTTGCGGAGGAATTTATCTTCTTGTGAAAAACGATTTGGCACAGAAAATTAAGTGGCGTGATATTATGATATACGCTCCTACCCCGATAGCGCAGGAAACGCTTGATATGGCGGTAGATAACCGTTCTGAAAAGCCGTCCGCAGACAGAGTTCCCGAGGATACAAAAGACGAACTGACCGCACAGGTCCGGCAGCTTTCCGAAGATCATAGCGATTCTGTCGCATGGCTGTATATTCCCGACACGAATATCGATTACCCGATCATGCAGTCGGGCGATAACGAATATTACTCTCACAGAGCGGTGGACGGCTCATATTTGTACGCAGGCTCGCTTTTTATGGACTACAGAAATTCCTCGGATTTCACCGATTTCAATAGTGTTATCTACGGTCACAATATGGGAAACGCAACGTGTTTTGCGGACATTCCGAATTACGAAAACGAAGAATATTTTATGAACCACAGCTACGGCTGGCTGACTACCGATGACGATGTTCGGCTGATAGATTTCTTTGCGGTGGCAAGGACTTCTGATACAAGCGGACTTTATCTTGCCGACCCAACCTTTGAAGAGTGGGATTCACAGCTTAGAAACTGTGCGAGCATTTACAAGGAGATCGGTATTTCTCCCGATGATAACCTGATAACGCTGTCCACCTGCACTTCTGCGGAGGGTAACAGTCGTACAATTTTGGTAGGAAAAATTATAGAGGAGTGATGTGAAATGAAGTTAAAAAAGACGAAAAAGAAGATACTTGCAGCGGTCGCAAGCGCATTGTGCTTTGCAGCGATGATGTCGACCTCAGCCTACGCATCGGGAGATGTTGCGGGAGCTGTGCAAAGCACTTGGAGTACCGCAAGATCGCAGGTGGTTTCGGTTGTAAACAACGTTGTGTTTCCTGTGATTGACGTAATATTGGCGGTTTTGTTGTTTGTCAAGATAGGTATGCTTTACATGGATTACCGCAAGCACGGTCAGATAGAATGGACTCCGGCGGCTATTCTGTTCGGCTGTTTGATCTTTACTCTGACGGCTCCGTTGTATATCTGGTCAATCGTTTAAAAAGGAGAATTTGTGTATGAAAAAAAATATATTCAGCTATGTTTTCAGCGGCAATTGCAATGATAATGACCGCCTGCGGAACGATTTCTCCGCCAACAGCACAAACGACAACGGCAGTTACAACAGCCGAAACCAATGTGCAAAGCTTGACGGACTTATCTTCATCTTCGGACTCTGACAGCAAAGTTGATTCAGAAAAAATACAATCCGATACCTTTATCGCAGAGTTTTTCGATTCAAATATCAGCTTTGAAGATACAAGCGAATTGGTTACTGAGTCGATGAAAGGCTGTTCCTTTGAATCGGAAAAAGATGAGTCAAACGGAATACAGAAAATTATGCTTAAAGGCAAAAACGGCGGAGGAATAGTTAATGTTCTATGCATTGATTTAAGTCAAAGTAATCTTGATTACGACATGGAATATATCCTTGAAAACTTCGGGGATTACTATTTCGGACAGACCTCCGCACAGATGAGCGGTATCACTGAGGATGATTTTGTGTCAAATTATCGTATGACAACAAATGTATATTCAAAAGGAAAATATCAGCAGTACGGCTCTGTTCAGAAGTCTGACGGTATGGTGACGCAGTTTGGGTACACGGAAACCTATGCTGTGCTTAGTGAAAACAAGCTGACAGTAGTATCAGGAGCATATCTCGGTACGGATATGATGGAAAGACAGAGTTTTTCGCAGCTTTTGGGTAAGCTTGATGAAAATGTCAAGTATTAAAGGTTGGTGTAGTTATGCCATATATCCCATTTACAGACGAACAAAAAGTCCTTGCAAATTCGGTAGACTTGGAGCAGTTTTTGCGTATGCGGGGTGAAAAGCTGGAACGTGTCGGCAGAGAGCATAAGCTCATTTACTACGACGGTTCGGGCAGGCACGACAGCATAACGCTCCGTGGCTCGACTTGGTTCGACCATAAAAATCAAGTGGGCGGCGGAGCAATAAAATTCATGCAGGAATTCTATGATATGGACTTTCAGACGGCTGTTCACGAACTGTTAGGACAGACGATAACTCCCCTCTCTTATGCTCCTTCAAAAGCTGTTGTGCATGAAGAAAAAACAAAAGAGTTCAAGCTTCCCGAAGCGAACAGCAATATGCACAGAGTGTTCGCATACCTCATAAAACAGCGGTTTATTAATCCCGAAATTATCAGTTTTTTTGCAAAACAGCATACACTTTATGAGGACAAACAGCACCACAATGCAGTGTTTGTAGGGCTTGATGAAAACGGAGTTCCAAGACAGGCAAGCAAGCGTTCAACCAATTCTTTCGGGAAAACTTTCCGCATTACCTGCGAGGGTTCAGATACTCGCTACAGCTTTTCTCACTTTGGCAAGTTGGAAAAGCTGTTCGTTTTTGAAGCCCCGATAGATATGCTTTCGTACCTTACTTTGCACCCCGAAAATTGGCAACAGCACTCATATATTGCAATGAACGGTGTTTATGAAAATGCCGTTTTAACAGCGTTAAAGAATCACTCAAACATCAATGAAATTGTGCTTTGCGTGGATAATGATGAGGGCGGAATCGAGGCTGTTGACAGACTTCGGGATATACTCACAGAAAACGGATATCCAAACGTTAAATGGCTTGCACCTAAATTCAAAGATTGGAACGAAATTTTAAAGGCAAAAAACGGAGCGGAATTTTTGCCTGCTGTTCCTCATAAGCGAAAGGAAGAATATCTGAAAGAAGTGAGTGAACTTGGGTATCTGAAATGCCGTCCCGATAAGCTGACCTCGCAGATCTATGCAACGTTAAAAAACAGACAATACAAATATCTGGCTGAGTATGCTTTGGCAGGCTCTGCATTTTTTATGCCCAAAACCGAACAAATAAACAGCGAATATCAAGCGTTTGAAAGGCTTCAAGGCAAGCTTGGGAGTAGTTACAAGCCTTACACCGACAAGGGCAAAAAGGCGCAAAAACAAAGGAATTTGCAGGATTGTGTGCATGAGGTTTTGCGTGATCTTAAACAGACAGCCCGTACCCGTGAACAGTCAGTACAGACTGCCAAATTGCTGTATCGGCTTGCGGATAGTGCTGTCAGATTGTCGGTTGAGAAAGCTTTAAGTGTACCGATTCAGGAGCAGTGCGAGGATATAGATATCATTTCTGAACCCGAACCGTGTATGGAGTTCGGGTAATGCGATACCCTCCGCCTCACAGCGCAATACCTTGAAGATAACAAACTAACTATCTTATTAAATACAAAAGATAGAATATTTTATAGATTGGAAGTGGTGAATTGAATGAAAAACAAATGATTTTCATAGGAGCACTTGTTGTAGCTTTTATCGCCTTTTTAGTGGTTGTAAATCTGCTTGACAACAAGTCGCTTAACGGAATAAAGGCTAAAAAGATCGGTGACGGTCAGCATGGAACTGCGAGGTGGGCGACTAAATCGGAGATAAAGCAGACTTTTATCCCTCTGCCATTTGAGCCTGAGAAATGGCGTAAAGGTGAAAATCTTCCTGCTATTCAAGGTACGGTGATTGGGTGCAGAGGTTCGGGCAAAAAGGCTGTTGCTCTTGTGGATGACGGTGATGTGCATACTCTTATGATCGGCGCAGCTGGTGTGGGAAAAACCGCTTACTTCTTGTATCCAAATTTAGAACTGGCTTGTGCAAGTGGAATGAGTTTTTTGTCGACAGACACAAAGGGAGATGTGGCGAGAAATTACGGAACTATCGCCAAAAAGTATTACGGCTACAATGTTTCTGTGCTTGATCTGAGAAATCCCACACGCTCGGACGAGAACAATATTCTGCATCTTGTCAACAAGTATATGGATATTTATCTGTCTGATAAAACCGACCTTTCAGCAAAGGCAAAGGCTGAAAAGTACGCAAAAATCGCAGCAAAAACTATTATAAATATCGGCGGAGGTGACAGCTCAAACTATGGTCAGAACGCATTTTTCTATGACGCAGCGGAGGGCTTGCTTGCCTCGGTTATCCTGCTTTTAGCGGAGTTTGGCGACAAAAACGAAAGGCATATTGGTTCGGTTTTCAAGCTAATACAAGACCTTTTGGCAAAGTATCAGCCTGCGCCGAAAGCAAAGCCTAAGATGTATTTTACAAAGCTTATGGACAAGCTCCCAAGCGAACACAAAGCCAAATGGCTTGCAGGAGCGGCGCTCAACGCTTCCGATCAGTCAATGCTGTCTGTAATGAGTACGGCATTATCACGATTAAACAGTTTTCTTGATTCTGAACTTGAACAAATGCTGTGCTTTGGAACGGCGATAGACGCCGAGAAGTTCTGCAATGAAAAGTCTGCTATCTTTATTGTTCTGCCCGAAGAAGATACAAGCAAGTACTTTATGGTCAGTCTGCTTATCCAACAGCTATACCGTGAGATATTAGTCATTGCAGATGAAAACGGCGGAAAGCTTAAAAACAGAGTTATGTTTTACTGCGATGAGTTTGGCACATTCCCAAAAATAGACGGTGCTGAATCTATGTTCTCCGCAGGACGTTCAAGAAAAATATCAATCGTTGCGATAATTCAGTCCTTTGCACAGCTTGAACAGAACTACGGAAAACAGGGCATGGAGATAATCACCGACAACACTCAGCTTACCGTGTTCGGAGGTTTTGCGCCAAATTCTCAATCAGCGGAAGTACTGTCAAAAGCGTTGGGAGAGCAAACTGTGCTAAGCGGTTCTGTTTCGAATGGCAGGGACAAAAGTCAGTCCTTGCAGATGATTGGACGTCCTTTGATGACGGTGGACGAACTCAAAAGTATGCCGAAAGGACAGTTTATCGTTATGAAAACGGGCACTCACCCGATGATTAGCAAGCTGAAGCTGTTCTTCAAATGGGGGATTAAATTTGAGGAAGAATACTGTCTCCCTGATAAAACAGCAAGGCAGGTTTGTTACAAAAATCGTGATGAATTAATCAGAGATGTGGAGGTTAAATATCCGCAGAAAAAAGCTGTTGCTGCGGAAATTGAAGTGTCTGTCGATGATGAAGAATTTGATGAATTTCCGATGAGAAAAGCGAAAATTAAAACGTGAGGAGGCTGATGCAAATTGATATTACCGAGAAGAATTTACGATTTAGGTCTGAGCCACAAGGCTGTGGCTGTGTACTGTTATCTTGCAAACCGTGCGGATAAAAACGGAGAATGTTTTCCCTCTGTGCGCAGGATAGCAGAAGATTTGAGTATACACAAAAGCACGGTGTATCGTGCATTTACGGAACTTGAAAACCGTGGATTGTTAGAACGGATACCTCGCTATCATATCCAAGGAGGACGCCGCAGCTCGCTGTACAGAGTAAAGGGCGAGATAACAAAGGCAGGAGGTGGTGCGGATGTTTGATTGGATCGGCGACGCCATTGACTGGATAGGCGACGGAATATCAAGCCTTTGGGATAACACGGTAGGTTCTGCGGTAGACGCAATTACCGACGAGATATGGAATATTATGTTTGAGTGGCTTTTCAACCTCATTTACGACGCAGTAGCCGATCTTTTTGAATTTATCAATGCAAGCACAAGCAGTATTTTCGCTCTGTCGTGGGTGCAGTCGTTCATAGCATTGTTCCACAGTCTCGCATGGATGCTGTTTGTCTGCGGACTTATCGTAGCGGTATTTGACACGGCGATAGCCTATGAATCTGGTCAGGCGAACATCAAAAACACTTGTCTGAACGTGCTGAAAGGCTTTATGGCGGCAAGTCTGGTTACTGTTGTTCCGCAAAGACTTTACTCGTTTTGCGTTAATTTGCAGGGTACATTTTCAAGCGATTTGCTTGGAAATTTCATATCGGGAACAACAACGACAGTAGCTGATTCGGGGCTGACCGTGATTATGGCACTGGCGATGGACGTAAGTCTGTTCAGCCTGTTTTTTATCATACTTTTCGGCTATTGTACAGTAAAAGTTGTGTTTTCAAACATTAAGCGTGGCGGCATAATGCTGTGTCAGATTGCTGTGGGAAGTCTGTATCTTTTTGGAGTTCCGAGAGGTTACACAGACGGATTTTACAGCTGGTGCAAGCAGGTCATTGCGACTTGTCTGACGGCATTTTTGCAGACAACGATACTCTATCTCGGACTGCTGACCTACACTCAACACGCTCTGCTTGCGGTTGGTATTTGCTTGTCGGCAACGGAAGTTCCGAGGATTGCGCAGATGTATGGATTGGATACGAGCGTCAGGGTCAATATGATGTCTGTCAGCCATACGGTCAGCATGGGAGCTAAGGCTGTTAATATGATTAAGACAAAAGCATAAGGAGTTGATACAAAAAATGAAAACCTACATCTACCCCGAAAACCTTAAAGCTAACGTCAAGCTGTGGTTTTGGAACGTTCGGGATTTTATCATAATCTGCGGCGGAATAATTCTGTCGGTTGTGATTCTG
>OGCO01003878.1_pt1 | contig 16828 bp, 15 predicted proteins | sample 1570171 | NCBI WGS metagenome assembly OGCO01 (sample SAMEA4370583, study PRJEB24528) | human gut metagenome | reverse complement strand
GTGAAGGCTTCAAATCTCTTGAAGAAGGACAGGCTGTATCCTACGACTTAACAGAGGGCGCTCGCGGAATGCAGGCTGCTAACGTTACAAAGTTATAATTCTATAACCATAAAAAACGTATAAGTCAAAACGGGGCTGCTTTATGGCAGACCCGTTTTTTATTGCATTGTATTTATCCTGTATATAAAAATCCCCGGGATGCTTCAACACATCCCGGGAACCCATCATTTCATATGTGTTTTCTATTCCGCACTGTCTGAAGATAATCCGGAAATATAATCTGTCAATGCAGAAGTATCCATCACAGTATCCACCTTCACACTGGCTTCCTTCGCCTGGATCTTGGCATATGCGGAATATCCGATCCAGCCTACAAGCAGAACCGCGATGAGGATCCATGCCGCCATCTCAAGTACAAATTCTGCGCGTTCCTTCTTCAGGGCACTGTTTCGCGAGTATTTGTTGTTTTTATATTTGTCAACTTTCTTCTGGCTCATTGTCTTTCTCCTTTGCCGCTTCAGTACTTCGTTCATTATAGCACACTTGTTTTCAAAAGAAAAGCGGCAACTCCCTGAAGAAATGTGATAATTTTCTGAACTGGAGATTTTCTCTGATCAGACTGCTACGATAACGCCACCATCGTTGGCATACATACTGCTGACACCGGCAGTATCCATAACTACGATCTTTGCTGGGTGCAGTTTCTCACGGATAGCCTCCTCCAGCATCTTCGCTCTTTCCGGACAGTTGCAATGAGTGATGGCAACTGTCTTTTCCGGGATGTTGATCCCCTTCTCTCCAATGTGATCCACCATTTTTACGATTGCTTTATTCATGCCTCTGGCCTGATCCAGCTGACAGATCGTTCCTTCCGGAGTAGCTCCCATAACCGGCTTGATCTTCAGTGCACTGGCCACCAGAGCTTTCACTCTGCCCAAACGTCCGTTCTTGCGCAGAGTTTCCAGATTCTCCAACACAAAAAATGTGTTCATCTCTTCAATATATTTCTCTACTTCACTTACTACTTCTTCAAAAGAAAGTCCCTTTTCTTCACACTCCACGATCTTCATGGCAATCAGACTCTGACCACCGGATGCAGATTTGGAATTAAATACATGAACCTTTTTCTCCGGCTGCTCTTCCAGGAACAGGTTTTTTCCAAGAATCGCACTGTTATAGGAACCACTCAATTCTGCCGATAGCGTCACCGCATAAATGTGTTCCGCATCACACTCATATGCCTTCATATAGCGTTCCGGAGAAGGGCATGCAGACTTGGGGCATTCCGGGCAGGCCGCAACCTTCTTTAAAAAATCTTTCTGATCGAAATTCTCATCATCTATAATATTCTCACCGCCCACCGTCAGCGTCAGTGGTATGGATTCAATCCTGCCGTCATTTTTCCATTCATCTAAAAGCTCCCCACAGCTATCTATCGCAATCTTATAGCTCAATTATATCGTCCTCTTTTCCATTATATGTAGTATTCAATACCACATCTATCGTATCACATAAACAGATATTTGAAAAGAGTTTTTTAAAAAGTCTGTCCTTTTTTCTTTATCTGAGATATAATGTCTACACGCGATCACATAAAAGAAAGGAAGTGCGGCATGCTTGCATTAAAGATCACAGATATCCGGGATTTCACAAACAAACTTTTTATAGGAGAAGTATTTGACAAATTCTGTCTGTCCGAAGCGACTGTGACTACTTTTAATACTTTTACCATTGATGGCAGGCTTCAGAAAGATTTTTTTGATACAGACAGCATGAACAGACTCACAGAGCACGGCCGGACACATTCTCTCTGGAAGGACATCAGACCTTTCTGCTGGTCTGTGATCCGCGGTAAGCGTACGCCCTTAAGCTTCAGGATCGTGCTGCATTTAAGTCGGAGTGGAGTTAAAGCTGCAATGAGAAATACAGATTTCGGAATTTCCTCCGAACAGATAGACGGACTATTCTTAAATCTTCAATTTAAAAATAACAGCCTTCTTTGTACTACCGGAACCTCTCTTAAAACATTCTCTATGGATAAACGCCCAGAGCAGCTCTGGGATGATATGATCCTGAGCTTTCTGTCCAGGAATCAGATTCTTTTTGAAAGGCTATAGTCAATTCTCTTCTTCTATTTCCCTCAGATAATACGCAAGCATATCAATAAATTCACTGTTGGTAGGCTTGTATTCTAGAGGATATCCTGCAATCTCATCCAGCAGTTTTTTATTTCCTTCCCAACACACATTTACCATTGTTCTGATATCATGCTCAATATTGGTAGGTGTTGATCTGTACTTCCGCGCCAGGTATGGATAAATATCCTTTGTGATCCGCAATGGTTTATACTGATCCCCCATGGAAATCTTTACCGCTTCCGCAACGAAAAAATATCCTTTGTATTTCGAATTTGCACCAAGTCTTCTGATCAATCCATACACCTTTTTCATACATTTGTTCCTCCATTTCATTTTTTTCTCTTTTTAAAAGCACTTCCTTATGTATAATACGACAGTTATCTATATTTTTCGCTTTCTTCTGAAAATTTATTTTATACATATTAGATACTAATTTAAATTTTTAGTCATATTTTACAGGTTATTTTTATTTAATATCTATTATTTTATTTAAAATTCCTATAATTGTGTTAAAGATACATATATTGTTATAAAAAAAGCAAAGGCTTCGCCCCATTACGGGCAAAGCCTTTCGATCATTTTATATGTCGTTTTATTTTGTAAGGACCATAAGGATATCGTTGCTTCTCTTTACAAATTTTGTCATTTCTTCAGGAGAAAGCTGTTTATGGCTCATCATTGCAAGATCATAAAGCTGTTCACAGATCACCGGAACATACTCTGATCCCTGATTTTCTGCTATAAATCTTACAAGAGGATGATTTGCGTTCAGTACAAGTACTTCCTGACCACCGAACATATTCGGATCCATTCCGTACATATTGTACATTTTCATCATATCCTGCATACGGCGACTCTCCTCAGGAAGAGTGATCATCGCTGCAGTTCCCTCATTTTTCAGCTTCTCTACTTTTACTTCAAGTTTATCCTTGCCAAGATTCTTACGGAACACCTCAGTAAGTGTCTTGACTGTTGCTTCATCCGCTTTTCCGTCTTCACGAAGCTCTTCTGTCAGATCTGCATCAATTCTCTTGAACTGGATCGTCTGATCCTGCTGTTCAAGATGGGAAATAAACTGTGAATCGATCACATGCTTCAGCAGTACAGCATCTTTACCCGCTTCACGGAACATATTAATGTACTGGCTCTGCTGTACCTCATCGGTCACATAATAGATCACCGTTTTTTCCGGTTCCTCATTCTGGGATCCTTCAGAAGCTTTCTCCTCTGTCTTCTCCTCTTCAGCTGCTTTTGTTTCTTCTTTTTTATTTTCCTCAATGCAGTCTTTCAGGGTAAGATATTTGCCATCCAGATTCTTAAAGAGGATATAATCGTTCATCTTCTCACCAAATTTCGCATCCTTGATGCATCCAAATTTGATAAACGGGCTGATATCATCCCAGTACTTCTCATAAGACTCTCTGTCTGTCTTGCACATTCCGGTGAGCTTATCTGCTACTTTCTTGGTGATGTATTCAGAAATCTTTTTCACAAAACCATCATTCTGCAGTGCAGAACGGGAAACATTCAGTGGAAGATCCGGACAGTCGATCACGCCTTTCAGAAGAAGAAGGAATTCCGGGATCACCTCTTTGATGTTATCTGCAATAAATACCTGATTATTATAAAGCTTGATGGTTCCCTCAATGGAATCATACTCTGTCCTGATCTTCGGGAAATACAGGATACCCTTCAGGTTGAACGGATAGTCCATGTTCAGATGGATCCAGAACAGCGGTTCCTTGTAATCCATAAATACCTTACGGTAAAATTCTTTATACTCTTCATCCGTGCACTCATTTGGGTGTTTCATCCAGAGCGGCTGTGTATCGCTTAAGGATACCGGCCGTTTATTGATCTTTACTTTATCTTTGGCAGGAGAAACTTCCACAACTTCTTTCTCGCCTTTATCATTCTCCTTTTCCTCTGTCTTGGCATCCTCATGGATATGCTCAACTACCACATCATCTTCACGGAGATCTGCCTCATCGATCGTTTCATACTCCTGTTCAGCATTTGCTTTGGAAAGATAGATATTTACCGGCATGAAAGAACAGTATTTCTCGATAACCTCTCTCATACGATATTCATTGGCAAACTCCAGGCTTTCCTCATTGAGGAAAAGAGTGATCTCTGTTCCCGGTTCTGTTTTGTTTCCGTCTGCCATCTCATACTCCGTACCACCGTCACAGGTCCAATGTACCGGTGTGGAACCCTCCTTGTAAGAGAGAGTATCAATATGAACTTCATCTGCAACCATAAATGCAGAATAAAATCCAAGTCCGAAATGACCGATCATCTGATCATCCGTTGTTTTATCCTTATATTTCTCAAGAAACTCTGTGGCACCGGAAAAAGCGATCTGTGTGATATATTCCTCTACTTCATCTGCTGTCATACCAATACCGTTATCGATAAACTTCAAAGTTTTCTGATCCGGATCAACGATAACATTTACAGCCGGTTTGTAACCTTCCGGGAATGTATAATCTCCCATAACTTCCAGCTTTCTCAGTTTGGTGATCGCATCGCATCCGTTGGAGATCATCTCTCTTACAAAAATATCATGGTCGGAATATAACCATTTCTTGATAATCGGAAAAATATTTTCACTGTTGATTGATAAACTGCCATGTTTTGCTGACATATATGTCACTCTCCTTTTGTTTTTATTTTTATTTCTGATGTTCCGACAGAGCCGGAAACCTGTTGTTTTTTTCAATAAATATATACTAATACGACTTTTTACAAAAGTCAAGAAAAATTTAGCACTCATCATTATAGAGTGCTAGTAACAGCATATAAAACGGATCTCTATGTGCAAAAAAATCCCTCCGTACATTTTTTGTACGGAGGGTGCTGTAAAACTATCTTCTACATTCTGTTCTTATTTTTTCTTTCTACGATATACAAGGATTCCTCCAATACATACCACAGCCACGATCAAAATGATCACAAATGTCATGATCGGTGTACTGTCTCCCGTCTGCACTGCAGATTTCTGATTTGTCTGTGTCACTGCCGGACTCGGAGTCGCAGTAAGAACTGCTGCCTGTGATACCGTAAAAGTAACCGTACTTTCTGACTGTGTACCGGTATCCTTCCAGCTGGAGCCGTCGTATTTCTGCTGTCCAAAGGTAACTTTCAGAGTATATTTTCCCGGCTTGCTGACACGGAATGTTGCAGTATAAGGCTCTCCATCCCAGGTACGGGTCTCTGTGATCTTCCAGCTCTTCGGCTGATATCTGGTATCTCCCTTACGCGGGTTTGTATTATCCATTCCTGCACCAGCTGCTGTAAAGGTGATCTTTGTATTGGTATCATACTTGCCATTGGAATCAATGCCTGTGATCTTATTGTCCGATGCAGCGGCTTCCGTGCCCTGATATCCATTTACTGTAATACTTACTGCGATCACTGTACTGATCTTGTTGGGATTCTTAACCCCCTCCGGAAGAATGACGGTACCTTTTACATTAAATATCTGACGTTCTGCAGAAGACGGATCATAAGAAGATCCCTTAACATCCCATTTAACAGATGCCTTCTGCTCTCCCTTTGTTGTAGTGATCTTTACTGTTCCCGGAAGCTTCAGGGCTTTCTGGGTTTTCTGGGTTCCATTGGGTAGATCTTTGATATCGGATGGCTTTTTGATGCCTGTAAGGTTATTCGCCTTCTTACCGTTATCTGTTTTTTTCTTTGTAACGCTGAAATGGACATTTACATAAGCTTCCACATTTGCATCATTGGCGATCACAATGTCTTCCAGATATTCCCCCTGTGAAAGTCCGCTGACCGGCTGTACGCTAAAGGTTGCATTATCTCCTGCTTCCAGCTCTGTGGCGGAAAGTGTACCAATTGTATATGCATTTGATGAAGGCTGTTTCAGAACGATCTTTGTATTTCCGGTGTTGGTAACTGTAACTTTCTTCGCATCAGGAAGTTCCTTATAGCCTTCCTCTTTGGTTCCAAACTCCAGACTATCTGTTACCGAAAGACCGGGATTGGGTTCCGGTTCCGGTTCCGGCTCCGAAACTGTAAATTCCAGCCGGACTTCAGCCAGTGTGTTTCCGGTATTCTGATCTGTCACAGAAATCGTATCGCTGTGATCTCCGACCTGAAGACCGGTCTTGGGCTGTACGGTAAAGGTTGCCGCCTTATCTCCGGGATTGAGCACTTCCGCAGAAGGCTCTCCCACCTCATAATCCTCCGGAGCAGAAAGCTGGATCCGGATAGCCTCTGTACCTGTATTCTCTACGGTTACAGGCTGTGCATCCGGCGCAGTCTCATAGCCCTGTTCCAGTGTTCCAAACTTCAGAGGACCTTCCGGTTTCACTGTTGCAGTAACTGTTTTTGGTGTTTCTGTCTTTACCATAACCGAAGCCGTCACTGTAGCAGATGCTTCCGTGCTTTCATCAGAAGCAAATACAAGCTCTTCCACGTATGGATCATCTTTTGCAGAGAGTCCAAGCTTAGGCTGTACGGTAAAGGTCTGCTCTCCTCCCTGCGCCAACTGGATATTTCCGCTACTCTCCACTTCACTGACCGGCGCAATATCAAAAAACTCCGACTCAGGCTGTACTAACGTCACAGCTTCTGTACCTTCGTTTTTGATCGTGACTGTACTTGTTGTTTCTACCTTTTCATAACCGGCAGTCAGATCATCAAAAGGCAGTTCTGTCGGATCCGCAGTTAGCTTGTATATTTTTTCCGCTGCAGGGTCCGATGTTTCCCTGGGATCTGTCTGCTCATTATTTTCATGATCTTCGGCTTTTTTATTTTCCGGTTCTTTTACTGTAAAGTCCGCTTCAAAGAAGACATCGGCACCTTCTTCTGTCTGATACGTGATCAGATCTTTGTATTCTCCAGCCTTCAGACCTTCTCGTGGTTTTACCCACACAGCAACACTTTCACCACTCTTTAATGGCGCATCGTTAATATCCGCAGCCATGAAATTCTCCGGGGCAATCTCTTTAAAATTGAGATCTCCGGTTCCGTTATTTGTGATAGTAACCATCTGTGCTTCCGGAATTTCCGTATATCCCTCTTCCACGGAACCAAAATCCAGAATTCCACTTCCATCTTCCGTGTATGCAGATGCCGAATATGTCGGTTCCTCATTTTTTTCGGAAGCGTCTGCTGCTGTACCTGCGGAATCCGGTGTCTCTGTCTGACTATCTCCAGATGTATCTGCCTCATCGGTATTCTGAGGCCCTGACTGTTCTCCGTTTACTTCTATAACAGAGTTTTCAGCAGGCTCCTGGGTATCTGCAGGTTCCTGTGCATCTGTATTTTCCTGTACATCTGTATTCTCCTGCACATCCGCAGACTCCGTTTCTTCTGCCGGCTCTATGGTTTCCTCAGGCTGAGCACTATCAGGCTCCTCTGACGTTCCAGCTTCTGTATCCGGCGTGTTCTCTGAAGACTCCGAATCTGCCGAAGCTTCACTTTCCTCCGCATCCGGATCTTCTCCTGCTGCTTTGGCTTCTTCCTTTTTCTTTTCTGCCAGTGCTTTGGCTTCTTCCTCTATTTCGGAAACCTCCTGGGTCGTCACCGTAAGCTCACCACTGACTCCCGTCTCTTCTTTTCCGGTGATCTTCAGAACGATCGGAAGACCCAGATCTTTTTCATCGATTTTATAAGTCTTATCAGTTCCTACCTCTGTAAGAAGGTCTCCGTCCTTTAATGACCAGGAAAAACTCACATTATCATCTGTGATCCCCTCCGGCTTGACCTTTGAGTAATCTGCACTTAAGGTAGACCCGATCGCAAGTGTTCCTTTGACCTTCAGCTTTCCATCAAGAGTTCCCGATGGAGCTGCAGTGGCAAATACCATCGATGGAAGCAGCGTTACCATCATAAGCACAGCCATGACGACTGCCAGCACTCTGCTTTTTTTCATATCCCATCCTCCTTTACATCATTTTATTTTCCCCACATTTACCCTTTCTACGCAGGGCTTTCTTTTTGCTGATGCAAGTTTATCATATTTAATTTTCAGAGGTGTAATCCCTGCTTTCCGTCAGCCTTCTACGATCATATATTTTCCGTCCGGGAGTTTGAATACTTCACTTTCTTCTTCCAGCTCCTTCAGGGAAATCCCCTCCACATCTGCGCCCATTCCATCCAGATATTTTTTAACATCCTTCAGGGAATCCAGCACAACTGCCATGCAATCCTCTAGAAATTCCTCTGCCTCCTCAAAATCCTCTGCTACCGGCTCATCAAAAAGCTGACCCTGTTTTTCCAGAAATGTCTGGACATATTCTTTCTTGTACATATTAAAGTACCTCCTTTATATCTCCGCCCGCCGCGATCAGTCTGCGAAGTACTGGTTCCACCTTCTCTGTCTCATAGAAAGCCGCCGCCTTTACCCCTGGCTTCGCATGCTTCATGGCAAAGCTGTATTTTACAGATTTCATCATTTCAATATCATTGTATTCATCCCCGAACGCCATGCATTCATCCGGTCCGATTCCCAAAAGTTCCTGGTATTTACGGATCCCTTTTGCTTTGTTCGTGGTAAATGGAACAAAATCCACCCACGCAAATCCGGATGTCACAACAGTACATCTGTCTTTGAACCGTTCTCTCCAGTACCGGATGGATTCCTCCGTCATTCCTTCTCTCTCATAAACTGCAACCTTCATACAAGGCTCTGTGATCTCATCAAAACTCTTTATGATCTTACACTGATTTTTTACTTCTTCGATCATCAGATGACGATAATGTTCTGTCTTGGGCATGATATAATAAAAATCCTTTGTAGAACAGGAAAATTCCGCTCCGGGCTTTTCCCATATTGCCTGAATGATCTCTCTGACCAGTTCTTTGTCAAAGCTGTCGCAGTACAGAAGCTTCTCATTCTGGACAGCAAGCCCGCCATTTTCACTGATAAATGCCATCTCGTCCTTTACCGGCGCAAAAAGATTCCTCATATTGGCATACTGTCTGCCACTGGCTGCCACAAAGAGGATTCCCATGTTTTTCAGTTCCTTTACCAGCGGAAAGATCTCTTCCGGCAACGTCTGTCTTCCACCGATAAGCAGCGTTCCATCCAGATCACTGGCAACCATCTTAATCATGCTGCTTCTCCTCATAAATAGTAAACAGATCACCAGGTACAGCTGCTACAATATCTGCACCGTTATTTTCAAGCTCTTCTCTGTCACGGAATCCCCATAGTGCACCAACGGTATACATTCCGGCAGCACTTCCTGTCTGCATATCTGTCTTTGTATCTCCGATATACATACATTCTTCCGGCTTTACGCCGAAATCTTCTGCAATCTTCAGCGGACCATCCGGCGCCGGCTTTCTGCGGATTCCTTCCTGCTGTCCCATCACCTCATCAAACAGATCGCCATAGATCGCCTTTACCACTTTCTGCGCCGCAACATGAGGCTTATTGGAGCATACAGCCATCTTAAGGCCTGTATGTTTCAGCTTCTGAAGGGTTTCCGGCATATCTTTATATGGCACAACTTTATACAACGGATCTTCATCAAATTTCCTGCGATAAAGTTCCCTGACTTCTTCGTAGTGTACCAGCTCCGGATCTCCTGCATCGATCAGGCATCTTCTGATCAGCATATCTGCACCTTCACCGCTGTAATAACGAAAATTATCTGCCGGCTGTGGTTTCAGGGAAAACTTTTCCATGATCTCATTCGCCACATATGCCATAGATTCCAGTGTATCCGCAATTGTTCCATCCAGATCAAATATACAAGCTTTTATCATTTTGTCTTTCATCCTCTCAGGTTCATTCCCAGTTTTTTTGTCTCATAGATCAGTCTTGCCACAGGCAGTCCCACCACGTTGTTATAATCACCACGGATTCCCTTCACATAGGCTCCCCAGGCGCCCTGGATCCCATAGCTTCCGGCTTTGTCCATTGGGTCTTTGCTGTTTACATATTCCTTTATTTCTTCCTCTGTCACCGGATAAAAGCTCACATCTGTGCACTCATGGAAGGTATGAGCTTTCCATCTCCCTTTTTCTCTTATCAGCAAAGTTACACCGGTATATACCTGATGTGTATTCCCCTGCAGCATAGCGAGCATCTCTATTGCAGCTGTCTCATCTGCCGGTTTACCTAAAATCTTACCCTCATAAGATACAACGGTATCTGCACCGATCACAACCACATCTCTCAGATCTCGGTTCTCCTCTTCCTCCAGCGCGTATGCCGTAAACATAGCTTTCTGACGAGAAAGTTCCTCCACCACTTTCGCAGGCTCTGCACTGGTGATCCGTTCTTCCCCGCTGGCAGGCTTCACTTCAAAGGCGACTCCTACCTGGCTTAAAAGTTCCCGCCTCCTGGGAGATGCGGAAGCAAGCACGATTTTCTTCATGTGTAATTCCTCTCTTTCCTGTGTTATCAGTATAACCGTTTCTGTAAATGGGCGCAACCGAAATCGTTGCAGGAGCATTTTGTACTTATCCATTTATTCCTGATGACGATAAAACAAAACAAGCAGTACACCCTGATACCTGTTCACGGTGTACTGCTGTCATATGTTTCGTATTCTTTTTGACAGTTTTTATGCTTTCGGTAATTTGAAAGAGCTCTTCAGAGATACAATGCGGTTAAATACCGGTGCTCCCTCCCTGGAGTCATGGATATCTGCGCAGAAGAAACCGTTACGTACAAACTGATAGCTGTCATAACCTTTTGCTTTCAGAAGCTCCGGCTCTACATAAGCACTTGTTACTGTAAGAGAATTCGGATTTACATTAAGAGAACCATCTTCTTTATTGTAAACACCTTTTTCTTCATCTACGATATTCTCGTAAAGTCTTACCTCAACTTTACCTGCATTGGATGCTTCCACCCAGTGGATCGTTCCTTTTACCTTACGTCCGTCCGGTGCATTTCCGCCCTTGGTCTCCGGGTCATAGGTACAGTGGACTACACGGATCGTTCCGTCGTCATCTGCCTCATAACCTGTGCAGGTTACAAAATATGCATTCATAAGACGAACTTCATTTCCAATATAGAGACGTTTGTATTTCTTAGGAGGCTCTGCCATAAAATCATCACGTTCAATATAAAGTTCTCCACTGAACGGAATCTTTCTGGTTCCAAGCTCCTCATTCTCCATATTATTCGGAGCTTCAAGATACTCAACCTGTCCTTCCGGATAGTTATCGATCACGAGCTTGATCGGATCAAGGATCGCCATCATACGCGGACGTTTCAGCTTCAGGTCCTCACGGATGCAGTACTCGAGCATTGCATAATCTACAGAACTGTTCGCCTTTGAAACACCACAGAGTTCTACAAATTTACGGATAGACTCCGGTGTAAATCCACGGCGGCGAAGTGCGGCGATGGATACTAGTCTCGGATCATCCCATCCATCTACGATGCCGTCCTCAACAAGCTTCTTGATATAACGTTTACCTGTAACAACGTTGGTCAGGTACAGCTTTGCAAACTCGATCTGCTTCGGTGGGTGCGGATATTCCAGTTCCTTTACCACCCAGTCATAAAGCGGTCTGTGGTCCTCAAACTCCAGAGTACAGATAGAATGTGTCACACCCTCAATGGCATCCTCGATCGGATGAGCGAAGTCGTACATCGGATAGATGCACCATTTATCTCCTGTATTGTGATGTGTCATGCGGGCTACACGGTAAATGACCGGGTCACGCATGTTCATATTCGGTGATGCCATATCGATCTTGGCACGGAGAACCTTCTCGCCATCTCCGTATTTGCCCTCACGCATCTCTTCAAAAAGCTGAAGATTCTCTTCTACAGTACGGTTTCTGTACGGGCTCTCTTTACCTGGCTCTGTAAGAGTTCCTCGGTACTCACGAATCTGGTCTGCAGTCAGGTCGCAGACAAAGGCCTTGCCTTTCTTAATAAGCTTCACTGCTGCCTCATACATCTGATCAAAATAATCAGATGCAAAGAAAAGTCTGTCTTCCCAGTCTGCACCAAGCCATTTCACGTCAGCCTTGATGGACTCTACAAATTCGGATTTCTCCTTTGTAGGGTTGGTATCATCAAAACGGAGATTGAATTTTCCGTTGTATTTCTGAGCCAGTCCATAATTTAAAAGAATGGATTTCGCATGTCCGATATGAAGATAGCCGTTAGGTTCCGGTGGGAAACGTGTATGCACGGTGTCATAAACGCCTTCTTCAAGATCTTTGTCTATAATATTTTCAATAAAGTTTTTGGAAACTGTTTCGTTCTCCATTGCTTTCCCTCCTAAATATCATCCTGATGTTTTATCTTATCATAAATCCGGAGTTTTTGAAACCCGCAAAACCTGTATCTAAACAAAAAATTGTCTGTTTTTAGACACAAAAAAAGCTGCTGACGGGAATCGAACCCGTGACCTCCGCCTTACCAAGGCGACGCTCTACCGACTGAGCCACAGCAGCTTGTTTCGCGACGTTTGTGCCGCTCACAGTTGTTTATATTATCAGATGATTGTCATATTGTCAATACATTATTTTTATTTTTTTAAAAATTCATATTTTCATGATTATAGCACAAAAAATCCTGTGTGCTGTCGCTCACAGACACAGCACGCAGGATTCTCTTTTTACTCTTCTGTCTTTGTCTCTTCTGCTTCTGTCTCTTCTTCCGCTTCGGCCTCCGATTCAGCATCTGCAGGTGTTTCCTCTTCTGCTTCTGTTGGTGCCTCTTCAGCATCCTCTGCCTCTTTGGAAACTTCTACAGTCTCAGATGCAGTCTTGTCCCAGTCCTGGAAGACTTCTTTCTCTTCTTTTTCTTCCTTCTTCTCGTCATCCTTGAAATCATCAAGATCTTCGAAATCATCCTCAAAGTCTTCTTCGCATACGGATCGTCTGGATACAAGTGCTGCGATAGCTCCTGCTGCTGCGGCGGTAAGCGCTCCTACTGCAACAAGTCCCCAATATTTATTGATCTTTGCCATAATTTGGTCTCCTTTCTTATTCTGCTCCTTATGAATATTATTTTAATACTTTTATATTCAAAAGGAAAGAGGTATTTACTCTTCTCAAAAATAGCTTTTAATTTTCCCACGGATCCTCTGCAGTGCATTATCAATGGATTTCGGTGTTTTTCCAAGAATCCGGGCAATATCCATATATCCATTTCCATCCAGATACAACTGCAGTACCCTGTTTTCCAGAGGGCTCAGGCTCTTTTTCATTTCATTTTCGAGAGCCGCCACATTTTCCCGGTCGATCAGGATCGATTCCGGATTATCATGCTCCACACAGGAATCTCTGAAGTTTTCCTCCGCCTCTCCGTCGCTTAAAGACACATAAGTGTTCAGTGGCTGATGTTTCTGGCGGTTTGAACTTTTAATTGCAGTATATATCTGTCTGTCAATACATATATTTGCAAAAGACTGAAAAGACGACTCCCTGTCTGGCTGGTAATCACGGACTGCCTTAAACAGTCCGATCATCCCCTCCTGTATCAGATCATCTGTGTCCCCACCTATCAGAAACATGGCACGGGCCTTTTTTCTGACCAGACCTTTATACTTTTCCATCAGATAATCTGCAATTGCAGATTCCCCTGCACGAAGTCTTTCGATAAGAGCTTCATCCGTCATCTCATTATATCGGCACATTTTTTCTCCGAACAGCTATGGCTGTATTTGATGTATTTATTTTGACAGTCTCTGTCTCACGATCTCAAAAGCAAGCACCCCTGCTGCTACAGAAGCGTTAAGGGAATCGATATCCCCCTTCATCGGGATCGCGGTAGTAAAATCACATTTCTCTTTTACAAGGCGGCTTACACCATTTCCCTCATTTCCGATCACAAGACCAATAGGTCCTGTCAGATTCTGACGGTACATCACCTCTCCGTCCATATCTGCACATACGAACCAGATGCCTTTTTCTTTCAGTTCATCAATAGTCTGTCCCAGATTAGCAACCTTGGCAACCGGTGTATAATTCAGTGCGCCTGCCGACGTCTTGGCAACCGTAGCAGTCAGTCCTACTGCTCTGTGTTTGGGAATGATCACACCATGAGCACCTGCGAGATTTGCGGTACGGATGATAGCTCCCAGATTATGAGGATCCTCGATATTATCCAACAGGAAAATAAAGGGCGGCTCACCCTTTTTCTTCGCTGCTTCCAAGATGTCATCCACCTCTGCGTACTCATAAGCTGCCGCATAGGCAATGACTCCCTGATGCTTTCCGGTCTCGGATAACTGGTCCAGACGCTCCTTGGTCACATATTTTACTAATGTATCATGCTTTTTTGCTTCTCTTTTAATGGTCATCATGGGGCCATCCTGACAGCCATCCAGAATGAATAACTTGTCAATGGGTTTGCCCGCACGATAGGCCTCGATCACGGCATTTCTGCCTTCTATGGTAAATTCCTGATATCCCATGTTTGTCCTTTCTATTGTGAATTTCTGTATCGTTTTATAAACGATTTCTTCGCTTTTCAAGCTCTCGAAATTTTTATTACAGTTCCATGCCTGCCAGACGGATGCCGTCTTTGATCAACTGCAGCATCCGGTCGATCTGTCCCGTCAGGTACAGATAGCCCATCAGTGCTTCAAAACCGGTAGCTCTGCGGTAATCTGCCACGGAAGCGTTTTTCGCGGTGGTGTATGATTTGGCGTTGCGTCCTCTGCGGTACACCGCTTCCTCTTCCTCCGTCAGTTCCGGAAGCAGTGCCTCGATCATGGCAGACTGCGCCGGTGCCTTTACATAACGTGTCGTCTTTTTATGCAGATCATTGGCGGAACGGTTAGCTCTCTCCACCACCACGCTGCGGATCACCAGCTCATAAATCCCGTCTCCTATATAGGCCAGTGTCAGCGGAGAATACGCCCGGACATCCTGTCCTTCGCAGGCAAATGCTTCCTTTATTTTCGTAAGAAGGGTTATGCTCTCTTCCATTTTACACCCTCTCTGGTATCTTCCAGCACAATGCCTTTGGCTAACAGCTCGTCACGGATCTCGTCGGCTCTTGCGAAATTCTTCGCCTTTCTGGCTGCCTGACGCTCTTCAATCAGTGCCTCGATATCGCTGTCCAACATTTCCGCTTTCTTGTCTACGATCAGTCCACAGATATCGGACAGAGTCACGATCTCCTGCTTTAATGCTTCCAGGAATGCCTTGCTGCTGTCTGCTTTCGCATTGGAGTTGACGAATTTTACCAGCTCGAAGATAGCTGCCAGCGCATCCGCAGTGTTGAAATCATCGTCCATAGCTTCATCGAATTTGGTCTCAAAGTCCTGTGCCTCGGTAACTAACTGCTTCTCTTCTTCGGACATTTCGGCATCTGCTGCCTTTTCCAGTAAGAACTTCAGATTGTCCACGCTGGTGACGATTCTCTCATAGCCGTTCTTCGCAGCTTCCATTAAGTCAGCGCTGAAATTTAACGGACTTCTGTAATGCGCGGACAACATGAAGAAACGCAGTACCTGCAGATCGTATTTTTCGGAGATCTCCCGGACAGTGAAGAAGTTGCCCAGGGATTTGGACATCTTGCGGTTGTCAATGTTCAGGAATGCATTGTGCATCCAGTATTTTGCAAAAGGCTTGTCATTGGCTGCCTCGGACTGTGCAATCTCATTTTCATGATGAGGGAAGATCAGATCCTCTCCGCCGGCATGAATGTCGATCTCCTCACCCAGATAACGCTTACTCATAACGGAGCACTCGATGTGCCAGCCGGGACGGCCCTGGCACCAGCAGGAATCCCAGTAAGGCTCGCCTTCTTTTTTCGGCTTCCACAATACGAAATCCAGGGGATCTTCCTTCTGATCCTCACCAGTCACGAGAAGGGAACGGCCGCCGCTTCTCAGATCGTCCAGATTTTTGTGGGAAAGTTTTCCGTACTCGGAGAATTTGCGGGTGCGGAAATAAACGGTGCCGTTTACATTGTAGGCATAGCCTTTTTCCATGAGAGTAGAAATCATCTCCACCATTCCGCCGATCTCCTCGGTAGCCTTGGGATGGGTGGTCGCGGGTTTGACGTTCATTCCAGCCATATCTTTCTGACACTCTTTGATGTAACGCTCGGAAACTTCTTTGGAGGAAACGCCTTCCTCGTTGGCTTTTGCGATGATTTTATCATCCACATCGGTAAAGTTGGACACATAGTTGACCTCGTAGCCCTTGTGCTCCATGTAACGGCGGGCTGTGTCAAAAACGATCATCGGGCGGGCATTTCCGATATGGATAAAGTTATAAACCGTGGGGCCGCAGACGTACATCTTGACCTTTCCCGGCTCCAGCGGCACAAATTCTTCTTTTTTCTTTGTCAGTGTGTTGTATAATTTCATGTTCGATCTCCTTTTCCTGTATTTAGCGCCTGCATCCCGGACAGCTGCCGCAGCCTGAAAGCGCGTCCCGGTCTGAACCGGCATAATCCATAAGCCCCACCAGAGAGCAGATGGCCTGAGATGCCATCCCTTCACCGGTTCCGGTAAAACCCAGGCCCTCTTCCGTCGTGGCTTTGAGGTTCAGACGGTTCTCCTCAATTCCCAGAGCCCCGGCAATATTTTTCGTCATCTCTTCCATGTAAGGACGAAGCTTCGGCCTCTGGGCAATGACCGTCGCATCGATATTTTCGATGACATAATTGTTTTCGTCCAGAAGCTTTGCCACATGTTTTAAAAGCTCCACGCTGGAGATGCCTTTATACTGAGGATCCGTATCCGGAAAATGCTTGCCGATATCTCCCAGAGCCGCTGCTC
>OGCO01003871.1_pt1 | contig 16854 bp, 15 predicted proteins | sample 1570171 | NCBI WGS metagenome assembly OGCO01 (sample SAMEA4370583, study PRJEB24528) | human gut metagenome | reverse complement strand
AAGGTCTGCAACACCTCTATCACCAGTTCAAATCTGGTTGGCGCCTCTAAAAAAGCTTTAGGTTAATTCCTGAAGCTTTTTTGATGTTAGAAAGAAAGTATCTATTGGCATTTCTGCAGGTGATAAAGTTTCGTGAACATAAAAGAAGTATTTTAAGGGTGGACGCACTCCGGCAGATACGTTATAATTATGCATGGATATGCATAAAAGTAAGGCAATACATAAGAAAAGAAATATAAATATTTACAAAGATATAAAAGGAGAGCGCTATGCCAGTATTTGATTTCAACAATACTCCGGATGACAAGAAAGCAGCGGAGTGCACATACACGATTTTTTACTCCGGTGAAGGAGAAGCAACACCGGAAAAACCAATGATGGTGCTGGATAACCAGATGAAAAAATGGGAACATCATTCCCTTGGAATGTTTACAAATCCGGTAAAACGTACTGCATTTGAATTTCAGCAGGAGACGGGAACTGTCAGTGCGGACATTCTGAAAATTGACGCAAGATTTGTAAGCCTTCTGAAATGGCTCGGCGAAAATCATATCAATGTCCGCCTGTCAGGAGAGAATACAGAAGAAGGTTATGCAGTTTACAAGATCCGTGAGATTGCTTTCGGCGGTGGAACAAAGCTTTCGGCGGAAGATGGATTTTTACAGTTTATGATTGAGCGTCTGCTTGCCAGCGATGCGCCGACTTCACAGGTCAGTGACGAAGAACTGGAAGAGATGGGTGACAGCATGAAGCTCACCAGCTTACAGAGCATCATTGATTTTATGGACTGTGCCGGAAATACACTGCCGGATAATATCCGTCTCTGGGCGAGAAGAAACCTGGCAGTTGCCCGCTCCCATGAAGTTTCCCAGGAGGAAAGACGCCATGCTCAGAGAGCACTTTCTATTATGATGAACATTCAGTGGAAACATAATTATTTTGAGTCTATTGATCCCAAGGAAGCACGTCGTATCCTGGATGAGGAACTTTATGGAATGGAACGTGTAAAACAGAGGATCATTGAAACGATCATCCAGATCAACCGTACCCATACACTTCCTGCTTACGGACTGCTTCTTGTAGGACCGGCAGGTACCGGTAAATCTCAGATCGCCTATGCAGTTGCAAGGATCCTGAAAATGCCGTGGACAACTCTGGATATGAGTTCCATTAACGATCCGGAACAGCTGACCGGAAGTTCCCGTGTCTACGCAAATGCCAAGCCAGGAATCATCATGGAGGCTTTTTCCATGGCAGGAGAATCCAATTTGGTATTTATCATCAACGAGCTTGACAAGGCTGCATCAGGGAAAGGCAACGGAAATCCGGCAGATGTGCTTCTGACACTTCTGGATAACCTTGGTTTCACAGATAACTATATGGAATGTATGGTTCCGACCGTTGGTGTCTATCCGATTGCCACAGCCAATGACAAGGCACAGATCAGTGCTCCTCTGATGTCACGTTTTGCAGTGATCGACATTCCGGATTACACACCGGAGGAAAAGAAGATCATCTTCTCCAGATTTGCACTTCCGAAGGTTCTGAAACGTATGAGCCTGAAGCCGGAAGAATGTATTGTAACCGATGAGGCGCTGGATGCAGTGATCAAGAAATTTGAGGACACTACAGGAATCCGTGATCTGGAGCAGGCGGCAGAGCATATCGCGGCCAATGCGCTGTATCAGATCGAAGTGGATCATGTGAAAGCCGTGACCTTTACCCCGGAGATGGTACAGGAGCTTTTGGACTGACGCAGGGATTTATTTTAGAATGATAAGAATGCTTTCGGAAAAATTTTCGGAAGCATTTTTTTACAAAATCAAGTAAGTCTCTTGTGGGAGTGCGAAAAGAGATAAGCAGTGGGTGGGGACTTGCCTGGAAATTATAAAAATAATCAAATCAGGGATTGCCTGAGAACACGTAAATGTGTATAATGAAATAAAAACATGTGCACGTGAACACGGAAAGTACAGGGGATATTTTGGAGGGTAAAATATGGCAGTGACGTTACAGCAGATTGCGGAAGCAGCAGGAGTTTCCAGAGGAACCGTGGACCGGGCCCTGAATAACAGAGGCCGCATCCGTCCGGAAGTAGAGGAAAAGATCAAGAAGATTGCCAGGGAGATGGGGTATCAGCCCAGCCGCGCAGGTCGTGCTCTTGCCATGGCGAAGCGAAAAATCCGCATCGGCGTGATCCTTCAGTATATGACAACTCCTTTTATGCAGCAGGTTTTGAAGGGAGTCCTGGAAGCAAAAGAAGAAGTGGAGAGTTTTGGCGGAACGGTAAAGATTTATGAGATTGATGGCGTAGAACCGGAAAAAGTAATGGCTGCAATGGAAGAACTCCGGGAAGATGGATTCAATGGAATTGCGCTGACACCGTCGGAAGATCAGCTTCTGAAAGCCAGAATCAATCAGTATCAGGAAGAGTATGGAATTCCGGTAGTTACCTTTAATGCGGATCTGGAAGATACGAAAAGATTATGTTTTGTAGGACAGGATACGTTTCAGGCCGGCCGTACGGCGGCGGGCCTGATGGGAGAGATGACAGGAGGAAACGGACAGGTTGCCATTATTTCCGGGCAGGTTGCAAATCCTGGATTGATCAGCAGACAGAAGGGATTCACAACAGAGATCAAGGAGAGCTTTCCGGGAATTGAAGTTGTGGATATCCGGTATTCTTACGATGATGAGTGGGTGGCATCCAAGATCGTGGAAGAGCTTCTGGAGCTTTATCCGGACCTTACCGGTATTTATATTACCGGCCATGGAGTAAAAGGTGTCTGCCAGACTCTGCAGAAACTTGGAAAAGATAAAACCATGCATGTGATCGCCAACGATTTTCTGGAAGAAAATCTGAAATGGCTGAAAGAGGGTACCATTAATTTCCTTATCGGCCAGGATGCCGCTGTACAAGGGCATTCCCCGGTGACCATTCTTTTTCAGCTACTATTTGACAGTAAGAAGCCGGAGAAAGAATTCCAATATACAGATATCGTGATCCGTACCAGATATAACATGGGCTGAAGACAGTCTGTGGTTTGAAAAAAGTTTAGCTGAATCAGGGAAATATTCTGCGGATCGCGAATATCCCCTTGATAATGTTTGGAGATTAATATGAATTATAAAAATGTAAAAATTGCAGAAGGTGCCAGGATCGCAAAACAGTCGGTGATCCTGGGTGATGTGACGATCGGTCGTGACAGCTGTGTGCTGTATTATGCAGTGATCCGTGGAGATGATGCTCCTGTAGTGATTGGAGAGGAGACGAATATCCAGGAGAACTGTACGATTCATGTCAGCCATAACATGCCGGTCCATATCGGAAATAATGTTACTGTAGGACATAATGCAGTAATCCACGGCTGTACCATCGGAGACCGGACACTGATCGGAATGGGGGCAGTGATCCTGGATGGTGCAAAGATTGGAAACGACTGCATCATAGGAGCCGGAAGCCTTGTGACCAAGAATACAGTAATCCCGGATGGTTCTCTGGTAATGGGAAGTCCGGCCAGAATCAAACGTAATCTTACCTGGGAAGAAAAACTTGGGATTGTGGAAAACAGCAAAGAATATCTTGCAGTGTCTGAAGAGATGAAAGAGCAGGATGTATTATTATGAAAGTAATTGCTTTGCGATTGCGTTCCGATCATAAATGAACAGCTCCGACTGCTTTGTAATATCAGAAGCAGTCGGAGCTGTAATTTTGTTATATAAAATAATCATATTTGTGTGTTTTTACTTATCGATCACTTCTACAGGTGTGTCATCCCGTGCATCCAGATCATTGATATATTTTTGGGTCTCTTTTATGATCACATTGGAAAGAAGTAATACTGCGATCAGGTTCGGAATGGCCATCAGGGCATTCAGGATATCGGCTACGGTCCATACCAGATTCAGAGAAATAACAGGAGCAATGGCGGCTACCGCAATGTACAGAACACGATATGGAATAAGGCCTTTTTTGCCGGAAAAATACTCGACACACCGTTCCCCGTAATATGCCCATCCAAGGACGGTAGAGTATGCGAAGGAAATGATACCTACCACCAGGATCACGGGACCCAAACCTGGGATCTGCTGAAAAGCAAGGGTGGTAAGGACACCGCCATCTGTGATATTTCCCATATCGATAGATGGGTTTTTCATAATACTGGTAACGAGAACAAGACCGGTCATCAGACACACTACAACGGTATCCCAGAAGGTACCGGTGCTGGAAACAAGAGCCTGACGTACCGGATTTCTTGTCTGAGCAGCAGCGGCAGCGATAGGAGCAGAACCCATACCGGATTCATTGGAAAAAAGTCCTCTTGCGATTCCATACTGCATGGCCATCATGATACCACGTCCTACAAGACCACCGGCAGCAGCCCCTGGTGTAAATGCAAGCTTGCAGATGGTTTTTACAGCGGGGATAATAAAGTCAAAATTGATCCCAAGGATGATGATGCAGCCGATCACATAGAAAAATGCCATAAACGGAACAAGACGTTCACATACCGTTGCAATGGATTTAATCCCACCGAAAATAACAAGAGCAGTAAGAACCGCTACTGCGATACCGATCACTGCAGGTGGGATATGGAGGTTTTCATTGCATACCGTTGCAATGGCATTGACCTGTGTGGCACATCCGATTCCAAAGGAAGCAAAACCGCCGAAGAATGCAAAGATCAGACCAAGCCAGCGCATATTCAGTCCACGCTCCAGAGCATACATGGCACCACCCTGCATACGGCCGTCTTTGGTTTTGACACGGTATTTTACGGCAATGAGAGATTCGCTGTATTTGGTGGCGATTCCGAAAACACCGGTAAGCCAGCACCAGAGAACTGCGCCGGGACCGCCAAGAGCAATGGCGGTTCCCACACCGATGATATTTCCGGTTCCAATGGTAGAAGCAAGTGCTGTGGTCAGAGCACCAAACTGGCTGACTTCACCTTCTGCGTCGGGATCCTTGGTAACAGACAGGCGGATGGCAGTACCGATCTTTCGCTGGATCACACCGGTACGGATGGTCATAAAAATATGGGTGCCCAGAAGCAAAATGATCATCCACCAGCCCCACACCAGGCTGTCGATCTGGTTTATCACATTTCCGATTGCATTCATCATAGAAATCTCCTCCCTTTCTCAAAGCGGATTCTGCAATATTCAAAAAAGATCTCCGAAGCTCTAAGGTCGGCAGGTATGAAAAAGATACCTTATGCTGTGATGGAGAAAGTGATCATCGGAAGACTGCAGAAATAACACAAGGGCGTGCAGACATATGAAAATATGTGCTGTACGCCCTTGTACGTTACGCTCTTTTGTTGTAATGATTATGTTGATTATACAGGAATTTTTAGAATGATGCAACAAAAAAAGATAATTTACAGTATTTTATGCCAGCATATAAATTGCGATGCAGACAGAGAAAACGGCTACAAATATTTTCAGCCCCTGAACCGGAACTTTTCCTGCAAACCGGCTTCCAAGCCATACGCCAATTCCGTGAGTCAGAACGATCAGCACCAGAAGTCCCAGGATTTCTGTCCAGGTAATTCTGGAAAGATAGCCGATACATGCAGGAATGGCAATAAACACAGAATCAAAAAGTGCCACACCGACGGCAATCCTTGCGGACACTCCGCATGCTACCAGAAGAGGCATCACAAGTACCGGGCCGCCTGCACCGGAGAGAGAACAGATCGCTCCGGTTGTGATTCCGAGGAAAATCAGGAATCCCATATGGTCTGCAATAGATTTTGGATGGGAAGGATTAGAAGATGCTGATTTTTTTCCATCGGAAATAACTTTCTTTGCAGAGACAGAATCCGCTTTCCGTTTTTCATTCCACATCCGGACCAGAATGGAAGCACCGGAAAACAGTACCACCAGATAAAGGATGGTTTTTGCTGTGGATTTCTCGATCATGGACTGGAGGAACACACCGGCAATGGCTCCGATGAGGCTGCCGATACCAAGTTTCAGGGACATCCGTACCTCCAGATTTCCGGCTTTGTAATAATTGAAAGAACCAATGATGCCGGACACCAGAAACGCAAGAAAACTGAGTGCCAGCGCATAGGTCACATCAAAGCCCAGTCCGCCGGTATACAGCATGGGAAGCAGAAAACCGGCAATTCCACAGATTCCGATGCATCCGCCGACTGCCATATTTGCGGCTGCGATGATCGCGAGAGTCAGGATGGTTAAAGAACTCATTCAGACACCTCCCCGGAAGTAAAATATTTTTCTGCCTGCCAAAGGATCTTTTCTTCATCCAGGGTCAGGACCTGGCGGTTTCGCATCAGAAGCTTTCCGTTTACAATGCTGTCAGACACATCATTTCCGCAGACACATTCCAGAAGTGTATTTACCGGATTGTTTGTGGCAAGAAGATGAGGCTGGCGCCAGTTGATGGAGATCAGATCTGCTTTGAACCCTTCTTTTAATACACCGGATTTTTCTTCGCCGAGAAGGTGTGTACCGTTTTCGGAGGCCATTTTCAGGATGGTTTTTGCAGGCATTACAGCGGGATCAGCATTTTTTGCTCCCCAGAAAGCATTCATAACAGAGCGGAAGATCTTCATTTCATTCCAGAGACTTAGGCCTCCGTGGGCGGCTCCGTCAGTGCCGAGGCCGGTGCAGACTCCCTGCTCCAGAAGAGAAGGAGTATCCGGTACACCTTTTCCGCAGTTGCTGAAAGGACAATGAACAACTTTTACCTGATTTTCTGCAAGAAGAGAACGCTCGTGGGCGGACAACATGATGCTGTGTGCAGAAAGAAAATTTTCATTCAGGACTCCAAGGGAATCCAGATATTCCACAGGGCGCATCTGGTATTTTTCCAGAGTATAATTCACTTCCCCTGCGTATTCGTTCATATGAGCCTGGAAAAAAGTATTCCGCTCTGTGGCTCGCCCGGCAGTGGCTTTGATAAGTGCAGGGGAACAGTTCATCAGTGCCCGTAAAGAATAGAATACCTTCAGATTACCCTTTCCATGAAATTCATCAAAAAGCCGGTCTTCCGATGCAAGAACTTCCTCTGTGGTCTGGCGGATGGAATCCGGAAAATTTCCCTGATCCATGGAAGAATGGGAAAGTGCGCCACGAAGACCGGAAGTCAGATAAATTCTGGCGGCTTCTTCCATAAAATAGCTTCCGGCGTCCACAAAACCGGTCGTTCCGTTTTTGATCATCTCAAGGGCTGCAAGGCTGGCACTGAGGCGCATTTTTTCCGGAGTCAGAGTGCTCTCAAAAGGCAGCATGATCCTGGTCCAGATCATAGGCAGTTCATCCAGAACCGCACCTTTGAGAAGCTGCTGTCCGGTATGCATATGGCCATCCACAAGACCTGGCATCCACAGGAGATCTTTCCCGTCGATGATTTTTGTGACTGTAAGACCGGAAGGTTCTTTTTCAGTGATGGAAAGAATGATTCCGTTCTGAATGGCGATGAAAATATTGCGCCGGATCTGGAAGTTTTCATCCAGGATGGAAGTGTTGCGGATTAAGATATCACAAGTTGTTTTTTCGTTCATGTTTACCTCTCAGATTAAAGCTGATTTTTGAAATCTTTGTTTTGGGTGACAGGAAAAAACAGCCGGTCAGTGAAAATACACCAGCCGGCTTGAAGACAGTTACAAGAAAGTTCATCACGCTGTTTCGTGTTTTTGTGATCTCACAGGGGACATACCTGATCTGGTCAGATCTGTTAGATCACATGCGTCATGGAAAGAATAATCTGGGCGATGATGGCAGAACAGGTAAAAGTTCCGATCATGACCAGAGCCGCGATGAGAAGCATTTTCCATCCCTGTTTTGCAAATTCTTTCAGCTGGTCGCTGATGGAGATTCCAGCATAAGCGCCAACCATAGTCAGCGGTGCGGTGAAATTGATCTTTCCGGCAGCTTCGATCACAAACTCACGTGCCGGACATAACGGGCTTGCCACAAGAAGTCCGATAAGAGAACAGTAAGCGATCACCGGCAATTTAAAAGGTACCAGCTTACTGATCACTACGGATACAAAAGAGATCGCAAGAAGGATCAGGATGCCTGGGACAGAATCCATAAAGTTTACCTGAAATCCTACAAAGTTGGCAAGGGCGATTCCGATGCCTGCCACAAGAAACATTACAGCCCACTCAATATATCTCATTGTTATTTCTCTCCTTTTCTTCCTTTTCCAGTCAGTTTGTCATGGATGGGGCCAAGCTTGGGTTCCAGTTTTGCATAAAGCCAGTTGCACAGTGGAATACCTACAAACAGAGCCATGTAAATTCCGTCAATACCGGAAATGGTTTCACTGGCACTTGCAAGTGCACTGATCTGATCGGCCATTGCAGGGAACATTTCCGATAAGGTAGCAGTAGCTGTTGCCATCATGATACCGGCACCAACACCGGAAGCCATACCAAGAGAATATGGATGGAAGATACCGGTGGAGGCAATCACAGTTGCCATGAATCCAAAGAAGATAGTTCCAACCATTCCACCGATGATATAAATGGAAAGGCTTCCCCGGGCTTCAGCAGAATCCGGGCCGAAAACATCCTGCATCAGAGCAAGGTTTGTTTCACGGTTGATAGAATGGCAGGCGCCTACAGCCTCACGTTTCAGGCCAAGGAGCAGTGCGATCGGCAGTGATAAAAAGATGGTTCCCAGGTTTCCGAACTCCTGAAGGAGAAGTGCCGGACCTGCGGAGATCACAGTCTCAATACTTGCGCCTGCATTGATGCCGAGCTTGGCGATAAAAGGACAGATACATACAATAACAAGTTTGGATGCAGCCTTTACCTCAGGCTTTTTGAATATCTTCAGAATCTGAGGCCCTGAAAGGATACCAAGAAAAATAGAATAAAAAATAGGAAACAAGATCAAAGTTCCTGGTCCCAGGGGAATCTTGATCTGTCCTATGGAATCAGCAATTATGATAAAGATCAGTGCGGCGAGATAGATTTTCCATTCTTTTTTCAGGCGCTCGCCAAGGCCTGAATACATAAAGTCCTGTTGCTTCATTTCTTTCCTCCCTGTGTTTAGAGACAGTTTTTCGGGGCTCCCATCTGTGATAAGCAACTGGTTGGATGCAAAAAACTGCCAGTAAAGTGTTTCGGATACCATCTGTGGAAATCCGGTGTAGAGCTTTGGACAAAGCAGATCAATATGTAAATAACGATGCTCATCTGAACTCTTCACGGTGAGGATTGTACGCTTTTGGAAAGGCAAAAAAAAGGACAAAAGGTACTTTTTTAGAAAAATTTGTAAAATTATGAGAATACCATGATATAATATGACCATTCTTATGTCAGGGGATTTAGAAAACAGGCAGAAGGAAAAAAATATCTGTTTTATGAAAAACGGCAGATGATCCCATGTAATCTGCCTGTATCAGGAGACGCAAAATGACACTGGAAGAACTGATCGAAACCTATCCGGAGGCAGAAACCTACTTTAAAAACATGCCGGAAGAATTGAAAACCCGTTACACCATCCGGAAATTTCCGCCTGGGACCATCATCCATCAGAAAGATTATCCCCTGGATTATTTCGGGATCGTATGCAGTGGAGACCACCGGGTGATCAATGAATTTGAGAATGGAAATGTATTTATGATCGAAAAAAATGAAGCAATTGATTTTATCGGCGAAGTTACCATTCTTGCGGAAAAACCGCTCACATCCGTATCCATTGAAACACTGATCGAATGTGTGGTGTTTATGATCTCCAGGGAGGATTTTGAGATGTGGATCGCCCAGGATATCCATCTTCTGCGGCTGGTAGCCCACAAGATTGCATACAAACTCTATCGCTCCTCCTATAACCGGGGTGCCAGATTATTTTATCCTCCTACATTCCTGTTTCTGGACTATATGCTGAAATTTGCTTCCACCCACAATATCGAGAAGAAGGGAGAAGTTATCCTTCGGAAAACGAGAGAAGGAATCCGGGAAGAACTGGGCATGACTGTAAAAACCATCAACCGAACCATCACAAAACTGAAAGAAGACGGCCTTATTGATACCCGAAAAGGAAAGGTTGTCATGTCCCTGGAACAGTACCGGATGGCCAGAGATAAGATTGGATATTATGTATCGTGAGAAAATGATTATGGAAAAAAATATTTTTGAGATCAACGAAATTACATGCATTGCATATGGAAAGAAAAATCCGCAATATCTTCTGCTCCAGCCGGTTAACGAACCACACTCACAGATGCTGGATCAGCAGATCCGGTTTATGACAGAGCACACGGAAAAAAGTTTTCTGCTGGTTTCGTTTCTGGTAAAAGACTGGAATCAGGATCTGTCACCCTGGTGTGCTCCGGCGGTATTTAGAAAAGAGGACTTTGGGAAAGGTGCCGGAGAGACATTGGCATTTATAGAAAAAATGCTGATACCGGAGATTGGAAGACGATATGGATTAGAAGAAAATATAAAAGATATTCCGGTGATCCTGGGAGGATATTCCCTTGCGGGACTGTTTGCCCTGTGGAGCGCTTACCAGGAAAGCTGCGCTGTCAAATTTGCGGCAGCAGCCGGAATGTCTCCGTCGGTCTGGTTTCCAGGATGGCTGGAATATATGAAAACAAAACAGATACAAACGAAAAGGGTATATCTCAGCCTGGGAGACCGTGAAGAGAGAACCCGGAATGCAGCAATGCGCCAGGTCGGGCAGAACATCCGGGAAATGGATAGCTGTTATAAAAACAGCGAGAAGATAGAGTGTGTGCTGGAATGGAATAAGGGGAATCATTTCCAGGATGTGGATGTGCGGTGCGGGAAGGGATTTTTGTGGTGTATGGGAGAAAATATTTGTAAGATCAACAATTGCAAAACAAATAGGGACAGAACAATGGTATAATTATAAAAATCGATATTGGCAATAAACATTCATTAAAAACAGGATTGGAAATAGTACGAATGGGAATGCAGGAAAAACTTCAGGAATTACGTAATGGATTTGAAACCGCATACATAGATAAAACAAGTACATCAAATCTGGCATATAAACCACAGTTTATCTCAAACGATTATAAACAGGGGAAAAAGGTGCTGTCATCAATAGAGGATGAATTGATGACATGCGATCAGTTTCAGATCAGTGTTGCATTTATTACAATGGGCGGAATTACACCCTTATTGTAGATTTTGCAGGAGCTGGAAGAGAAAGGGATAAAAGGTGAAATTCTTACAACCAATTACTTAAGTTTCAGTGAACCGGAAGCTCTGAAAACGCTGAATGCGCTTTCTAATATAACGCTGAAAATGTATGATGTAGACAAATCCGGAGAAGGATTTCATACAAAGGGATATATTTTTCGGAAAGCAGAAATCTACAGGATCATCATAGGAAGCTCCAATATAACAAAAACAGCACTTACTACAAACCGGGAATGGAATACACGAATTGTATCCACCAGCCAGGGTGAAATGTCAAAAAGTGTAGTAGATGAATTTTATGAACTTTGGAATAGTAAGTATGCACTGGATTTTGATGAGTTTTACGAAAACTATAAAAAGAGATACGAACTCATAAAAAAACAGCGAAAACTTGCCCGAAGTGAAGAAATCACATCCATAGAAAAATATCGTCTACAGCCCAATTCCATGCAGGTTGGATTTATCACAAATCTTCAGAAAATTGTAGAAGCTGGTGAGAAACGGGCATTGTTGATTTCTGCTACAGGGACGGGAAAAACATATGCATCAGCTTTTGCCATGAGAGAACTTGGATATAAACGAGTACTGTTTCTTGTTCACAGAGGCCAGATCGCAAAGCAGGCACTGGAATCTTATAAGAAAGTATTTGATAAAAATATTTCTATGGGAATGGTTACAGGGAAACATCAGGATTATGAAGCTGCCTATGTTTTTGCAACAATTCAGACCTTGAGCAAAGAAGAAGTTTTGAAAAAATATGACAGGAATGCGTTTGATGCGATTGTGATCGATGAAGCACATCACAGCTCTGCAAACAGCTACAAAAAAGTAATGGAATATTTTACTCCAAAGTTATGGCTAGGTATGACAGCGACACCGGATAAACGAGATGATAATCTGGAAGGCAGAAATATCTATGAAATCTTTAATCATCAGATTGCCTATGAGATTCGTTTACAGGATGCAATGGAAGAGGATCTGTTATGTACATTTCATTATTTTGGGATTACAGATCTGAAGGTTATCTCAGACGCGGGAAAATCAGCAACAGAAAAAATGGAAAGTTTCAGATATCTGACATCGGATGAACGTGTAGAACATGTTATGAAGCAGGCGGAATATTTTGGCCATAGCGGAGAACGTGTAAAAGGTTTGATTTTTTGCAGCCGAATCGATGAAGCTAATGTGTTGTTGTGGTGATTTTGGATTTTATCGGAAATTATCGGAATAACTTTATGATCCCGATTGCATTATATGGAGACAGAAGTTACAATTCTGACACGATCCGAAAATATATGATTAGTGGAAATAATATCATACCAGGATCTTCAACGATTCATTTTGATGAAATTTCTAAAGAAAGAATATTTCATTCTATTGATAAAATCCGAGGAATAAGAGCTATTATTCGCGAGAATTATATGATGCTGAAAAATCGTTTGGGCAGAATTCCATATTTACTGGACTTTTATGAAAATGGTGAAATTGATCCACTGGTACTTATACGAGAATACAAAACATACCAGGATTTTCTTTGTATCGTAGAACCTCAAATTTACAAAGGGGTAATTTCTGAACAGGAGAAGGTAACATTAGAATATCTTTGTAAAACTGTATTAAGTGGTGTAAGACCTTATGAATTGGAAATATTAAAAGATTTATTTGAAAAAGAGAGTATCACCAAAGAAACATTTGTGGAAAAAATGAAACAGGAATATTTGATTGAAAATGAAAATGCTTGGGATAATGCGATTTATGTTCTTGAAGGACATTTTGTAAGCAATAAAGAAGAATATGAGAAATTTGCAAATATTGAAATTGTGAAAACCAATACAGACGATATGCTGGAAAGAATGTATAGTTATACGCAACGGTTAAGTCATGCAGAATTTCGTAAACAGATGAAAGATATTGTCTTGGTAGGGCTAAAGAGATATAAAAACAAATACAGCTATGCAAAGGATAGTAAATTTGTTTTATATGAAAAATATTCTCGGCGAGATGTAAGTTTTTTGATGAATTGTGAAAAAGACTTATCATCAACGATGTACGGTATGAAACGAATTGGTGAAGATGTTTTCATTTTTGTAACATATCACAAAGTTGGAGCAGAAAATGAAGATAAATTATATGCAGATAGAAAGCCGGATTATGCAGACATGTTTGTTGATAATATGATTTTTAAATGGGATTCTCAGATTGGCAAAGGGCCGGAAAGTGGTTATATGAAAGATGTTGTAGAAGCAAAGAGACGGCATCTTTTTATTAAGAAAAGTGATGCAGAAACCAGTTTTTATTATATGGGGACATTCGACATTATAAATATCATCGGTGATAAGAAAAAAGACAATAACGGAAATTTAAGGGACATTACAAAAGTGACAATGAAAATGCATTATGCGGTTAGAGAAGATTTGCTCAGATATTTAGAAAGCAAAATTATAACAGGAGAAAATAAATAGTATGAAAACAATAAAAGTAGTAGCGGCAGTTATCAAAGCAGTAAATAAAAATGGTGAAGATATTATTTTTGCAACTCAGCGGGGATACGGAGAATTCAAAGACGGCTGGGAATTTCCGGGTGGAAAGATAGAAGAAGGAGAAACACCCCAGGAAGCCCTGAAACGAGAAATCATGGAAGAACTGGATACAGAAATTTCTGTTGGAGAACTGATTGATACAATAGAATATGACTATCCAACCTTTCATCTGTCCATGGACTGCTTCTGGTGTGAGGTGATAAAAGGCAATCTGGTACTGAAAGAAGCTGAAGATGCGAAATGGCTAAAGAAGAACGAGTTGGATAAAGTAGACTGGTTGCCGGCGGATGTGGAGTTGATTGGGAAGATTGGAATGGGACAGTAGATTTAATGTTAAGATGAGATAGCATATAAATTATAAAAAGAAGTTTAGAAAATATTCAGTTTTATATCAAACCCGGGAAAAAAGTTTTTGCATGTTTTGGACCATATATCCCAGGAGGAGGCCATGGACATGTTTCAATTGAATTAAAAGGGAAATTGTAAAATTTTTTGTAAAATAAAGAGGAGGGTATTCACATGAAAGTAATACTACTAAACGGAAGCAGCCACCCCAACGGAACCACAATGGCAGCAATCAAAGAAATGGAAAAAGTATTTCACGCAGAGAACGTAGAAACGGAAGTGATTCAGGTGGGCGGAAAGCCGATTGCGGATTGTCTGCAGTGTAATGTCTGTCAGAAAACAGGAAAGTGCGTGTTTAAAGATGACGGTGTGAATGATTTTGTAGAAAAGGCGAAATCTGCTGATGGTTTTGTTTTTGCAACGCCGGTGTATTTTGCACATCCCAGTGGAAGGATTTATGATTTCCTGGACCGGGCGTTTTACAGTGCAGGGGGTGATGAAGTTTATGATGTCTTTAAATTTAAACCGGGAGCAGCGGTAGCTGTTGCAAGAAGAGGCGGAACAACTGCAGCGCTGGATGGTCTGAATAAATATTTCGGAATTGCACAGATGCCGGTTGCTGGTTCTACATACTGGAACATGGTGCATGGTCTGTATGGAGAGGAAGCACCGCAGGATGAAGAAGGAATGCAGACCATGCGGAATCTTGCCAGAAATATGGTATGGATGATGAGATGTTTTGCCCTTGGAAAGAAAGAAGGGGTGCCTTATCCTGCGACAGAGACAGAAGCATGTACGAATTTTATCAGACGAGAAGATAACCAAAGATAAAAGAGTGGGGGGAGTTTTGTGATGCGACAAAACTTCCTTTCTTTCATTTATTTTCTTAATCTGTGAAAAACTGCAGGTGGATGCGGCGCGTGATATGGAACATGTTATCAATTATATGGACGATATTACAAATGAAAGGTTATGAAGATATATGATTTTGGTATATTGGTCGGAACCACAGAATAAGAAAATACATAAAAATATATGACTAAAACTTCCCACACCGATGCGGTGTGTTGAACCTTGAAAATTCAATATTTCAGCCAATAAAAAAGGCATAAATCTGTTCACTTTGGTATAATGGAGTTGACTAGAAACCATCTTTACAAAGGAGATTTATGCCATGTCCAGTATACCACAAAACCATTTCGATGAGAACGACTTAATCGACTGTGTTCAAAGATTTTTTTCCAAACATCATGTCGGCAAACTTCTTGCTAAATGCAACGGAATGAAAGAAAAAGGTGTTTCACCTGTTTCCCTGCTTCGTTACAAGCTCAGTAACATTTTTATCGGAAGAAGTATGTATATGCAGCAACGGACCGGCTCTTTTAAGGAACAGTTTTCTAAAAACACTTTCTATCGCTTCCTTAATTCTACAAAAACAAACTGGCTCCGTTTTACTTCTCTTCTTGCAGCAGATATCGTGAATAATGACATTCGTGATCTGACAAACCAAGAAAGAAAAAATGTATTCATCATTGATGACAGTCTTTTTAATCGCACAAGCTGTAAGAAAACAGAACTGGGATCAAGAGTTTTTGACCACACGGATATGCATTTCAAAAAAGGCTTCCGAATGCTTACTTTAAGCTGGAGTGATGGAAATACATTGATTCCTGTTAACAGCTGTCTGTTGGCATCCGCAAAAGATACAAATATCATTGGCCCGGTAAAGACCTTTGATAACAGAACCCTTGCAGGCAAAAGACGCAAGCTTGCTCAGACAAAAGCACCGGAAGCACTGATGACACTGTTGGATACTGCCATCAGTGCAGGACTGAAAGCGGATTATATCCTGTTTGATTCCTGGTTTTCCAACCCGGCACAGGTCACAGACATTCACTCAAGAGGTATGGATGTGATTGCCATGATCAAGAAAAGCAGCCGGATTAAATATTTGTACTGTGGTGAACAGCTGAATATCAAAGAGATCTATTCCCGGAATAAAAAACGCCGCGGAAGATCAAAGTATCTGCTTTCTGTTGATGTTATGGTAGGAAAAGAAAATCCAATTCCTGCAAAAATTGTTTGCGTAAGGAACAAAGCAAATCGCAAGGATTGGCTTGCCTTTATCTGTACAGATACTACTCTTTCCGAAGAAGAGATCATCCGTATTTATGGGAAACGCTGGCAGATCGAGGTTTTCTTCAAGACCTGTAAATCCATGCTGAACCTGATTGGAGAATGCCATAGTTTATCTTATGATGCACTGACAGCCCATGTGGCCATTGTGTTTACCAGATATATGTTACTTGCAATGGAACAGAGACAAAATGAAGATCAGCGAACTCTTGGGGAACTGTTCTTCTTCCTTGTTGATGAAATGGCAGACATTACTTTCAACAGATCACTTGGCATCCTAATGGATTCCTTAATGGCGAGCCTTCAAGAAAATTTAAAGCTCAGTGATGAACAACTGACTGCTTTTACCACTGATTTTGAAGCAAGGCTGTCGGAATATCTGCGAAATGCACTCCATCCCAAGGCTGTAGTGGCATAAATTGCTATTTTGTTAGCTGAAATATTGAATTTTCAAGGTGCGAATCCCATTTTAGGTATGGGAAGTCTTAGTTATTAACAAATAAAATGGAATATTTCTATTCAGATATTCAGTTTTATATCAAATTAAGGAAAAAAGTTTTTGCATGTTTTGGACCATATATCCTAAGAAGAGGCGGAACAACTGCAGCGCTGGATGGTTTGAATAAATATTTCGGAATTGCACAGATGCCGGTTGCTGGTTCTACATACTGGAA
>OGCO01003860.1_pt1 | contig 16884 bp, 8 predicted proteins | sample 1570171 | NCBI WGS metagenome assembly OGCO01 (sample SAMEA4370583, study PRJEB24528) | human gut metagenome | reverse complement strand
ATTTTCAGTCCTTTGCTCTACCAACTGAGCTATGGCACCGTTGTTTTGTTTAACGGGTGCAAAGATATGAATCTTTTTTGAGTCTTGCAATAGGTAGAGCTACTTTTTACTGATTTTTTATTCTTCCAAAGAATTCCAGCCTTGTGCTTTTAGTTCGACTTCGCCTCCATCACGACCTACCAAGTAATTACCGAGATCGGGTTTTGTAATATGACCGATTACTTTAACACCTTTCATTTCAGATACTTTATCATGATCAGTGAGAGGAACAGTGAAAAGTAATTCATAGTCTTCACCGCCATTTAAAGCTGCAGTTACCAAATTCATATTAAATTGTTCAGCCATTGCAGCCGTTTGATAATCGATAGGAATTCTATCTTCATATACGCGACATCCGACATTACTTTCTTTTGAAATATGCAAAAGTTCGGAAGACAGACCGTCTGATATGTCCATCATTGCTGTAGGGATAATCCCCGCATGACGAAGCATCTCTATAATATCTTTACGAGCTTCCGGCTTCAATTGACGTTCCAACAGATATTCTTTGCCTGTAAAATCCGGTGTGAAATCTTTTTCACCTTTAAATATCCTTTTTTCGCGTTCTAATAATTGCAATCCCATATAAGCAGCTCCTAAATCCCCGGAAACACATATCAAATCCGTTTCTTGGGCTCCACTGCGAAGGACAACTTTATCTCTTTCTCCTTCCCCAATACAAGTGATACTGATGCAAAGCCCTGTTAAAGAAGCAGAAGTGTCTCCTCCGACAATATCGACTCCATACACATCACAGGCCAACTTTAGCCCAGCATAAAAATCTTCTACATCCTCAACAGAAAAACGTTTGGAGATGCCAAGTGATACAGTGATCTGCTTAGGCTGGCCGTTCATAGCATAAATATCGGAGAAATTTACAACAGCCGATTTATATCCGAGATGTTTTAAAGGTACATAAGTCAAGTCGAAATGAATACCTTCCAATAATAGATCGGTGGTGACAAGCACTTGTTTATCCTCATAGGAGAGAATTGCCGCATCATCGCCTACGCCCTTTATCGTACTATTATTCTTTATTTCAATCCTGTTAGTTAGGTGGCGAATCAAACCGAATTCGCCTAATGTTGATATTTCTGTCCTGTTACTCATATTTGTTTTGTAAAATATTATTTTTGGGAAATGTGATAATATGTTTTTCTATTGTCTCATTAAAACTCTGCTCATTGTAAAACCTGATTACAATCGGTAGATAATATAAATATTTCTTCCAACTTTCCGGAACAAGAGGACTGTTTTTTAAACGTGCTGCATCTTTTTCTGTTACTAAGATCAATTTTCCCGGTGAAGTCATCTTTTCGAATATCACATCCAATTTCTTGAAATCTGACTTGCTAAACGTATGATGATCAGGAAAAACGACCGGCAACACTTTATTTGAATACTTTTCTGCCTCACGAATAAATGGAGTGGGAACTGCAATACCTGATATCAACAATATATCATCTTCTTTTCCAATATTTTTATGGTTTAAGAAACGAGCTTCCGAGGGGAATACAGGTTTGACTTCTCCATAAACGATGCTGGTAAAAAAAAGTAACTGGTGAGCCCGCAACTTCATATTTTCTTCAATAACACGAAAATCAATCGGCTTCATATCTTCGTCGCATTTAGTAACAACTACGATATCTGTTCGGTTTATATTACTTATCGGTTCTCTCAGGTGTCCGGTAGGCATTAGTTTATCATTATAAAATAAACGATGGTAGTCACTCAACACGATCGAAAGGGAAGGGTGCACATATCTATGTTGATATGCATCATCTAACAAAATTACTTCAGGTCTGTCTTTTTCAGGGAGGGATAAAAGATTTTGAATCCCCCGGCGGCGATTAGCGTCGACAGCGACAAGTATATCCGGAAATTTATTTTTCATTTGAAAAGGTTCATCTCCGATCTCCAAACTGGAACTTTCAGAATCAGCAAGAATAAACCCCGATGTTTTTCTTTTGTACCCTCGGCTTAATACTGCAATGCGATATTTATCTTTCAGTAAACGTATGATATATTCTGTATGGGGAGTTTTACCCGTTCCTCCTACAGATAAGTTTCCTATGCAGATCACAGGAATAGAATATTGTTCGGAATGTAAAATACCCCAATCAAAAAGTCGATTTCGCAACCATATCCCAATTCCATATAAAAAGGAAAGGGGAGCCAGGTAGGAATTAAGTTTTATTTTGTCATTTTTTTGCATGTAACTTCTTATCTGCTGACAAATATAGTTAACTTATCGGTGGCTGTCTGTTTTTTATTTGTTTATTTCAAAAAGAAGATACAATTTGAATCTCTTTGAAAGATAAGTTTGCGTTTATTCTGAAATATTTTCAGGGAGTTTGTGACTATACACATTTATTGTAGAATTAAGTCAATATCCGGATAAGATATCCGTCGTATCTTTGTTGTCTTCTTGATAATCTCTTGTAAATTATATACTTTTGCATTGTCCCAATTAACATGCTATGCCATGAATGTCAAAATAGAAGAAAGCTGGCGAAAACGCCTTCAGGAAGAATTTGATAAACCATACTTTGAGCAGTTGGTCACATTTGTCAAGAACGAATACAGAAGCGCCCATGTGCTTCCTCCCGGACACCAGATCTTCCATATTTTTAATGCCTGTCCATTCGAGAAAGTGAAGGTTGTTATACTTGGACAAGACCCTTATCCCAATCCGGGGCAATACTACGGAGTCTGCTTCTCCGTCCCGCAAGGAGTTCCCATTCCTGGATCACTGGCCAACATATTCAAAGAAATACACCAAGACTTAGGCAAACCGATCCCCACATCCGGCAATCTGGACCGTTGGGTAGAGCAAGGCGTGTTTCCTATGAACTCGGTCCTGACTGTACGGGCTCACGAAACCGGCTCACATCGGAATATGGGATGGGAAACTTTTACAGATGCAGTGATAAAGAAATTGAGCGATGGACGTGAGAATCTGGTATTCATGCTGTGGGGAAGTTATGCAAAAGAGAAGATCGCCCTTATCGACACCCATAAACACTTGGTGCTGACAACCGTGCATCCGTCTCCACGCTCTGCTGACCATGGTTTCTTCGGCTGCAAACACTTCAGCAAGGCGAATACTTTCCTCCAAAGCAAAGGTATTCAAAAGATTGATTGGTAAGAAGTACGAGTTCCGGACATCCGGGTGTAGCCATTCCGGACATCCGGGTGTGGAGAGCGGTAACATCCGGGTGTAGAAAGGCAGAAGATGGGCATGTTTCCAAACTTTTCTGCTTGCTTTTCGTTCTTTTCCTACTTGTTTTAGTAAAAAAGTACCTTTATGTTGATGAAACTATCTCCACACAGATGTATATCGGCACGGTTCCCTGCGTTTTTATAAACAATACCGGCTACCCGTTTCAACGGCAGGTAGTGATACAAGTGTGATACAGGAATCCGGTATGTATCACTCCTTGCACACCATGTTTGTCAATGCTTACAAAACAAAGTGTGATAGAGTGATAGAGAAACTGGATTATTGTGCAAGAGAGAACCGCAAACTGATACCGTAGTTTGAGTTTGAAGTCGGATAAGATGCACTCGATATCAACGGTTCATTGATCTGAATATCATAGAATGCACGGACCGTCAACGCACGGCTCAAACCGTAATCAGCCGAGAAGGAGATTGTCTTTGCGATGTTACCGCTAGTAGCCTGCGTCAGTTGCGTGTCGATTTTACGAATCAACGACTGCATCTTGTTGAACGAGAAATCAAGGCGAACGGTGAGGTCATTGCTGAAATCACGCGTTTTCTTCATCTTCAAAACCTTGTTGAACTCGGCATATTTGTAACCCAAACCGATCGTCACTTTCTTGGAAAGTGCTTCGACCAATTGGTAGGATGTCGTGTTCAGGCTTAAATTGCGGGTAGTCGAATAGTCCGCCCGAACCGTCACGTTATTCAACAGCGTCGCATCTGCACCCAACAAAGGACTAAACGCTTCGGTAAGGCTGACAGACGAAATCGAATAAGGAGACGATGGTGTCGGGTTATCGTTCAGAATCGACTGGATATATCCCAGTCCGTCCTGCCCGGCATCCACCCAATTCAAGAAGGATGTGAAAGCACCTACCGAATAAGAACAACGGTACTGGTGACTCAACGTCAAGCTCTTGAAATATTTCTTGACAGCCGGAATCTTGATCAAGCCGTCGTAAGTAACGCGCCAGTTAGGCAACATGCTCTTCAACGAAGGGAAAGCCGTCAAGCCTACCTTCTTCGGGTCCTTACCGGTATAAGCGGCCAGAAATGCAGGAATCAGGACATCCGCCGAATTCCGGTTGACGCCGTTCACATTATCTGTTCCCGGATTATAAGGCATTCCTCCCAAGCCTTTATCATGGATAAAGCCCACATCCGGATATTTCAAGCCGGAATACTTGCTTTCGATACGTTGGGCAATGATCTCGCGGTTTGCCAACAACTTGTCAAAGGCTTTCGAAGAATAGTTATTCATAGCATTGCCACTGCCTCCGAATGCGCTTCCCAGCGCGATTGTCGTCATGGTAAAGTTTCCCCCCATAATCTCCGGCATACCTTCATACATAAATTGTATTTCCGTATTACGCGTATCGTTGCGAAGAGCCGTCAAGTCGATCTTCAATCCAGTGATCGGTTCGAGGTTCGCCCGTATATTCAGATTTTTCGTACTGGTCATGACTGCGGCATTCACGTCTCTCTCGGTATCCGTAATCAGCCAGCCTTTTTCATATGCCTCGTCTATATAGCTACGACGCACGTCACCGAACGCAAAACCGATCCCCGGGGAAAGTCCGAATGAAGAACGTCCCTGGCCAAAGATATCACCGATCTCCGGACGGAAACCGGGCAGCATCATACCGGCAGAGTTCGTAAACTGAATATTGAAACGGCGCACCATCATCAAAAAGCGGGCACTGTGTTCAACCGCCTTGTAAAGAAAATCCTCAGTAGGGGCCGGTCCCGGTATGATCGTCAACTTCAAGCGCACCGTGTCTTGGTTCAAAATCTTAACCTGTGCGAAGTTGATCGGCTTGAACTTGACTTTGTAGACACGCCCGTCCGTTCTTCTGGCCGTGATTTGCACCTTTTTCGTAAACATTCCATGCTCGACAACCGTAGCGCTGTCCGGACTCAAGACAATTTCTTTTTCCAATTTCGGCTTTTTCTTCTTCTCCGTTTTTTTAGCCGTAGTCCGGGTATTGTTAAACTTCTGGTTGATCTTCTTCAAATATTTGTTTTTGTTGTAGAGAGATAACAGGTTCAAGTTCGCCTGCAAATCGAACTGACGCTGGTTCTTGATCGTATTACCCATCTCGATATCTTCGCTTACCGTCGCTCCACGATCCCAGTTGTAAGTAGCATTGTAGCTCAAAGAAGCATTGGTCCAATCCAGAACCGGGATCAGCTGCAACGGCAACTGCCAGGTCGCCATAAACTGCTGGTCATACTTCATCGGGGTTCCCAGGTCAGCGATGCTCTTCTTCACGGAATCTTTCCATAACTGGTAACCGTCCGGGTTCAGTTCCTTATTCACCTGCACATACGGTTCTTCGATACGGGCATTCGTACCGGAACTGAACGTTATGTTCAGGTTATTCGTAAAAGCCCAGTTCAAACTGAAAGCACGGTCCCAATAGAAGTTCTGGCTGAATGTCACTGGTATATCGTTGGGGACACCTGTTGCCGCTCCTGTCAGGTCGCGTAATTTTATTTCGTAATAATTCCGCATCATGGCCGTCTGGAAGTTGATAGACGGGGCCACATTAAACGCCAGTTGTTTGGCATAGCGCGTATAGCCGTTGTTTTTCTTCAATAACTTATCAAATGGCTTGATCGGCTTGACATAAGGCACATAGCTATAGGCGAAATTGGCACGGTAATCCTTTGTCGTTTCATATTCAGTCTCCGGGTTTTTCTTATCATTAATGCTGTACGAATACCCGAGCGTGAAGTTTGCCGGATCGTAAGGCATCGGGTTCTTACTCTTGATATTCACACGCACATTATTAAACGAAACACTCTTGATAACCGTCCTATCTTGAGAATAATTACGAATCGAGTCCTTCTCGGCTTTCGTTTCCGCCTTGTCGATAGCATCCTTCAACTTGACATCCTGATCCAGCGGATTGTATTTCGGATCATATGTTTCCTTCGAATAAGCATAATAGAACGGGATACTGACTTGCGCCTTTTCCGGGAACAGCTTACCCAATTCGATAGAGGTCGCCACGTTATACTGTTTGAAGTCTTCCATCCGGCGTTCGTTCAACGACTGGTCGAGAGCACCGAAACCAGCCGTTTCGATACGTCCGCCCACATTCACCGTTCCCAAGTCGGAAAGCGCAACATTCAAATTCGCATTGGCCGCCCATCCACCTTCTTCATTGAAGTCGGTCAGGCGCAATTCGTTCACCCAAACTTCCCCGCTCTTCAACTTATTACGCACGTTACGCACACCGATCATGACTGTCTTCACTTCGGAAAGACTCGGATTACCTTTGACACGGATCGTATTGCCATCGTTGTCCGGATCCCTACCAGAATAGACAGTCTGGAAAGACACTCCATTCGTACCGGATCGTTTTTCCCGGTTACGCTCCAGTTTCAGATCCGTCAGAATCTCCAAACGGAAATTCAACATGTTTTCTGCCGGCCAAACGATTTTCTGGTGTTCCGAATTGTTATAGTTATACTTCCCGTGCGGAGTCAACTTCAACGGTACTTCATATTCGTAATAGTTATTCTTATAGTCCGATCCCAGGCGGATAAAAACAGCGAGATCGCCATCTGCAAGATCGTTTACATCCAATTTCGGAGCCTCGGCATGTGTAAACAGTTGCAAGCGCTTATACTGCCGCAAATCATAATTCGTATTCTTATACACGGCACGTGCATCTTGAGCGGCAAGGTCCGTTATCTTTAAAGAAAGCGCCTGTTCGTTCTCCTGACGAATCTGAGGCTGGCTTGGATCCAGTACACGGCTGACGCCCGGGGGCAATGTATAGCTGACCGGATCCCTGTCACTGTTTTCCTCGATATTGACAGTCGAGACTTCCAATTTACCCTTCACTGCGGGCGGCATCTTCGGATCGGACAAATCCTGCTCGTAGGATCGCCATTCTCCGCGTACCAATTGCAGAGTACCGAAGCGCAACACGACCGATTCCTTAAATCCTGTCATATACATACGCATGAAACGAATCGTCTTGAAATCATTGATTGCCCCCACACGACGCTGATATTGTTTTACCGGAATCTTAAATTGATACCAGGTAACGGATTCTGTCGTACCATCCGCCAATCTTACTGATGAAGTACGTTTATCCGCAATGAAGTTTTCACCGACAACCGTATCCTGCGGAGTTATCCTGACTTTGTATTCGAAATATTTTTCATTTTTATTCAGAGTATTGTCCTGATTGATGTCTTCTACATCAGGCACGGTCTTGGAAGAAGTGCTGTAGCGCTCGCCCGAATCGTTGATATCTTTCGAGTTTCCTTCCGTTCCATTATAGCGTTTGTAACGTGTTAAGATATCCACCTCCTGAGAATCATAGTCCGAACCACGAAAATAGTGGAACTTGTCACCGGCCGGATCAAAGAAAGGGGACAGCTGTAACGGATCGTTCTCCATCTCGGTTAGGGTTACCGCATTCAATTTCTGGCGTAATTTATTCAGATAATCCTGGTAAGCCGGATATTCCTTTTCTTCATCCGAGGATAAACCGTTCAGGCCGACATCCTGTAACAGACGTGCACCTGCCGTATTGTCGAAGGCATAAACTGTACTCTGCTGTTTTGGAACCTTACCCCAAACAGTATAATCGACCTTAGAGGTATCGCCATCGATTGGCAATCCGTTTTCGAAGAACTTCTTTTCATCCTTCAATATGTCTTCCGATATCTCACCCAAATTAAAATACAGATCCCCCCCTGTTGTCTGACGATCATAAATGAACGGATCGAGCATCCAAAATTCGATATATTCGACATTCGCCGTCTCAAAGTCACTCTGGTCTATCTTTCGCATCATTCCACCGAAACGCTTTTCCGGGTTTTGCAATGTTCCGTCAGGATTAATATTATCGGCATCCAAGTTATACGGTCCGCGTTCCTGCGGATAGTAAGCCATGTTCAGAACTGTCAACGTATTACTTTCACTCATGCTTTGCTGCCGTTGCGGGAACAACTCTCTCGTCTCGATAGCACGGACATAATGGTTGGACAAATCTTTTGTCGTAATATATTTCGGACGCAAAGAAGAATTTTTACGCGTGAACAATCCGTCGATCGTGTACCAAGCAAGCAAAGCACGACTTTTCCCGTAATCGATATTATTGGTCAGCCCGGCTTCCGGGAACAATTGGGGCGTACCATCGTCATAAGGCACACTGGACAACTGCCAGGGATAAGGGTCGGAGAGGTCGAAATTGCTCTGTGTCGACTCGAAGTCATCCAGATACGAATATCCCCCCGTGTTCTTGTTTTCGTAATGCCCGGCAATCAAATGAGCGAACTCCGCATTGAAAGATATCTGGCTGGGTTTGCTTAGGTTCAGCAACGGCAGCTTGTCGAACATATTGGTAAGCCACTGACTCTCGCCCTTATAAGCCATATTGACACCCCAGAGCGTATTCTTTATCGCTTCGTCGCCCATCGTCGTCTTGGTGGTCAACGGCATTTCGGACATGTGCATGATGGTAGCGCCTACCATCAGATTCGGGTTGAACTGATAGTTCAAGTCCAATCCCATCATGGTCTTACGCTGCATGTTATAGGCTGTCTGGTTTTCCAGCGAGACGCTGACCGGCGTGCCTGCAGAAATAATACTTTCGTTCAGGATCGTTACCACGCCGGAAGTATAGTCAACAGTATAATCTACATTCTCGGTTAATATCGCTCCGCCAGCCGTTACTTTCACTGAACCTCGCGCTACGTTGGAAGCTCCCAACTGTATCTCGGCACCCGAAGAGGCTTTGTATTCCCCCTCCAGTTTGAACTTATTCTTTTCAGCAATCTGTCTGGCGACAGTCAATGTCGAGTCGTAGAGTTCCTGGAATACATATTTGTCAGCAATCGCATCATTGTTAATCTTTTTACGCAGATAGGAGCCGAATGGTTCCACACTTGGAAAAATAATTTTCCCATTATCGGCAAGGACGGTCACACCTTCAATAAAGTCGTATATACCATCCGGATGCGGCTGATTGTTGGAATCATAGCTATCTAGGTTCAGCACTCGTAACAAGATTTGGTTGGCAATCGCCCCTTCCGGCAAATAGTTGACATACGTACCGGTTGTATCGCTTTGATACATGATATTCAACTTGAACTTCTCTTTTTGGACAGAGTAAGCTCCTAATGAATAGATATTTTTCATCATCAGGTCCCAAAAAGGCATATCAGGCGACATGGTAATTCCTTTCAACAACTTCACATACAGGCAAGAGGCAGCCGATGAAGGGTTGTCAGTCGAGAACTCGCCAACCTGATAAGTCTTTCCATCCGAATAAGTATAATTGTAAGCGACAGCCAATACCTCATCTGCCTGCAACTGTGTTTTCAGCGAGATATACCCCAACTTCGTATTGACCGTATATTCGGACGCATCCAGCAAACGAGCGCTTTCCACTTCTTCATATTCCGTACCGTTAACAAAAGTTCCTCCCAACGCCTGATTTACCGTGCTGATATCACGAGCACCGATAAATTGCTGGTTAAGGGTATTATATAATGTATTCGTATTATTATAGGGGATAGACAGCGCCCCCGAAGGAGAAACGACCGTCGTATTCGAAATATTATCATGCTCGGCCAGATCGGCAAAAGCGACCACGTTACGCGCCTGGTCATAAGTAGCCCGTTTGTTTGTCACCCAAACTTCCACCTTGCTGATCGTGACGGGAGAGGAAATCGTATTCAGGTTCTTCACCGCCTCATCATAGCGGTCGCGAAAATAGTGTGACAGGAAAAAGTGACGATTCTCGTCATACTGGTCAATCGTCAATTCGAAAGATTTTGTCTGCACGCCCCCTTTAGAACTGACCGTTTTCGATTCCGACTCCTGCTGTGCAAACAACGCATTGACTCGCAACTTCCCGAACTGGAGATCCGCTTTCATACCGAACAGGGCTGCTCCTCCGTTGATTAGGGAGTTACTGGTTGTCATACTTACATTTCCGGCTTCCAGCGACTTGATAATTTCATCTTCCTCCCCGGTATAAGCTAATTTCAGTTTTTTGGAGTCGAAATCAAAAGAGGTTTCGGTATTATAGTTCATATCGAAATTCACTTTGCTGCCAACCGATGCCTGTACATTCAATTGAACATTCTCATCGAAATTAAAGAAGGTACGGTTACGAGCACGTTCCGGCAAAGAGGGATTTTTGGTTTTATTCTGCTTCAAGCCTAGCTCCACTTCAGCCGAACCTTGCGTTTTCACCCGGACACCGCCCGGCCCAAAGATACGTTCCGCCGCACCGATATTGAACTGCATATCAGCTAAATTGAACTGCTTATTAGCCGCCTTTTGAAATTCTTCCTCGTTTTTCTGGCGATAGTAGGATTGAACGGATTTTTGGAAACTATAATCCTGGTATTCCTCAGGGGTCAACGAAATAGGAGTAGTCAGATCGGCATCACCTAACTTGGTACGGACCACATATGTCCCGGTTCTGATATCATATTCGACCACTGATTTCACGTTATCCGGCGTCTTCAAGTCAGCAGGTGACTGCTTGGTAAGATCCTGATATTCTTCAGGGACCGTCTTGGCTACCGGAAAGCGGGTGCGCACCTTCGGTACCGTATCATCCGGAACGACCGGCTGTTCAGTATCCGGCAACGACATCTCATAGGCCAGAAAATCCGTATTCATAGAATACAGACCTGCACCAAACAGTAGAATTGTTATCCAGAGTATAAATTTCAGTGTCCTTCTCATGTTAATTGACAATTGACAACAGACAATGACAACCGACAATTCCAAATTCTCCTAAATTGCCAATTGCCAATTATCCATTGCTTAAAGCATTCTTAGGGCTGTTTTAATGACCTGCTCGACAGCCAGTGCAGGCGAACCTTTCAATATCGAGTTAACCGCCTTTTGCGAAGCGGCCTTCTGGAATCCAAGCATAACCAATGCCGCCACTGCTTCTTCTGTGACAGCACCACTGGCAGCGACAGAAGAGGAGCCACCTGTCACTGTCATTCCCTCTATCGGCTTTACCTTGTTTTTGAGATCAACTAGAATACGTTGAGCTGTTTTCAATCCGATTCCTTTGACTGACGTCAGAGCTGTTTCGTTCTTATCGGCAATCACCCGGATCAATTCAGATGGTGACAGGGAAGAAAGGATCATCCGGGCAGTATTGGGACCGACTCCCGACACGGAAGTCAACATCAGAAACAGTTCGCGCTCATCTTTTCCTGCAAAGCCAAAAAGCAAATGGGCATCTTCACGTATTACTTCGTACACGTAAATCTTCCCGGTCGGTTTCCCATTATAAAAAGTATATGTATTCAAGGAGATATTCAGTTCATAACCGATTCCGGCACATTCCAAGATCATCCTGGCCGGTGTCAGTTCTACTATCTCTCCCTTGATATATTCTATCATGTATCTTACGTCTTTATGATTCGCACCTATTATAACGCAAAATTAGGCAAAAGCGTATATCCGAACTATCTTTTTTGGTATTATTGTTTCCAAAACCCCGGCAACAAGATTGTCAACACCGTAAAGATCTCCAAACGTCCGACCATCATCAGAAAAGACAAGAACCACTTCGATACCGCCGGGACATCAGCATAGTTTCCGACCGGTCCCAGACTACCAAGTCCCGGTCCAACGTTACTGATCGAAGAGATAGTAGCCCCGATAGTCTCCTCAAATCCTACCCCATCGATCATCAGCACCATACAGCTGACAAATATTAAAGCAATATAGGCAAAAGCGAACGCCAATACCCGGTGGACGATATCACCAGAAACAGCATGCCCGTTCATTCGCACCGGAATAATGGCATGTGGATGCGTCTGCTTCTTAAATTCATTAAAGAGGTTCTTGGTCAAAATCACAAAACGGCCCATTTTCAAACCTCCACAAGTAGAGCCAGCACAACCACATACCACCATCAGAACTAGCGCTAACAGCCAGAAAAACGGTCCCCACGGAATATAATCGACCGTTGCAAACCCACATGTAGACACCAATGTCACGACCTGGAATACCGTTTGCCTAAAAGCTGTACCAAAATCGTCCACAATTCCTTTATACATGATCCAGACTGTCGATATTGCCGTAATAATCAGTACGAACCAGAAAAACCAGCGTGTTTCTTCATCCGCAAATAACTTCTTGGGCCTACCGTTAAAAAAGAAATATATCAAAGTAATATTGGTCGCACCGATAAACATAAAAATCGTAATTATATATTCGATATAGGCAGAGTCCCAGTAAGCGATACTGGCATTTTTCGTAGAATAGCCACCTGTAGAAATACAAGTGAGCGCATGATTGACAGCGTCATACAAGTCCATTGGCCCCGCCCATAAAAGACCAATAAGGATAATGGTCAGGAACAAATAAACTCCCCACAGGCGCTTGGCCACCTGGGTAACACGCGGACGGAAACGTTCGTGCGTGATACCCGGAGTCTCGGCATTGAACATCTGGGTAGCCCCACCTCCGATAATAGGCATCAGCGCTACGGTAAACACGATCATTCCAATACCGCCCTGCCATTGCGTAAGGCTCCGCCAAAACAATATCCCGTGCGGAAGTGCTTCGATATCGGTCAATATGGTAGAGCCTGTCGTCGTAAAACCGGACATCGTTTCGAAATAAGCATCCGTCACATTATCTATATAGCCACCTAAATAGAATGGTAACATCCCCAAAAGGGAGAAAAGAGCCCAAGTCAATGTAACAGTCAGCATCCCTTCCCTGCGCCCGGCCGTATGTTCATTGGCTCGTAGTCCGATCAGCATAAAAAGGACTCCCGTTCCGAACATGATACCACTCGACTGAAGAAGCGGATAGAAGTCATTTCCTTCATATAAGAAAGCGACTGCCGTTGCAGCCAGCATAAACAACGTCTCAAGGATGAACATCATCCCTAACATCTTAATTATAAAACGAATGTTCAGCATAATATGCTATTAACAATTGACATATTGAACAGAGAAAAGAGACAACCCTGAGTTGTCCATTGACAATTAATTAAAGTAGTCCTCCAATTTACGCATAGCCGTATCCAAACAGAACACCACAACGTGGTCATAAGCTTGGATATGTGTATCACCCTTGATCATCATAGGCTCACCGTCACGAATCAATCCGCCCAACGTCAAATCTTTCGGAAGATTCAGATCTTTTACCTGCTTACGGGTAATTTTCGAATCGGGACGGGCAACAAGTTCCGCCACATCTGCATTGGCAAAAGTTAAACACTTCACGTTCGACACGTCTGCATCCAACAGGAATTGGTAGATATGGCTAGCAGCAATCAGTTTCTTATTGATAACCGAGCCGATGTCCATGCTCTCCGCTAAAGGTATGTAGTCGATATTTTCGATCTTGGCGATAGTCTTGAATACTCCGGCGCGTTTAGCAGCCAGACAAGCCAAGATGTTCGTACTCGAATTATCCGTCAGTGCGATAAATGCCTGTGCATCTTTGATCCCTTCCTGCATCAACAGATCGGTATCGCGTCCGTCTCCATTGATGATCAAGACATTTCCAGGGACAACCTCAGCTATACGGTGACTCTTTTCTTTGTTAGTCTCGATTACTTTTACACGGATATTGTTCGGAAGGTACTGGCAGGTACGGATCGCAATACGGCTTCCTCCCATAATAATGACTTTCTTTACTTCGGGGTCTCGCTTGCCCGCATGCAACCGGACGTCTTCGATATGGCTTTTAGTCGTTGTAAAAAAAACGATATCTCCCGATTCTATACGATCCGTACCACGGGGAATAATGGTCTCGTTCTGCCGTTTGATGGCAACGATATGATAGAGTTTCTGTTCGTTCAGTAATTCGGACAGATGTTTGTTCACAAGTCGGGAATTATCGCGCACCTTTACACCGATCAGAATCAGAGCGCCTCCGAACAACTCCCAGTATTGCCGAGTCCACGGGCGTCTGACAGCCGTGACAATTTCTTTGGCTGCCAGCATTTCCGGGTAAATCATGGAATCGATCCCCATTTTTTCAAACAGTTCCTTGTTTTTAGGGAGCAAATATTCGTAATTGTTGATACGCGCCAACGTCTTATGTGCTCCTAATTTAGAAGCCAGAATACTGGCTGCCACATTGGTCGTTTCTTCCGGCGTGACACTGACAAACAGGTCGGCCTTTCTGATACCGGCTTCTTCCAGGTCCCGAATGGATGTCGGATTACCCACCATAGGAAGGATCTCCATGCTTGAATTCGTGAAATTCAAACGTTCCTCATTCGGATCCATCAGGATAATATCCTGCTTCTCCTGTGATAACATTTTTGCCAGGTGGGTTCCTACTTCACCGGCTCCGGCTATAATAATTTTCATTTTATATAATAGATTAATTATAAGGATATATTATCCTCTGATAACCATCTTTTTTATTTCTCCTGCAATACTTTTGGCATCCATACCACACAGCTTATACAGTTCGGGAATCGATCCATGTTCGACAAACTCATCCGGCACACCAATCCGTTTTACCTGAGGAGCATATCCGTTATCAGCCATAAATTCCAAAACAGCACTGCCCAGTCCACCTTTGATTACGCCGTTTTCAACAGTGATGACACGGCTGAACCTCTTACCGACTTCATGCAGCAGTTCTTCATCCATCGGTTTTAAAAAAATCATATCATAATGGGCAATCGATATACCATCACTTTCAACCTCCTTTATGGCCTTTATCACTTCGTTGCCAATAGGTCCAAGTGACAAGATCGCAATATCATCCCCATCACGAAGTTTCTTGCCTTTCCCGATCGGAAGGATACGCATCTCATTCCTCCAATCTGCCATCTCTCCCTTACCGCGTGGATAACGGATCACAAAAGGGCCGTTACATTCCTTATACCCGGTGTACATCAAATTCCTCAAATCCAGTTCGTTCAAAGGAGATGAAATAACCAAGTTCGGGACTGGACGCAGATAAGCGAGGTCGAACACCCCGTGATGGGTCGCCCCGTCTTCGCCTACTAGACCGGCACGGTCCAGACAGATTACCATATGAAGATTCTGAAGTGCAACATCGTGTATCACCATATCGTATGCCCGCTGCATGAAAGAAGAGTAGACATTGCAGAATGGGATCATTCCCTCTTTGGCAAGTCCGGCAGAGAAAGTTACCGAATGCCCTTCGGCAATCCCGACATCAAACGCCCGTTTCGGAAACGCTTTCATCATATAAGTCATAGAACAACCTGTCGGCATAGCAGGAGTGACTCCCACGATCCGTTCGTCCTGTTCGGCCAGCTCGACAAGGGTATGTCCGAAAACATCCTGATAAAGTTGGGGTTCGTTCAACTTATGGACAATGATCCGTTCTCCTGTTTCTTTATTGAACAGCCCTGGTGCATGCCATTCCGTTGCCGACTTTTCAGCAGGCTTGAATCCTTTGCCTTTTTTAGTTTTGATATGTAATAGTTTCGGACCTTCCATATCCTTTATATCATTCAGAACCTTGATCATATAACCGACATCATGCCCGTCGATCGGACCAAAGTAACGGATGCTGAATCCCTCAAACAGATTATGTTGTTGAGTAAGCAATGCTTTCAGACTATTGTTAAAACGAAGGATATTTCCCCGACGGTCATTATTGATCAGTTTCATCTTCCGCAATCCGCGGTACACATCATAACGCATTTTATTATATGCCTGGCTGGTTGTGATATCCACTAGATACTGGCTCAATCCACCGACTGCGTGATCTATAGCCATGTCATTATCATTAAGAATGATAAGCAGGTTGTTTGGATTAGCCGACGCATTATTCAGACCTTCAAATGCCAAACCACCCGTCATAGCTCCATCACCGATCACAGCTATTACATGCCTGTCTTTTTCCCCTTTCAGCGCAGAAGCGACCGACATACCCATAGCCGCCGAAATGGAATTTGAAGCATGTCCGGCAACAAATGCGTCATAAGGGCTTTCCAGAGGATTAGGAAATCCACTGATTCCTTTAAATTTTCGGAGCGTATGAAAAGCCTCTCGACGTCCAGTCAGTATTTTATGACCATACGCCTGATGCCCCACATCCCATACAATACGATCATAGGGAGTATTAAAAACATAGTGTAGTGCAACCGTCAGCTCTACTGTACCGAGACTTGCCCCTAAATGTCCCGGATTCTCCGATAGTACATCTATTATATATTGACGCAACTCTGCACATACCTCTCCCAATTTATCGGGGGACAACTTGCGCAAATCCTCCGGGTAATCAATGGAATTTAATATGTGTTCATCCTTGCATTCTGTCATAATCGCTATAATTTTGTGGCAAATGTAAAGAATTAACGGGAGATAAAATAGTTTTAGTATGTCATTCTTTAGCAGTATGACACAATTAAACCGCTTCTTCTCCTTTCCCTATAATCAAATTTAATCCCATATCATCTACCTTGTAATCCCGTTTAACCAGTTCCATGAGGTATTTAAGGCAATTGTCGTAACGTCTTACGGTGATGTCGGCATAGTCTGTCCCGATTAGCTTCCGGCAGTTGTCGTTATGTTCTTTGAATACATTATACAATGTCTTGAAAGTTTCGTCCTTTCCCTGATAGCGGTTCACTATGGCACGTGCGGAGATAATCTTTCCCT
>OGCO01003848.1_pt1 | contig 16949 bp, 15 predicted proteins | sample 1570171 | NCBI WGS metagenome assembly OGCO01 (sample SAMEA4370583, study PRJEB24528) | human gut metagenome | reverse complement strand
TCGCCGGCGGTGGGCTCGATCAGACGGAGGATCGCACGGCCAGTGGTGGATTTTCCACAGCCAGACTCTCCTACGATTCCCAGGGTCTTTCCACGTTCCAGTGTGAAGCTGACGTCGTCAACCGCATGAAGGGTTCCCTTGGGAGTATTAAAATATTTCTTTAAGTGTTTTACTTCCAGGATCGTGTCGGACATCACTGCACACTCCTTTCAATCTTAAATCCAGGCTCGTCGTATCTGGAGCAGCGTACATAGTGGGTATCGCTGACCCATTTCATCTCCGGACGGGCTTTTGTACATGCCTCTGTGCAGTATTTGCAGCGGGGGGCAAAGCAGCAGCCCTTGGGAAGATCTGTGGGGTCTGGCATCAGACCCGGGATCGGCTGGAGACGGTGACGTCTCTCTTCGATGTTGGGAAGGGAGCCGAACAGTCCCTCTGTATACGGATGGAGCGTACGTTCAAATACGTCCTCCAGGGTTCCGTGCTCAACGATCTGACCGGCATATACTACGGATACCTCATCGCATACCTCTGCGATGATCCCCAGGTCGTGGGTGATCATGATCATGGCGGAGCCGAATTTCTCTCTCAGCTCCTTCATGGTCTCCAGTACCTGGGCCTGGATGGTCACATCCAGAGCCGTGGTGGGCTCGTCGGCGATCAGAAGCTTCGGGTTGCAGGCCAGGGCCATGGCGATGACCACACGCTGCTTCATTCCGCCGGAGAACTGGTGGGGGTACTCGCCGTAACGCTCTTTGGGGATCCCTACCACCTCTAACATCTGGCCAGCCTTGTCGGCGGCCTCTTTTTCACTGATATTTTCATGGAGCCCGATTACCTCGGCGATCTGCTCGCCGACTGTAAGCACCGGGTTTAAGGATGTCATGGGATCCTGGAAGATCATAGATACCAGGTTTCCGCGGATGGACTCCAGATCCTTCTGGGGAAGATTTAAAATATCCTTTCCATCCAGAGTGATGGAGCCGTTTTTGATGACTCCCGGCGGGTCCGGAACCAGGCGCAGGATGGAAAGGGCCGTGGTGGTCTTTCCGGAGCCAGTCTCTCCTACCAGTCCCAGGGTCTTGCCGTATTCCAGCTGGATATCCAGACCGTTTACGGCCTCAACGGTTCCGTCGTCGGTTTCATAATGGATCACAAGATCCTTAATATCAAGAATCAGGTCTTTTTTATTTTCTGCCACAGTTCCTGTCCTCCCTTATTTCTTTAACTTCGGATCCAGTGCATCACGCAGTCCGTCGCCTAAAAGGTTCAGGGACAGGATCGTGATGATGATCGCGATACCCGGGAAAATCGTCAGATGCGGCGCATTTCTCAGATATGCGCGGCCGCCGGAAAGCATTGCGCCCCACTCCGGCGTGGGTGCCTTTACGCCCAGTCCCAGGAAGCTTAATCCGGAAGTGGAAAGGATCGCGGACGCTACCTTTAAGGATACCTGTACGATGATGGGTGCCATACAGTTGGGGATAATATGTGAGAGGATGATCTCAAAGTTATTGGCCCCGATACATTTTGCCGCCTCCACGAACTCCTGGTCCTTTACGGTAAGGACGGAGGCACGGACGATCCGCGCGTAGCCGGGAAGGGACGATATTGCGATGGCCAGCATCAGGTTGATGATACTGGGTCCCAGAGCGGATACAATGGTAATGGAAAGCAGAAGGCTGGGTACTGCCAGCAGGATATCCATAAAACGCATGATCACGTTGTCGATGGTGCCGCCGTAGAAACCGGCCGCTGCGCCAAGGCTTCCGCCCAGGACCAGGGAAATGGACACCGCCACAACGCCTACGCTTAAGGATACTCTGGAGCCGTGTACCAGACGGGCCAGGATATCACGTCCGAATTCGTCGGTTCCCAGCCAGTGCTCTGCGCTGGGGCCCTGGAGACGGATCTGGGTATTCTGCTTGATAACAACTGTATCATAGTCAAACAGCACGTCTGCAAAAATCGAGATCAGGACCAGGAAGACCACTACTGTAAGTCCGATCATGGCCATTCTGTTCTTTTTTAAACGCCGCCACGTCTCTTTAAACTGACCACGCTTCTTGGTGGCCGTGCCAGCCTGTGCGGCGCTGTTGTTCGTCGTTGCCATACGCTGCCTCCTTATTTCTTCTTATACTGTGCTTTGATCCTCGGATCGATATACGCATAGAGCAGGTCCACGATCAGGTTGATAACGCTGAACGTGATCGTCAGCATGACGATACATCCAAGAACCATGGGGGCGTCCTTACTCTTAATGGAGTCTACCACCAGACGGCCAACTCCCGGCCATGCGAATACCGTCTCTGTCAGCGTTGCGCCGCCTAAAAGAGAACCAAACTGAAGGCCGATAACGGTAACAACGGGGATCAGGGCGTTCTTTAAGGCATGCTTCCGGATCACAGTCTTTTCCGGAACACCTTTTGCCCTGGCTGTACGGATATAGTCCTGACGGATAACCTCCAGCATGGAGGAACGGGTCATACGGCAGATAAGGGCCGCGTCGCCGGTTCCCAGGGTAATGGCAGGCATGATATAGCTCTTCCATCCGCTCATACCGCCCGAGGGAAGGATCCCCAGATTCAGCGAGAACACGATGATGAGCATTAAGCCCAGCCAGAAGTTCGGCGTCGCCACACCTAAAAGGGCTGCGACCATTCCCACGTTATCCACAGCGCTGTACTGCCTGGTGGCGCTGATGATACCGATGGGAAGAGCGATGGCTACGGCCACCAGGATAGACCAGAAGGCCAGCTTCGCTGTATTGGGGAAAGAAGACATGATGGTCGTAAATACGGGACGCTTTGTGGAATAGGATACGCCCATGTCGCCATGGAGAAGGTTCCACATATATTTTCCGTACTGGACGATCACGGGCTTATCAAGGCCCAGGTCTTTTCTGACTGCTTCGATGGTCTGGGCATCTGCGCCCTCTCCTGCGATGATCGCAGCGGTATCGCCTGGTGACAGGCTTAAAATGAAGTAAACCATAAAGGTAACACCTATGAGAACCGGGATAAGCATTACCAGACGTTTCAGTATGTACCTGCTCATTTATACCTTCCATTCCGCCGCTAAACGGCTTTTTTCTGATAATTATGTCTTTTTTAATGGGGGCAGGTCCAGGACCCGCTCCCCATCTCAGTTTTTATTCAATTTTTGAAAAAGCGATTACTTTGCGTAATGGCAGTTGCCCAGATAGTGGCTTGCGCCCTTGTGGAGCTTGAAGCCCTGTAAGTCTGCGCGGACGCCTACGTTGTCGTTCTTATAGTAGAATGGGCACCACGGAGACAGATCGTGAAGGTAGATCTGAAGCTCTTTGTAGTATTCCATACGCTTTTCGTTATCATTCTCCTGGGCTGCCTTTGTGATCAGCTCATCCACAGTAGCGTCAGTCATGAACGCACGGTTTCCGGTGGCTCCATGGTTTGCAGAGTGGAATAACTGGTATGTACTGGAATCTGCATCGAAGGAGGAGTTGGACCATCCAAGGATGAACATTTCGTGCTCGCCTGCATTTAATGCATCCAGGAATGCGCCCCATTCCATTGTGGAAATATCTACGGTGATGCCGATCTCAGCCAGCTGTGCCTGTACCATCTGTGCGGAACGGGTACGGACGTCGCCGTTTACCCAGAGCTGGCAGGAGAAGCCGTCGGGATATCCAGCCTCAGTAAGGAGTTCTTTTGCCTTTGCCGGATCGTACGGATAAGCCTCTACCTCGTCGGTCCAGCCAGGGATCGTATTATTGATATAGCTGTTGGCAACGGTTCCGCGGCCTTCTACGATGGTATCCACTAACGCCTGCTTGTCGATTGCGTAGTTGATGGCCTGACGGACTTTCTGATCCTTAAAGTGCTCTTTTGTCATATTCATGCCCAGATACTCGATGGAAGAGGACGGCTGGGATAAAAGCTTCACATCGGAATTTGCCTCGATGTTGGAGCAGTCTGTGGGATCCACACCCCATACCAGATCCACTTCTCCGGTCTCCAGGGCAATGGCGCGGGCGCTGCCCTCGGGGATCACGCGCACCGTGATGGAAGTGGTAATGGGCTCTTCACCCCAGTAATTGGCGTTTTTCTCCAGTGTATAGTGGTCGTTGGGAACCCATTCCTTTACAGTGAAGGGACCAGAAGTCACGATATTGTCCGCATCGCCGTAGGCCTCGCCGGCTGCTGTTACGGCTGCTTCCTGTACGATACTTAAGTTGGAGCTTGCAACGATCGTATTAAAAGGAGCATAGGGCTCTGTTAATTTGATCGTTACCTGATGCTCGTTGTCCACAACTACTTCTTTTACCTTGGAAGTATTGCTCTTTGTCTTCGGCATATTTTTCGCACGGTCAAAGGTAAATTTAACATCGTTGGCTGTCACCGGAGTCCCATCGGACCATACGGCATCTTCTCTCAGCTTGAACACGAAGTCTGTATCGTTTACCAGCTCGTAGCTCTCTGCCAGGTCGGGAACCAGTTCTCCCTCGTCGCTGATATCAAGCAGTGTGCTGTATGCGTGCTTGATCACGACTGCCGTGGTCGTATCCTGCTGTCCAGCCGGGTCCAGAGTCACGATATCTGCGCCCATGGCAACGGTGATATCGGTCTTTCCAACCTCGCCGGAGCCGGAAGCTGCCGCATCTCCGCCAGCTGCTGTGGAGCCAGTATCTCCTCCGGCTGCTGCGGTCGTTTCATTTCCGCCGCCACCGCCGCATGCCGTAAGTGCCATCATGGCCGCAAGAGCTGCTGCTGCCGCTCTGACTGCATTTCTTTTTCTCATAAACGTAATCCTCCTTTTTATAGTAATACCGTTTTCTTATGGCATTATTCATATCAGTATTGCACAATTTTGTCAATATTTTTATACATATATTGTATTCTTTTGCATGTTTTTCACAATCTCGCGCCTCCTGTATAGTGCATTTGCTATACTAAAATGATACTTTTTCAACAAGTATTGTGTCTTTTGTATATCACCTCCCCAGGATTTTGGCCATCCTGGCTATACACCGTTTCCCGGTCTGTCCTCTCTCCTGCGGCAGACTCCCTCTTCCTCCCCAGGTCGGTCCCGCGCGGAGCTGTTTCATACTGTGGGACGTACTTTCCCGCAGCACAAAAACAGCGGGGCCCGTCCGGGGTTCCCGCTGTCTGCCGCATCCATATTCTTTTTACTTACAGGTCCGATCCAGGCACCCGGCCCAGGTATCTCCAGGAACAGTCCCCTTTAGCACTCGATCATGATACTGATGATCTCTTCATTGGTCTTTTTCATTCCGTCCTTGGCGAGACGGCCCACGTTCTGGATGGTGTTCTCCACACCCTTCTTTACGATGCCGTCGCCGCCGTAGAACTGCTGGCCTTTGACGTACATATTATAGCCTAAGATGGCCGCGTCCACAGACTCTGCGATCTTGGCTGCGCAGGAGGCCTTGGCTCCGTCACAGACCATGCCGGAAATAACGGCCAGCGCATTGACCACCGTGTGGATCACGGCATCAAAGTCTCCGCCGTTTAAGTAAGCAATACCGGCTCCCGCACCCGCGCCTGCACTGACCGCGCCGCAGAAGGCAGAAAGACGGCCGATGGGCGTTTTCTGGTGAATCGTGGTCAGGTTGGAAAGAGCCAGGGCCCGGTACATCTTTTCCTCACCTGCATTCAGCTCTTTCGCATAAACGATCACCGGAACAGAGGCTGTGATCCCCTGGTTTCCGCTGCCGGAATTGATGACCACCGGCAGCTCGCAGCCGTTCATTCTGGCATCAGACCCGGCCGCTGCCCAGGCTCTGGCCCTGGTACGGATGTCATCGCCGTTCATGGCTAAAAGCACAGATCCGATGTTTGCGCCGTAATTGCCCTTTAAGCCCTCTTCTGCAATGGCCATGTTGCAGCGGATCTGGGGATCCAGCACATGCTTTAAGTCCTCCACATCCACAGTATTGATGAAGTCCCAGATATCTTCCATATTTAATAAGGAACGGTCCGTGAGGCCCTCGTTTGTCTCGCCCTCCACCGGCACCTCCTTTAAGATCTCACCGTTCTTCTCGATCAGTACGATGTTGGTATGGAAGTTGACGATCCGGACTCTGGACCATGCTTCCCCTTTATATAAGGTAACGACGATCTCAAATGTAAAGCCATTGTCCACATGCTCCACGGAAATGGGCGTTTTTTCAAGTAACTCCTTCATTTCCGCGATTGCTTCCTTCTCTACACTGGCGATCACCTCCAGCTCCTTGTCCGGATCCCCGGCCACGATACCAGCCGCAGCCGCAGCCGGAATGCCCTTTAAATGGTCCGTGTTGGGCACGATCACCGATTTCACGTTCTTGATGATGCTTCCGCTGGCTCCGATCACCACCTTATCTGGCAGCTCTCCCAGCACCTTTCTGGCCACAGCAGCCGCATATGCCAGAGCGATGGGCTCTGTACAGCCCATGGCCGGTCTTAACTCCTCCTCCAGGATCTTAATGTAGGCATTGTACTTTACATTGGTTTTTTCCATGGTTACCCCTTGTCCTTTCTCTAATACAGTTCTGCACGTCTCTCTGTATGGTAAAAAATCCTATTTCCCCATACCCTTTCAGATTAGCATATCATAAAAAAGGACGAAAGTAAATTTTAACGTTTTAAATATATCATTAAATAATTTTAATGATTTGGTATAGGAAGCTCCTCCGGCACCGGACAGTGATACGAAGCTCCCTCTGTTTCTCTCCGAAATTCCTCCCATGCCTTTTCCCGAAGCTCCCGGTCTTCCATAAGCCGGATCCCAGCTGCCGCCATGACCTTTGCCCCATAGATCATCCCCTTCCTTCCAATGGAACTTCCGGAACAGGCTGTCACCTGCCAGCTGTGCCCTGGCGCCCCCAGGGCAGAAGTGGCTGTAGTAAAGAAGCCTGTGGGCACCAGATGGGCCACATCTCCCACATCCGTAGAGTCAAAGGTCGTTTCAGCTGTAACCGGAGCCACACCCGTGTATAATTCCGTATCCCCAGGCAGTCCGTTATCCCTTAATGCCTGGTTCCACTGACGTTCTGACAGGCGGTTCAGTTTTTTTGCGAACTCTGTCTCCTCCTGCGTCCATGGCTCCTGTTCTACCGATCTCATAGCCAGATCCAGTGTCTCTGCCAGAACACGGTTTCCTAACATCGGGTAACAGCCTCCCTGATATTCTGTCTGAAGCTCCGTATCTGTCATCATAGCCGCCCCCTTCGCAGCCCGGACCAGCCGTTCACAGACCTGGTCCACAGTCTCCCGTTTGAGAGCCCGGACAAAATACCAGACACTGGCTGTTTCCGGCACAACATTGGGAGCCGCTCCCCCGTCCGTGATCACATAATGGATTCTCACATCTGGCTGTACATGTTCACGCATATACTCAGTACCGGTATTTAGCAAAGAGACCGCATCCAGAGCGCTTCTTCCATTCCAGGGATCAAACGCCGCATGGGCGGAAACGCCCTTATAGTGAAACCGGATTCCGCTGCATCCACAGGACCGGGAAGCCGATGCCCTGTTGACCCGGCCTGGGTGCCAGGCCAGGGCCAGCTCCAGATCCCTGAAACAGCCGCCTCTGGCCATAAACGGTTTTCCTGTAAGCACCTCCTCTGCCGGACATCCATAAAACACTACCGTTCCAGAAAGCTTCCGTTCCTCCATTTCTGCTTTCATACCCAAAGCAGCTCCCACCGTGGCCGCAGCCAGAAGATTGTGGCCACAGCCGTGACCGTATCCATTTTCCACCATCGGTTCCTTATGGTCTGTTGCCTTCTGGCTCATTTGCGGAAGGGAATCGTATTCTCCCAGAAGGCCGATCACCGGGCTTCCGTGTCCCCAGACTGCCCTAAGCGCCGTTGGAACACCTCCGGCTCCGCGCTCCACCTGGAATCCCTCCTGCTCCAGAAGCTCTGCCACCAATCTGGCAGCTATGGTCTCCTGAAACGGCTCCTCCGGATTTTCCCAGATCTGCTGTGCCAGAGTTTCCAGTCTTTTTCTTTTACTGCTGATTTCTCTCGCAAAAATTTCTCTGTCCATTGTCGCCTCCCACAGCCTGCAGCCACCCTTATGCATTTTCCTTTAAAATCCCCAGTTCACCATGGAAAACCGGATAAAATGTATTTACAAACAGCTCCCTGATTCCCTCGTTGGTATAAAAACTCCAGAGCGGTTCCTGCTCTGGATCCAGAGCCAGGGGATAATTCAAATCCACAAACTCCCGGTTCACCGGCTCGTTCTGCTCCTTTGCCTGCTCCTGGATCCGTCGGGCCGCATCATGTGCCAGAGCCTTCAGTCCTTCCCCAATGGCTGCCTTTCCCGCGTCGCCCAGCATCTCCTCTGCTGTGGATGCCAGATGATAATAAAGCTTGATGAACAGTGTGCTGAATCCACTCTTTCCATACGCCTGGGGAATATCTGCCGAGGGTCCGGCGTATCCAGGATCATATTGTTCAAAACACACCGGTTTTAATTCCTCCGGAAGATTCTCTGGCCGCAGCACCACATTGAAGGCACAATATTCATCTTCCTTCTGGGTCAGGGTTTTCGCCAGATTTACCTTTGTGTATCCATAAGCATAGGAACTGTAACAGGCATTATGGAATTCCTCACAGTACATCCTTCCTATCTCCATAAAACCATATTTCTTCCAAATTTCCGCCATTGGACAATAGAGCGTATGGGAAACCCGCTCCTCTGGATTCAGCTCCTGCAATTCCCGCTTAAACCGGGGATCTGGAGGAAGATCCGGACCTACTGCAAACAGGCTGTGCATATTGATCTTGACTCCGGCGTTCAAGTGTTTGTTGCGGAGCGTTTCCGCTCTGTCCCTTCCAAACCTCCTGGTTCCCTCCCTGGCTGTTTTCTCTCCCTGCTCCCCAAAATGCTCTATGAGACTTTTGACCAGGAACGGATAGAGGAGTGTATAATTATCATCCAGATTCATGATCTGTATTTCTTCCTTACTGTACATGGTCCCCTCCTATAAACATAATTTTTTTCTTAGCCGGCTGACCAGACGGCTTTCCAGAAGCCGGAAAGCTGCCGCTCCTGAACTTTCCTCCCGGCATTCCTGTGTCTGCCCCGGAATCTCCACCGGAAAATAAAGACTTACAAATGAGTCATCCAGAGCGGAGCCTGTATGCTCTGCCTCTTTTTTCAGGGTCTTAACGGCATCCTCCAGGAACTGGTCCAGGCCATCTGCCAGAGCTGCCAGTCCATCCTGGCCTAAAAATTCCTCTGCCGCCGCAGCCAGATGACCTTACAAAAGAAAGAAACGGTCTTCTACCGGATACTGTCCTGAACGTCCACTTTCCTCTCCCCTGTTTCCAAAACATTGTTCCTTCTGGTCCTCATCCATGTTGGCCGGACGGAGATAAAATGCAAACCGACAGAAAAAGTCCCTATCACATGTCATGGAATTAGAAACATTCGCCTGCCCCCGCCCATCTGTATACGCATCCAGAAGGCTGTGGGCCAGTTCTTCACAATAGCATCTGCCCGCCTCGGTACAATCCTCTCTTTTCCAGACCTCTGCCAGAGGGCAGTGATACACCTCTTGAAGCTGTACCTCCTCTGTATCTTTTATAATGTTTCTTTTAAAGCGTGGGTCTGTACCGCAGCAAGGCTCCATTTGGAACAGGGTATGAAGATTTGTTTTCTTCCCAAGTTCCAGATACGCTTTTCGGATTCCTTCACCCAGATCCCTTCCATAACGGATCACAGCCTCCCTGACAGCCCGCTCACCCCGTTTTCCTCCGGCTTCCATCATTGATCGGGCAATAAATCCATACATTTTTGCAAAATAATCAAACTTATTCTGAAATTTAATTTCTTCCAAATTATTCATATGTTCCTCCAGGATCCTTTTATTCGTTTAAAAAGCAGGCATTAAAATGGCCGGGAGCAATCTCCTTTAACTGTGGTTCCTCCGAATGACACCGGCTGCTGGCATAGGGGCACCGGCTGGCAAATCTGCAGCCAGGCTTAGGATCCACCGGAGAAGTGATCTCTCCCTTTAAGAGGATCCTCTTTCTCTGATTATGGATACTGGGAACCGGAATGGCTGACAGGAGCGCCTGAGTATATGGATGGACTGGATTCCGGAACAGTTCCTTTGCCGGTGCTTTTTCGATCAGACGGCCCAGATACATCACTGCAATATCATCTGCAAAATAATGGACCACTGATAAATCATGGGTGATGAACATATAGGTCAGTCCCATCTTCTCCTGGAGTTCATCCATCAGATTTAAAATCTGTGCCTGAATCGAAACGTCCAGGGCGGAAACTGGTTCGTCGCAAACAATAAACTGTGGATTTAAGGCCAGGGCCCTGGCAATACCAATTCTCTGTCTTCGCCCTCCATCCAACTCATGAGGATATGCATTATAGAGCCGTTCAGCCAGGCCCACGATCTCCATGATTTCCGCCACACGCTCCATACGTTTTCCCTTATCTGTGATAATCCCATTGAGTTTCAGCGGCTCTGCAATGGTTTCACTGACAGTTTTTCTCGGATTTAAAGAAGAAAACGGATCCTGGAAGATGATCTGCATTCTGGTCCGCATCCTCCTCATCTGGTCCTTTCCCAGTGAACGGATATCCTCACCATCAAACAGAATCTCCCCCTCAGTGGGTTCCACGATCCTTAAGATCGCACGGCCAGTGGTGGATTTTCCGCATCCAGATTCTCCCACTACTCCCAGGGTCCTTCCCCGGTCAATGGTAAATGACACATCATCCACTGCATGCAGCATTCCTTTAGGTGTTTTAAAATATTTTTTAAGGTTTTTTACCTCAAGCAACGGACTGCTGGAATTGCTCATCTCCACTTCTCCTCCTTATCCCCGATATTCTGCTCATTATAAAGGTGACATTCCACAAAATGAGTCTCGTTCCGGTATACCTTAGGTGGTTTTTTTGTCCGGCATATCTCCATGGCATGGTCACATCTGGGATAAAACGGACATCCCAGGGGCAAGTCCGTGGGATCCGGCATCAGGCCACGGATAGGCTTCAGCTTTTCCGCCTGGTTCTCAATGTTGGGGAGGGAATTGAACAGCCCTTCTGTATATGGATGTCTGGTATTATCAAACACATCTGCCAGCGTCCCGTGCTCCACAACACGGCCCGCATAGACCACAGATACCTCGTCACAGATTTCTGCCACAATTCCCAGATCATGGGTGATCATCAGCATGGACATTTCATATTTTTCCTTTAACCCCTTCATCATCTCCAGAACCTGGGCCTGGATCGTCACATCCAGAGCCGTAGTGGGCTCGTCCGCGATCAGAAGTCCCGGTGTACAGGAAAGAGCAATGGCGATTACAACTCTCTGTTTCATCCCTCCAGAAAACTGATGAGGATATTCCTTTGCCCGTTCTCTGGGAATTCCTACCATTTCCAGCATTTCCTCTGCTTTCTTTAAAGCATCTCCATGATTTAATCCTTCATGGATCTTAATGGCCTCTGCAATCTGATCCCCCACAGTCATAACAGGATTTAATGAAGTCATGGGATCCTGGAAGATCATAGCCACTGCATCCCCACGGATCTGATCCATCTCCTTGTCTGTCAGTGCACGGAGATCCTTTCCATTTAAGAGGATTTCCCCGCTTACGATCACTCCCGGAGGACTAGGGATCAGTCCCAATACTGCCAGGCCGGCCGTAGTCTTTCCAGCTCCTGTCTCCCCCACAAGGCCCAGGGTCTTTCCCTTTTCAATAGAAAGGCTTAAACCGTTCAATGCCTGTACCACACCACTGCGTGTCCGGTATTCCACCACAAGATCTTTAATTTCAATCGTCTTTTCCGCCATAATGTCCTCCTATTTCAGTCTCGGATCCAGAGCATCCCGCAGCCCGTCTCCCAGAAGATTCAGCGCCAGGATCGTGAGCATGATGGCAAGACCTGGAATAAAGGTCAGATAACTGTAATCCCGGATATAATTTCTTCCAGCCGACAAAAGTGCTCCCCACTCCGGCGCTGGCGCCTGTACGCCCAGGCCCAGAAACGAAAGGCCGGCAGTGTTAGAGATCATAGCTGCAACCCGGAGTGTCGTCTGTACAATGATAGGGCCAATGCAGTTGGGAAGGATATGACTGAAAATGATTGTTCCATCCTTCGCCCCAATGGCTCCGGCTGCCTCAATGTACTCTACTTCCCGGACTGTAAGAACGGAGCTCCTGACAATCCTTGCAAAGGTAGGGACTGCTGACAGGGACAGTGAAATAATAAGATTCGTAGTACTGGCTCCCAAAGCTGCCACAATGACCATGGCTAAAAGCGTCATGGGAATGGCCAGAAAAATATCCGTAATCCTCATTATTATCTCATCCAGGAGTCCGCCGTAATATCCGGAAACAGCACCCAGAATGCCTCCAATAATCAAGCTGGCCAGCACAGAAACAAAGCTTACGGACAGAGACAGCCTGCTGCCATGAACCACTCTGGCCAGAAGATCCCTTCCATATTCATCTGTACCAAAGGGATGTTCTGCTGAAGGCCACTGGAGCCGCTCAGAAATGTTCTGCTCCACAACCTGGCTTTCGTAATCGAACAGCAGATCTGCGGAAAGTGATACCCCCACCAGAAGGATCAGGAAGATGAGTCCGGCCATGGCGGCCTTGTTCCGCACCAGGAGAGACATGACCTCTCTGACCGGGCTTACCTTCTTATATTTTTTTGAAAGGTCAGATGATGTATTTCCCATAATTGCCTCCTGTTTTATGAATACATTGCTTTGATTCTCGGGTCCACAAATGCATAAAGAAGATCCACCAGAAGGTTGACCACAGAAAAGCAGACCGTCATGACAACCATGCACCCTAACACCATTGGCACATCGCGTGAGCTGATGGATTGTACCATCAGTCGGCCGATTCCCGGCCAGGCAAATACGGTTTCTGTGAGAACGGAGCCGCCTAAAAGCTGTCCCAGCTGAATACCACAGACTGTTATCGTGGGAATCAGAGCATTCTCAAAGGCATGCTTTACAATAGCATCCCGTTTGGGAACTCCTTTCGCTCTTGCTGTCCGGATATAATCCTGGCGTACTGTCTCCAGCATAGAGGATCTGGTCGTTCTGGCAATGGAGGCCATATTCATAAACCCCAGGGAAATAGCTGGAAGCACATAACTTTTCCAGCCATCAGCCCCCTGGACCGGGAACCACCCCAAATTTAAGGAAAATGCCAGGACCAAAAGTAGTGCCAGCCAGAAAATGGGCATGGAAACACCCACCAGAGAAATCACCATGCTGATATTGTCAAAAAATGTATTTTGTTTGACTGCAGCCAGGATCCCCAGAGGAATTGCCAGGAGAATCGAGACAATACCAGCTACAATGGATAGGTTAAATGTATATGGAAACCGTGAAAACACTTCGTCCGCCACAGGGCGTTTCGTTGCATATGATGTTCCCAGATCGCCTTTGCAGAAATTGACCATATATCTTACATACTGGACGATGACCGGATCATTTAATCCCATCTCTTCCCGCAGTTCCTCCACCTGCTCCTGGGTGGCTCCCTCGCCCAGGAGCAGTTTTGCCGCATCTCCCGGAGCCAGCTGCATTACCATGAAAACAAAAAAGGTCACTCCCAATATAACGGGAATCAGCGAAAGCAGACGCCTGATTATAAATTTGATCATAGCTTCCTCCTCATAAAACGCTGCCGGTACAGACGGAGAGGCCGTCCGCTGCAAAAACCTTTTCTGGCTCCTGCAGCATTCCGGCCGCCTTCACATCCGGCTATTTCCAGTACATGTCATTGAAGCCCACATATCCCGTAGCGCTGGCTGTCACACCGCCCAGATCCGCAGAATATGCCCGGAACATCAATGGCTGATACAGGGAGATCTGAGGTGCCAGTCCGTTTACAGTTTCCACAATCGTTTTGATCTTTCCGATACGCTCTGTATCATCAATGGTAGATTCAGCATCACGGACCATTTTATCTACTTCTTCGTCCTTTAAGGAACCTGGATATGTCAAGGCACGGTCCGAATGGTACCTCTGTACATAGGTCAGGGAGTTGGACGGAGACCAGGAAGAAATCAGTCCAGTGTAGTTTCCAGCCTCCCAGTCTGCAAAGTATGTAGCCGTATCGGTAGAAACCACCTCCACCTGGATGCCCAGTTTAGAAAGATTACTCTGGATGACTGTGGCCACAGCTACCTTCGTCTCATTGGAACAGATGATCGGGAGAACAATGGATGATGGATCACCGCCCCATTTATCCAGGTATTCCTTTGCCTTATCCGGATCATAAACCGCAGCCCCTGCATCAGTATCTCCTTCATAGCCCATGGCAATAGCAGTATAGTTGGAGGCTCCATAGCCATTTAACGCAGCTGCAATGACATCCTCTCTATTAATTCCGTAATTAATGGCCTGGCGGACATTGACATCATTAAATGGTTCTTTCTCCAGATTAATGCCCAGGAAAAAGTTCTCCACACTGGTAATTTCCTTGACCTCAAATTTCTCATCTGATTTCAGCCGTTCTACGTCTGCACTGGGAACATCATACACAAAATCCACTTCTCCAGCCTCCAGGGCAATGGTTCTGGAGGTTCCCTCCGGAATAATCTTAAACACCAGATTCGGAATAGATGCCTTTCTCTCTGCATCAAAGTATTCTTCAAAGCCTACGAAATTCAAAGAATCCCCATACTGCCAGGATACAAACTTATATGGACCAGTACCAACAGGTTCGCTGTTGAAGTCATGACCGCTCTCGATCAGTTCTTCTGGAACAATAAAATTATAATGATAGGCCAGGTCAGCCGGAAGGCCTGCATAGGGCACCTCTGTCACAATCTTCACAGTCTTGTCGTCCACCGCTTCTATTGTTTTAATGTTTCTCGTATAATTAGCGCTTCCTGGGAAAGTTTTTGCCCATTCGATACTGGCAGCCACATCCTGGGCAGTACAGTCGGAACCATCATGGAATTTAATCCCATCCTTTAAAACAAATGTCCAGTCTGTCTCATTTTCCACCGTATAGCTTTCTGCCAGATCCGGAACCACCTCCAGCGTTTCATGATCCACCCGCATCAGACCATTATAAGTAAGAAGATTCATGTAAACTCCTACGATCGAATCATGGTCACAGGTGGTAAGGGACGGGGGCTCGCTGGTCAGAGCCACCGTCAGCGTATCCTTTTTTTCTCCTCCGCTTTCTTCATTCTGCGCTCCGACCGTCTCCCCATCCGACGGTGCGGGATTTTTTGTACTGCACCCCGCTAATGAACCCAGGGACAGCGCTGCCGTCATACACAGACACAACAGTTTTTTCATTTTCCTCATAATCCACTTTCCTTTCTCCGACTCTGTTACAGATGCGCATACTGTAATTACTTAATTATGTCGTTTTTTAGTAATTATTTGTAAATTTATTATAGCAGTTGACGGTTACATATGCATAATATATAATTCTGGTAATCGTTATTGGAATATCCGATAGTATTATCTACAATTTTTGTATTCAGGAGGTTTCTTGTGACATTAAACCAGTTGAAATATGTGATTGAAATTGCCAGAACTGGCTCCATCAATAAAGCTGCCAGCAACCTTTTTATCTCCCAGCCTGTGCTGTCAGCCTCCATTAAGTCTCTGGAGACCGAATGCGGGAAACCACTGTTTTCCCGTTCCAACCGTGGGATCGAGCTGACACCTTTCGGAAAGGTATTTCTCTCCTATATCACACCGATCCATATGCAGCTTTGCCAGCTGGATGACATGATCTTTAAAGAGCAGAAAAAACCCCAGCACCATCTTACCATCGCTAGCAATGGATTCCATTTCATCAGTAATATCTGTTCGGAACTCTATAAAAAATACCAGTCCGAAGGCATCAAACTGGAGTCCCGGGAGGCCTTTGGTATCGAAGCCTTAAATCTGGTTTCCAACCAGATTGCAGAAATTGGAATCATCCGCCAGTGGAGCTGCTATAAAAATCTGTATTCCAGCCAGTGCCGCGCCTTGAATCTGGAATATTATCCCATTACCCGGTTAAATATTGCCGTCACTGTCGGTACCGGGAGTCCTCTTTTTTACCGAAAAGAAAGCTCCATCTCCCGGGACATGCTGAAGCCTTATCCCATGGTCATGTATGACTATATGGACTCGGGTCCCTTTGCAGATATTTTCGAAAAGCTGAAGCTGTCTGGATCCGGCAGTCGGATTGTCACTTCATCACGTTCTGTGATCTATGAAATTCTGGAACACTGTGATGCCTGGTATCTTAACTCCAACTATACCTATTCTATTCCTGTGGAGGAGATCAACAAAGCGGCACATCAGCAGAAAACACTCACTCTGTCCGACTGTGACATTACCTCTGAAATCGGCTGGGTAAAAAACAAAGAACTTCCTCTTTCCCCCCTGGCCGAAGAAGCTATTAAAATGATCCGGGATCTGCTGATTCCCAATACCTGGGAACTTTCCGGACGAATAAAAGGATAACGCCATGGAATTACGCGAGATCGCCGCCTTCCTCCAGGTGGCACAGCTAAAGAGCTTTTCAAAGGCCGCCCGGGCCCTGGGCTATTCCCAGGCGGCAGTCACCATCCAGATCAAGCAGTTAGAGCAGGAGCTGGGGATCCATCTGTTTGACCGCATCGGAAAACAGACCATCCTGACCCATCAGGGCATGGTCTTCTATGACCATGCCGCCGCCGTCATGCGGGAGATCTCCTGCGCCAGGGCCGCAGTGACCGAAAGCCAGGAGCTGACCGGGGCCCTGACCATCGGGACCATCGAATCCATCTGCGCCTCCATCTTCCCGGATCTTATGGAGGCCTTCCATAAGGCCCACCCAAAGGTAAAGGTCAGCATGGTCCTGGACTCCCCGGACGTGCTTCTGGACCGGATGAACCACAACGCCATCGACTTCGTGTACCTTCTGGATCAGAAGATCTACGACCACCGCTGGGTCAAGGTCC
>OGCO01003821.1_pt1 | contig 17077 bp, 6 predicted proteins | sample 1570171 | NCBI WGS metagenome assembly OGCO01 (sample SAMEA4370583, study PRJEB24528) | human gut metagenome | reverse complement strand
CCGTCAAGAAGCGCGAAGATACCCACAAGATGGCAGAAGCCAACAAGGCTTTCGCGCATTACCGTTATTGATCTGCTTACTGAGGAGGTTTAAGCCATGGCAACGCCGAGAGACGTATCCCTGCAAATGACCCGAAATATCGGTATCATGGCCCACATCGACGCAGGCAAGACCACCACCACCGAGCGCATTCTGTACTACACCGGTATTAACCATAAGATCGGCGAAGTTCATGACGGCGCTGCTACGATGGACTGGATGGAGCAGGAACAGGAACGTGGTATTACCATCACTTCCGCTGCAACCACCTGCTACTGGAGCCACACCGAGACCCAGCACGATCCGGCTCTGTTCAAAAAGAACCGTCATCGTATCAACATCATCGACACCCCGGGCCACGTTGACTTTACTGTTGAAGTTCAGCGTTCTCTGCGTGTTCTGGACGGTTCTGTTACCGTTCTGGCCGCAAAGGGTGGCGTTGAGCCTCAGTCTGAAACCGTTTGGCGCCAGGCTGACGAGTACAAGGTTCCCCGCATGGTTTACGTCAACAAGATGGATACCATGGGTGCTGACTTCTTCCGCTGCGTACAGATGATGCATGATCGTCTGCATGCCAACGGTGTGCCTATCCAGCTGCCTGTCGGCCAGGAAGACACTTTCCGCGGCATCATCGATCTGATCGACATGAAAGCCGATATCTACTATGATGATATGGGCAATGATGTGCGCGTTGAGGAAATTCCTGAAGACCTGAAAGAACAGGCTCAGGAATATCATGACAAGCTGATCGAAGCTGTTGCTGAGACCGACGAAGAGCTGATGATGAAGTACCTGGACGGCGAAGAGCTGACCAAGGGAGAAATCAAGGCTGCTCTGCGTAAGGCTACTATTTCCAACGAGATCGTTCCTGTTGTCTGCGGCTCTTCTTACAAGAACCGTGGCGTTCAGAAACTGTTGGATGCAATCGTTGATTATATGCCCGCTCCGACCGACGTTGCGGCCATCAAGGGCACCAACCCGGAGACTGGCGAGGAAGAAGATCGCACTTCTTCCGATGATCAGCCGTTCTCTGCACTGGCATTCAAGATTATGACTGACCCGTATGTCGGTAAGCTGTGCTTCTTCCGCGTGTACTCTGGTACCGTTGAGGCTGGCACCACTGTTTACAACTCTGTTAAGGATCAGGACGAGCGTATCGGCCGTATCCTGCAGATGCATGCAAACAACCGTAAGGATATCGACATCTGCTACGCTGGCGATATCGCCGCTGCTGTTGGTCTGAAGAACACCACCACTGGTGATACCCTGTGCGATGAGAAGCATCCCATCATCCTCGAGTCCATGAACTTCCCCGAGCCGGTTATCCGCGTTGCCATCGAGCCCAAGACCAAGGCTGGCAGCGAGAAGATGGGTATTGCCCTGTCTAAGCTGGCTGAAGAGGACCCGACTTTCCGTACCTGGACCGATGAAGAAACCGGTCAGACCATCATCGCCGGCATGGGCGAGCTCCACCTGGAAATCATCGTGGACCGTCTGCTCCGCGAGTTTAAGGTCGAAGCTAACGTTGGCGCACCTCAGGTTGCCTACCGTGAAACCATCCGCAAGGATGCTAACCAGGAAACCAAGTACGCACGTCAGTCCGGTGGTAAGGGCCAGTATGGTCACGTTAAGATCAAGATTGAGCCCAACCCGGGTAAGGGTTATGAGTTTGTCAACGGTATTGTTGGCGGCGCTATCCCGAAGGAATACATCCCCGCTGTTGACAACGGTATCCAGGGCGCGATGAAGTCCGGCATTCTGGCTGGCTATCCCGTCGTGGATGTCAAGGTCACTCTGTGGGACGGCTCCTATCATGAAGTTGACTCCTCTGAAATGGCGTTCTCCATCGCCGGCTCCATGGCATTCAAGGATGCTATGAAGAAGGCTGATCCCGTCATTATGGAGCCCATCATGAAGGTTGACGTTGTTGTTCCTGACGAGTATATGGGCAACGTCATTGGCGACTTGAACAGCCGCCGCGGCGCGATCCAGAACCAGGAATCCACCGATGGCACTGCCCGTGTCACCGCTATGGTTCCTCTGTCCGAGATGTTCGGTTACGCTACTGACCTGCGTTCCAAGACCCAGGGCCGTGGCCAGTACTCCATGGAGCCGGCTGATTACCAGCAGGTTCCCAAGAGTGTTGCAGATAAGATCATGACCGAGCGCAATAAGGGCTGATTCTGCACAAATTCGCGCAAAATACTTGATTTTTCTTGAAAAATCTAGTATGATAGCCTTACAACAGGCTATTTTATCTGTTTGAATTAAAGGAGGATACTTCCAATGGCTGAAAAGGAAAAATTTGACCGCTCTTTGGAGCATGTCAACATCGGTACCATCGGTCACGTTGACCACGGCAAGACCACTCTGACTGCCGCTATCACCAAGGTTCTGGCTCTGAAGGGCGACGCCGATTTCATGGATTACTCCAGCATCGATAAGGCTCCTGAAGAGAAGGCTCGTGGTATCACGATCAACACCGCTCACGTTGAGTACCACACCGCGAAGCGTCACTATGCCCACGTTGACTGCCCGGGCCATGCTGACTACATCAAGAACATGATCACCGGTGCTGCTCAGATGGACGGCGCTATCCTGGTTGTTGCTGCAACCGATGGCCCGATGCCGCAGACCCGTGAGCACATCCTGCTGGCTCGTCAGGTTGGCGTGCCCAAGATCGTTGTGTTCCTGAACAAGTGCGATATGGTTGACGACGAAGAGCTGCTCGACCTGGTCGAAATGGAAGTTCGCGAACTGCTGGACAGCCAGGATTTCGACGGCGACAACACCCCGATCATCCGTGGTTCCGCTCTGAAGGCTCTGGAGAGCACTTCCAAGGATCCCGATGCTCCGGAATACAAGTGCATTTGGGAGCTGATGGACGCTGTTGACAGCTACATCCCGACCCCGGACCGTGCTGCTGATAAGCCGTTCCTGATGCCCGTTGAGGACGTTATGACCATCTCCGGCCGTGGCACTGTTGCTACCGGTCGTGTTGAGCGTGGTACTGCTCATGTCGGCGATCAGATGGAAATCGTTGGTCTGAAGGAAGAGAAGCTGACCACCACCATCACTGGTCTGGAAATGTTCCGCAAGAGCCTCGAGTTCGCTCAGGCTGGCGACAACATCGGCGCTCTGCTGCGTGGTATTGACCGTGACCAGATCGAGCGTGGCCAGGTTCTGGCTGTTCCCGGCTCTGTTCATCCCCACACCACTTTCGATGGCCATGTTTACGTCCTGAAGAAGGAAGAAGGCGGCCGTCATACCCCGTTCTTCAACAACTATCGTCCTCAGTTCTACTTCCGTACCACCGACGTTACCGGCATCATCACCCTGCCCGAAGGCACTGAGATGTGCATGCCCGGCGACAACGTTGATATGCACGTTGAGCTGATCACCCCGGTTGCCATGGAAGAAGGCATGCGTTTCGCTATCCGCGAAGGCGGCCACACTGTTGGTTCCGGCGTTGTTTCCAAGATCGAGAAGTAATTTTCGGCTTGTGATATAGCTTTCAAGGCTCCTGCTGTTAAGGCAGGGGCCTTTTTGTTGTGTACGACTTATGGGACGGGGAGGGGGCAAAGGCCGGGTGTGGAAGACCAAGGAAGGCATCATGAAAACATCAGGAATTGTAGATAGGGGAGAGGACACCATTCGGAACTTTGAAAAAGTGGAGCAGGAGGGGGCACTCACACCGCCCTACCTTGGGAAGGTGTATTTCAGGTCGCGGTTAAGGGGCAAGGGTTGATCTATCCCTAAGTTTTCGGAACGGTCAGGAACGCTCTCTACAGTACAATTTATAATGGGCAATTCTCAACCTCCAATTTTCTCTTCAAGTTTCCTCCAATCTCTGCCAAATCTCTCAACAACAAGCCAAACCGAAATGGCAAAAAATGCGCGATCACAATACCGGGTGAATGGATTAAGAGATTGCAAAGAACATTATCGGGGTAAATGTTTAATCATTTGATAAAATCAGGAATAAACCATTCAAAAATGTTAATAAATACCGCCAAAGGGTCACCGCACCGCAACGCAAATAATGTGCGAAAAACAGGTTTCAGTTGATTCAAGGACAAAAATTTACCTAGAAACCGCTCTAATGAACTATGCAAATTCTGGCAACTGTGATATAATGTATATACCTAAATGTGTCGGAATGGTTATCATTTGCGGGATCAAGGCATGCAGCCGGTACAACGTTTTGTCAGCCGCTGTGCCGGGGCCAAAAGCCCCAAAAGCAGGCCGCAGCCCGGCAGGGGATCGCCAGACCGAGGGAGCACAACCAGGCGTTTTGCAATCAACACCTGCAAAGTGCCGCACATCTGCCGTACCACTTTTCACACAAAAGGGGAAAGTAGTAACACTTAAGGGAGGATAAAACTATGAAGAAAAACCTTCAGCGTTTTGGTGCATCCGTGCTGGCAGCAGCCATGGTTGCCCAGAGCGTGGCGCTTCCCGCAGCAGCCGAAACTACCAAGATTGATTCTTCGGTAGCGCAGTCTGTTGCAGCTAGCGCAGCAAGCGCGGCCAGCGCTGTGCAGTCCCTGCCCAAGTTCACCAGCACCGCAGACCTGATCAAGCAGACAGCCCAAACGCTGGCTGCCCAGGGCGAAGTGCATGAACTGGAGCAGGACGATGCCAAGCTGGAAGCGACTGCACAGAGCAAGGCGGGCATGAGCCTTGCAGCGTTGGAAAATGCACTGGCCGATGCCATGTACGCCAACGCCGCAGCCGGCAAGATCAACACCGAAGCCTATGGCCTGAACAAGGACGAGATGGCATCGGTGATGGCTGCCACCATCAAAACGTATCATCTGTCCAGCGCCGTTACCGACCTGGGCTATGAGACGAACGCCGCAGGCGTTGTGACCGCCGTTACCTTTACCGGCAGCTCCGGCATGACCTCTGCGATGGAGTCCATGACCAACAGCGATGATGAAGTGATTGCGCAGCAGGCTGACAGCTACGCACAGGCTTACGTTGCTGAAAACTCCGATACCTTTGCGGCCAGCGCCGCTGCGGACGGCCATACCTATGGCGAGCCGAAATGGTACTGGAATGACACCAACCCGGAGGATGGCCACACCCATACCTGGAAGGAAACCCCCGATGGTTACTGGACCAAGACCGATGACGGCTGGGCTTACACCGCTGTGTATACCTGTGAAAAGGACGATGCCTACCAGAAGGTAGAAGGCACCGTAACCAAGGATACCACCGAGGCAAAGCCCGGCGCTGCCGGCAAGACCGTTTACTCTGCCAGCGTGCCCGCTGACAAGAGCCCGGTTAAGAAGGAATACAAGGAACCCACCACCCGCACCGACGACATTGCCGCCCTGCCCTGCCAGAACCATGCCGTGCCCAAGGATGCAGATGGCAACTTTGTTGCTACCTTCAACTGGGAAATGAAGAAGGTCGAGGGCGAGCTGGCCGCTGACTACAGCAACGCCCAGCTGTTCTATGACAGCGAAACCGGCAAAATTTCTGCCGGCGCTCCCGTTACCATTGACTGGGAATGCACCAGCGTCACCTTCAAGTGCGCTGTCTGCGGCGAAGAAATCAAAACCCAGCCGGTAATGACCATGCCGGTCAGCGTTGTGGTAGACCAGAATGACAATTCCGTCTACATCAATGTGGGCGGTACCCCGACCCTGGATACCACCTCCGGCGGCACCGGCGTTACCCTGGTGTCCGCAATGAAGGACGGCAACTGGTACGATATGCAGAACAACCCGGTTGACGCAAGCAAGGTGAACTTCACCTATCAGAGCGGCGACAACAAGGGCAAGAACAGCCTGCTGCTGTACGACAGCCAGAAGACTGCCGTGTATGTGGACGACCAGGGCAACCAGGTCACCAATACTTACGATGTCTCGACTGCGCAGATGAACTACTACTACTTCCAGCTGTCGCAGTTCAACCAGGACGAAGCAGAGTACTTCGGCGTGGTTGCCCCGTTCTGGACCTCCAAGGGCGTTCAGAAGCAGGGCGAGGATGGCAGCATCACCGGCACCATGGGCGCAATCAAGATATTGTGCAGCATTGATCCGAACGATGATGTCCCGCCGACCACCATGGCATTCATGCTGAACATGCTGCCGCAGGCGTTCATGTCTTACGTCATGAACTATGGCGAAGCTCTGAAAGCCATCCGTGATGCAGGCTTGGCACAGGTTGCCAAGCTGGGTGACGCTGACTATGTCACCAAGCTGCTGATCCTGCACGACTGGATCTCCCAGGTTGCAGAATTCGATATGGGCTCCATGGGCGATATCACCGGCGGCGGCAACAACGACCCCATCCAGACGACTGCTTTCGGTGCCCTGCTGGGCGGCGAGATCGGCGCTAAGGGCGTTGAGTATGGCTGCATCTGCCTGGGCTATGCAGCTGCATTTAACTACATGGTCCAGAATTTGCCTGACAACAAGGAAATCTATAAAAAGACCGTTGACGGCAAAGAAGTTTGGAAGACCCCCGATGAAGTAGGCAACGATGCTGTTGTTGACTTTGCCCAGATCCTGTATTACTGCGATACTTCTGATACCAGTGTTGCCGGTAATGCGTTCGGCGGCGGCATGTTCAACAACGTCCACTACTTCAACGCAGTCAAGGTCAACAAGCTGCAGGGCGACAGCAATTCTGCTACGATGACCACCGGTGAAGCCAACAAGAACTGGTACTATGTTGACGTCTGCTATGACGACGTGAACACCGAGTGCATGGCCCAGACCCGCGTTGAGAACGCAGGCGACATGCGCCATGTCAACTTCCTGGTTTCTCCCTCCGGTCTGGAAGGCCGTTACAGCAAGTACTATGATTACATTGACTCGCTGTACGATGGCTACACCTACACCAAGAACAAGAATCCCGATGTGGATGATGACGGCAATGTTGTGTTGAACAACGGCAAGCCGCATTACTCTTACACCAAGGCGGAGAACAAGAACGAGACCCGTTACACCGATACCTGCTACGAGGATACTTGGTTCACCTCTATCTGCAGCCCCATCTACTTCGACAATAATTACTTCTATTACGTTGATACCACGACCAACCAGAACCTGTATAACAACATGCGCCGCCAGCAGTCCGAGAACGGCAACAACGGCAACTCTGGTTCCGGCAGCTCTGGTAACAACTCCCAGATGCAGCAGTTCATGAAGAAGATGCAGAACCAGGGCCCCGATACTCTGGAAGCACGTCCGCGTAATGCGAACTACTATATCCGCAAAGAGGATTCCAGCAGCAGACCCGGCGGCTTCAGCATGAGCAGCTTTACCAAGACGGATGACCCGTTTGATATCATCCTGATGTACTACAACGATCTGAAGGAAACCAGCAGCAACTTCAATGATGACGACAGCAATGCCAAGGTCCTGGCCGAAGCTGGCACCATCTATAAGATCGATACCAGTGCAAAAGATAAGCATACCAAGGTTGAAAACAACCTGAACACCGAGTGCCTGGCAGACGCTGCTGCAAAGCGGATCTACCCCGCACTGGTACACTCTACCGCACTGTATGATGGCATGCTGTACTTCAACGTCAACAACGCCATCTACCGTATGGACCCGACCACCGGCGCAGTGGAAGAAGTGAAGGAATACAACACCGTCTATGGCGGCATTAAGCTGACCAAGGATAAGGACGGCAACATGGTTCCCGATACCCACTTTCCCGGCATGAGCATGGTTATCATGGACAGCCCCCAGAATACCGACAGTGTGCAGTATCTGAAGACCTTCATGAACCATCCTCTGGCGGGCCTGACCCTGCGTGACAGCTACAGCTTTGCTACCACCACCCAGCAGGGCCAGACTGTGATCACCGGCATCAACACCACCAAGGATCAGCTGGTCGTTTCTGTCGGCACCAACCTGTCCAACACCTATAAGGAACTGGTGGACGGCAAGGCAGAAGTCAAGACCGATGCCTCCGGCACTTCTTATGCAAACCGTAAGAGCTACAAGACCGAGTCCTGGAACTACAACCCGAGTTACAACCAGAACATGGGCAGCTCTGACGAGAAGAACAAGAACGAAGAGTTCATGTGGTGCGCTAACCTGGTTGAAACCATGCCGATGTCCGACATGGTCAGCGACCTGAAGAGCGGCGAAACCACCAATGTTTCCGTTGAAGCATGGTGCGATACCCCCGCTTACAACCAGGACCGCACCAACAAGTACGGCCTGACCAAGGGTGAAAAGAAGTACACTGACGACACACGGCCCAAGGGCCATACCTGGGCTCTGGACGAGCTGGAAACCAAGTCCGTTGGCAACAATGTGTACCTGTGCTCTGATTGCCATACCGCAACCGAAAGCACCCCCCACACCGTTACCCTGCCCGATGCAGTTGAAGGCGTTACCCTGACCCTGGGCACCACCAGCAACACCTACATCAAGGACGATACCGTTACCCTGACCGTAGAAAAGGAAGGCACCGATATCGTTACCGTTACCGCAAAGAACGGCAATACCGATGTTGCTCTGACTGAAGTTCAGGAAGCAGCGCAGGACGAAGCCGCAGCCCAGGCTACCACCGAAAAGGCGAAGACGGTTTACACCTTCACCATGCCGGACGGCGATGTGACCATCAGTGTTACCAAAGCCGCTAAGACCTATGCGGTCAAGGTGGCCGATGCTAACAAGGATACGTTGAAGATCACCAGCCCCGAAGCTGACCTGGATAAGGTTGCTGAGGGCACCAGCGTTACCGTTGTGGCTACCCCGAAGGATGGCTATACCCTGACGGCTGACGGTGTGGTGGTTACTTACGGCGACAATCAGACCCTGAAAGCAACTCCTGACACAGAAAAGGCCAACACTTACACCTTTGCAATGCCCGCTGGCGATGCAACTGTCAGCGCAGCGTTTGAAGAGGTTAAGAAGTATAACGTTACTGTGGCGGGTACTGTTGAAAACGGCACTGTGGGCGTAGAGCCGAAAACCGCAGCTGCGAAGGATGTTGTTACTGTTACCGTTACCCCGAATACCAACTTTAAGTACACGGACGGCAGCCTGAAAGCTACTTATACGGATGGCGGAACGAAGAAAGAAATTAACGACTTTAAGGCAGTAGACGGTAAGGAAAACACCTACACCTTCGAGATGCCCGCCGCTGATGTTACCGTTAGCGCTGCGTTTGAGAAAATTGCGACCGAGACTTACACAGTAACTGTTACCAAGGACGGCGACGGCAAAGTTACGGTCAATGAACAGGAAACTGAAAAGCTTGAGGGTCTAAAGTCTGGTGATACTGTTACACTGAAGATCAACCCGATAGATACAGATACTTTGCTGACTGAGCTGGCAGGTGTAACGGTTACATCTGGCAAAGTTGATGTCTCCACCACAAAGGTAGATGAAAATACCTATACTTTCAAAATGCCGGACGGCGATGTAAATGTCAGCGTAAAGTTTACGACCGTTGAGTATGGCATTGAAGTTAAGATGCTGGGCGAAGGCGAAGGCACTATCACATTTACTGATGGTAAGACCCGCTTCGCGGCAGGTACAAGTGTTACAGCTACCATCACGCCGAATGGTACCACCTACGAATTGACCAAGGTGATGTATGATGATGGCAGTGAGAACAAAGATGTTACGAGTGAGTTGAAGAACGGTTGCGAGTATACCTTCACTATGCCTGCAAACCATGTGAAGATTGAAGCAACCTTTGGAGAGGCACCGTCTACTGAACCCGAAACGCGCACCGCTCACGGCGCTGCTGAAAAGACCACCATTACCGCAATGGCTGTCTTTACCTGCACCGATAAGAACTGCGCAAGCGCTCAGTTCGTGGATGCAACGGTAAAGCAGACCAGCGGCGTTACCACCGCTGCTGTCACCTTCAACGGCAAGGACTACACCGCCAAGTACGGCGAGAAGAACGGCTGGGTTGAAGAAAACGGCAAGAAGTACTGGTACGAAAACGGCGTGAAGCAGGGTACCACCGGCCGCGGCAAAGAGATCTATGATCCCAATTCCGACGCTTGGTACTGGCTGGATGCTGTCCAGGGCGGCGCAATGACCGTCAGCAAGGACGTTTACCAGGAATCCGCCGCCGGCCAGTGGGCTGATAAGCCCGATGGCACCGGCAAGTGGGTCCGTTACGATGAGAACGGCCACATGGTCAAGGGCTGGCAGACGACCGATAAGGGCACCTACTACTTTGACCTGATCACCGGCGCTATGGCTAAGGGCGCAGGCGATATTGACGGTGTACCTTGCGCATTTGACGAGTACACCGGCATCGCTCTGGACGGCCAGTGGCTGACCATCAAAGGCGCTGACTTCTGGTACGAAAAGGGCGTTCGCCAGGGCCTGGATGGCCGCGGCAAGGAAATCTACGACCCGGCTTCCGACGCTTGGTACTGGCTGGATGCCGTTGACCAGGGCAAGAAAGCCACCAGCAAGGATGTCTATCAGGAATCCGAAGCTGGCCAGTGGGCTGATAGGCCCGATGGCACCGGCAAGTGGGTCCGTTACGATGCACAGGGCCACATGATCAAGGGCTGGAGCGCTGACAAGCGTTACTATTTCGACCCGATCTATGGCACCATGGCTAAGGGCGATGCAGTCATCGATGGCCGCACTTATCATTTCGATAAGAACACCGGCATTCGGCAGTAATCCCACAGCCGGAACAATGAGCTGTAACCCAGCCCATTAACCCCTAAATAGAAATGCCGCAGCAGACGTAACAGTCTGCTGCGGCATTTTTGTATTTGTGGGCATAGGTTCGGTGAAATATTTGCCAGGCCAGTAGGGCGGGGGACCCCATGATTGTGGTGGCTCCCCTGGAGGGGAGCTGGACGCGAAGCGGCCTGAGGGGTGGTTCCTTGCCGCAAACCTAAGGCAATACCGCACAATTCCCGCCTGACGGCTTAAGCACCGCTCCGGCGGCTGCGGCACGGCATCTGCGTTGCCAAAATGCTCGATAAGACATCCAGTATTATCTGCGCTTTTGGCTTGGCATCTGCCGCACCTCGCTCGCCGTATCGGCACTTAGAATTATGCGGTATTGCCCTAAAGCAATCGAATCCAACGCCTTGGAACAGTCACTGCGCCCGCAGGCACCTTGCCCTGCCACAAATCCCATCACGACCAATCGGACAAGGCCTCGGAACGGTCAAGACCGTCCCCTACAGAACAAATTATAATGGGCAGCACACCCTTAAACAATCAGTAGGGCGGGGTGACCCCACCCAATAGTACGCGATTAAAAAATCGCAATTTACCTTACCCGCATAATAAAGGCAACACACAAAAACATGGCGAACACATCAGGCCGGTGCAAGGGCAAAACCTACTAAAAAGCTGCGGCTAAATTTGGCAAATATGGCGCGCGAAGTATAATTTTTGGAGGATATCACAAGCAGAACAAACAAACTTTGTCAGTTCAAACAACAAAAAAGCAACAAACTGGCATGGATGCCAAAGAATGCGGCCGCGAATTGTGAAAGATTTTAATATATTTTCTTCGTTTTCTCCTTACCTGTTATCATTTGAATTTGCAATCGAAATATGGAACTTGTATAATAGAATAAAAGAAAAGTGCAAACTAAATGGGTGAAGAGGATTTGGTGCAATGGAAGATAAAAATAGATTCAGCATTCTGCTGGAGCATTTGCTGGAAGTTGCGGAGGTCAAGAACTATACCCTGGCCAAGCGCCTGCAATACGATGTTTCCTATATCAGCAAATGGGTCAGCGGCCGCATGCTGCCTGCCAAAAAGACTGAAAAGCGCGTGATGGAGGGCATCAGTGCCTGCGTGGTGGATGAAGCCACCGATGATGGCCGTAACCTGCTGCTGCGGGAATACAGCGTTAGCATCCCCAGTGACCTGAAGGCCGCCATTTATGATAACCTGATTGCTGAATATGATTATTTGCAAGAGGAGCTGGACAGCGGCGAGGCGCGCATTGGCCCCTATACGGACTTTTGGGCCGAGCTGAACATGCTGCAATACCTGACCAAAATGGCGCACCCCGTGCTGCGCCGCGTCAGCCAGCTGGACATTGTGGCTGTGATGGACCTGATGGAAATGGCGCGTGAATACCGCCTGAAAGTTGCCAACCTGCAAAACGGCCAGCTGGTGGACCAGCGCAGCTATGATAACGTCTATTTCAAGCTGATGATCGATATCAGCCGCAAAAAATGGGACCCCATCTATGATGCCGCGCTCATTATCAACGTGCTGACCAACTTCAGCCATATTCATTTCAAGCTGTTTGGCAGCACCGCGGCTGCCGGGCGCGCGGTGTTTGTGGTCAAGGGCGATTTTGCCATTACCGGCCTGCTGGTCAGCCACAGCCGCTGCGCCGCCGTTACCGCCACCGAGGACCCGCAGAACTGCGAAAGCCTGTATGATAACTTTTCCAAGCTCTGCGTGCGGGATGACCAGCTTTTCCGCGATACCAGCATGCGCCAGCTGATCAGCCAGTACGACTATATGCACACGCTGCTGGCCTCCAATCTGCGGTGGATGTTCGGCCACCTGAATGAGCTTCTGCTGCCGGATGACTTGTTTGAAGAGATCCTGACCGCCCACGAGGCCGAGCTGAAAGATTTTTTGGGTGCTACCCCTGCGGAGCTGCGTAGCGTACACAACCTTGCCAAAGGTGTGGTGGAGGAAACAAACATCCGCATCCTGATTTATGAAGCTGCGTTTTCCTCCATGGCGGTTTCCGGCGAGCTGGACTTTTTCAGTTACAAGGTCAGCCTTACCCCGGATCAGCGCAGCCGGTGCATCAGCTATGTGCTGCAGCTTTGCAAGCAGCGTGAAAAACTTGAATTCCGCTTGATCAGCGGCCGCATTGTGAACGATTTCCAGTATGTGGCGGACCCCAATATGTTTCTTTCTGGCGCTGCATCGTATCTTCGGCTGGATAACAACTGCCCCGTCAACCGGATTGCAATGGTCAACAATAGTGTGATGGAAGACCGCCTGAGTGAATATTTTGATCAGGTCTGGAATTTGGATGACCAGAACGTGACAAAAGAGCGCAACGCCATTGCGGAGCACATCCATCATGTCCTGCAGGGAATCCATCTGATTACCCGCGCCAAAAGTGATGAAATGGAAGAACTGCAAGAGACCTGGATGAACAAAACCTAAAAATACAACATACATACGCATAAACATAAAGCCCTGGCTGCTGCGGCAGCTGGGGCTTTTGTTGCACCAAGGAAAATGAAATTGCAAGAAAACTCCATGCCAAAGCGTAAAAATTCATGTGAAAAAAGTGAATCATGCGGAATCAATTTCTGGAAATTTGTGCCATGGGATTCTCGTGCTTTCCGTAAACAGGAATGGTATACTATGTTCAGCGCCGAAGATAATTATAGCATTATGGTTCGGCGACGCTGTGCAACGATGTGCACAGCAGGGGAAAGCGCCATAAAGGTTTGGCGTGATTTGATTTGGATAATTTAATTCCCTGCAACTATAAGGGAAAGACATTTGGAGGAAATTGCAATGAATGAAAACGCGATGTTGACTGGCAAGCCCAGCATTGACCGCCCCTGGATGAAGTTCTATCCAGAAGTTCTGCGCGGTATCCAGGTTCCGGCCTGCACCGTGGAGCAGTACCTCTCCGTGCGCGCTGCAGACCCTAACGTGGTTGCCATGCACTACTATGGCGTGGATATCACCTGGGGTACCGTGTTCCGTAAGGTGGACGCCACCGCCCGCGCTCTGCAGGTGCTTGGCGTCAAGCAGGGGGACCAGATCCCCGTGTTCCTGCGTTCTGTGCCGGAATTCATTTATCTGCTGCTGGCAGCCGAGCGCATCGGTGCTTCGCTGCTGTGCCGTGACAACACCCTGGAAGAAAACATTGAAGCTGTTCAGAAAGCCAATGCCAAGGTGATTTTTGTTCACGACTTCTTCTCCAAGGCCGAAATCGAAGCCTACCGTGAGCAGACCAACGTGAATACCTATGTTATCGTTCCCGCTCTGGAAAGCGGCGACCGCGCCGCTATGCCGGTTTACCTGCAGCATTCCCTGGATGCCCTGTATCCGGATGCTCCCGCCCGTGGCTCTGATACCATGATGTGGGCTGATTTCTGTAACATGGGCCAGCGTTTTCGCGGCTTTGTGCCCGCTCCTGTCAACATTGACCGCCCGCTGCTGCGCGCCTATACCAGCGGTTCCACCGGCCCTTCCAAGCAGGTCATCCATTCTGCACACAGCATCATCGGCGTGCTGGCCCAGATGAACTTTTATGGCGCTTCGGATAAATTCCGCCCCACCTGGCTGCTGACCATCCTGCCCCCGGCTCTGATCGCTGTTGTGGTTTCCATGATGCTGCTGCCCCTGGCCGGCGGTATGCTGCTCATTCTGGATCCGTTTGTGGATGTGTACGATGTTGACCTGGAAATGATGCGCTACCGCCCCAACAACTGGCCCCTGATCCCCATGTTTGTGGAGGTTATCCGCCGCAGCAAGCGTCTTCCGGCTGACTATGATATGTCCCACATGCTGGCCATCGGCGCCGGCTGCGAGGCATTCAACAACAAGCAGCTGCGCAATGTTGAGGAGTTCCTCAAGCAGCATAACTGCAACCTGCGCTTTACTGCCGGCTACGGCAGCAGCGAGGTCGGCTCCAACGCCACTCTGCCCATGGCTCCGTTCCCGGTGCGTGACGGCAACGTTGGTGTGCCGATGATCCACAGCGTCATCAGCATCTTCAAGCCCGGCACCCAGGAAGAGCTGACCTACAATACCCCCGGTGAGATCTGCATGACGGGCCCCGGCGTGATGCTGGGCTATGACCGCCCCGAAGCAACCGCCAAGGCACTGCAGGTCCACGCAGACGGCAAGACCTGGCTGCACACCGGCGATATCGGCTATATGTCCGAGGACGGTGTGCTCTACACGATGACCCGCGGCGCATCCCCGCGCTTTGGCGGCGGCGACCTGATGGTGCAGCCGCTGGAGAACATCGTGGCCGATGCCGACATCAAGGGCATCAAGGACGAGTTCTTTGTTATCGTGCCGGATGATGAGCACGAGGGCTGCTTCCTGCCGTACCTGTACGTCCAGCTCAAAGATGGCTACACCTTGGACGATGTGCGCGATAAGATCAATGCCTGCCTGCCGGAACGTTACATGCGTCCGGTGGAGATTTTCACCGTACCGGAACGCCCGTTCTTCCACTTCAAGACCAACCGTATTGGCCTGAGCAAAGAAATCATCGCCAGGCGCAACCAGCAGAAAGAGAAAGCCAAGCGCAACAGCTTTGCCGATGGCTGCATTGCCTGATGACTTTGGCGTGATAAAATCATGATAATGTAACGGCATGTGCCCACCTTATAATAGAGATAAGGGGGCACATGCCTTTTGTTTTGGGGTGGGGGAGCGGATGAAGATGAACGGTACGCGCGGTTGGGGGATAGGGGAGAAGGGCAATCGGATTCCGGTGCGGGGGAGATACTTGTGAAGTTGTAAGGGCAATACCGCATAATTCTAAGTGCCGATACGGCGAGCGAGGTGCGGCAGCTGCTAAGCCAAAAGCGCAGATAATACTGGATGCTGCAAAGGTGAGCGCCGCCAGTGGCGGAAACAGCGAACCGAAGCAGGGGCAGCGGTCGCAGAGTGCGAGGGGCTTTTGCCCCCGAAGCACGATGCGGGTACCGCAACCCGACATTATCGAGCATTTTGACAACGCAGATGCCGTGCCGCAGCCGCCGGAGCGGTGCTTGAGCCGTCAGGCGGGAATTGTGCGGTATTGCCTTTACGGAAAAGAGCTTCCTGCCATGGCGATAAAACGCGTTTTTCAAAAAGAGCCTGTTCTAAGCATTGCTGCCTGTCTGGCTTTGGTTTCATCCTGCTTCGTTCTTCCGGATGCAGAATATCTTGGTTATATTGATTTTCGCACGCTTGCGATCCTGTTCTCACTCATGACCGTCATGGCCGGGCTGCGGGGGCAGGGCGTTTTCGATCGGCTTGGGCGCGCGTTGCTGTCCCATACCCGCACAACGCTTCAGCTGACCGCTGTTCTGGTGGGGCTGTGCTTTTTCTCAAGCATGGTGATCACTAATGATGTATCGCTGCTTACCTTTGTTCCGTTCACATTTGTTGTTGTAAACAGCTTGGATGCTGCCGTTCGGGATAAGCTGCTGCTTCCCATCGTCTGCATGCAGACGATAGCCGCAAACCTCGGCAGTATGCTAACACCTCTTGGTAATCCGCAAAACCTGTATCTGTATGGAAAAAGCGGAATGGATATGGGTTCTTTTGTTTTGCTGATGCTCCCCTACTCCATCCTGTCGCTGGCACTTCTTGCGCTATGGGCGGTGGGGCTGTGCCGCCGTGGTGCAAAGATCTCCATGGCTCATTCTGCGGCTGCTGCAAGCCCGAACAAGGCACTATTATCGCTGTACAGTATTTTATTCGTGCTCTGTCTGTTGGTGGTACTGCGTGTTCTGCCCTATGGTATCGCGTTTGCTGCGGTTCTGGCCTGTGTGCTTTTGGCAGACCGGAACACATTATGCCGTGTGGACTATTCGCTGATCCTTACCTTTGTTATGCTCTTTATCTTTATTGGCAATCTGGGGCGTTTTGCCGCCTTTTCCGGATGGCTGCAGCATATTCTTACCGGCCACGAGGTATGGGTTTCTGTGCTTGCCTCACAGGTAACCAGCAATGTGCCTGCGGCGATCCTGCTTTCGGGATTTACAGAGAATATCCGCTCCCTGATCATCGGCACAAATCTTGGCGGCCTTGGCACGCTGATTGCCTCAATGGCCAGCCTGATCTCGTATCGCGAAATTGCAAGGGAGTTGCCGTTACAAAAAGGCCGGTATTTTGCGTTGTTCACAGTTTCCAACATCCTGTTTGTGACGGTTCTTATGGGCGCGTGGGCGTTAGCTGGATAAAAACATCACCACACAATTCTAAACACAGCCGCAGCGGCTCTTAGAATTGTGTGGTGATTCTTTTATAAGCAATTTAGATTACGGAATAGCTGTTTAAGCTAAGGCAATACCGCATAATTCTAAGTGCCGATACGGCGAGCGAGGTGCGGCAG
>OGCO01003803.1_pt1 | contig 17143 bp, 9 predicted proteins | sample 1570171 | NCBI WGS metagenome assembly OGCO01 (sample SAMEA4370583, study PRJEB24528) | human gut metagenome | reverse complement strand
TCCGATCACGCAAACCGCTGGATCAGGATCATTTGGCCCGGTACAGGAAGGTCACGATCTGCCCGCGGGTGCAGTCACTCATGGGGCTAAACGTGGTCTCGCTGGTGCCGGTGGTGATCTTCTGCTGCACCGCCCACTGGACGGCCTTGGCGTAATAGGCGTCGGCCTCCACGTCGGTAAACGGCATCGTGCCGCTCACCTCCGGGGACCCGGCGTTCCGATACAGGAACGTCACGGTCTGCCCACGGGTCACCGTGGCGTCGGGGCTGAACGTGGTGGCGGAGGTGCCGCTCGTCACGCCCTTCTCCACGGCCCACAGGACGGCGTCGTAGTAGTAAGCGTCTGCCTTCACGTCAGCGAAGGGGTTCTTCCCGTTCTCGACCTTGGGGGACCCAGCCGCCCGCCACAGGAACGTCACCATCTGGGCGCGGGTGCAGGAGGCATCTGGGCTGAAGGTCGTGGCGGAGGTGCCGCTGGTGATCTTCTGCTCCACGGCCCACAGGACGGCGTCGTAGTAGTAAGCGCCTTCCTTCACATCCACGAAGGGATTCTGTGCCGTGCCGCCGCTCTGGGTCCACTTGGCGTAGACCGTGGTGTTGGCCGTCAGCTTCACGCTGGCCACGGCCTTGGTCAGCGCCTTGTCGCTGAACCAACCGGCGAAGGTGTACCCCGCGCGGGTGGGCTTGTAGGCAGCCAGGTCGATGGTCGTCCCGCTGTCCTTCGTGATCTTGTCGATCGCGCTGCCGCCGTTGGTGTCAAAGGTCAGGGTGTAGGTGCTCACTGCACCGCCTCCCCCGCCGCCGCCACCAGGCGTAGGCGCAACGTACTTGACCCAGCTCACACCGAAGGGAGAGAGGCTGTTGACATGGAAGTGCAGACCGTCCGTCTCATTGCTTGCGGTGATACGCTCGATCTCGCCCTCATGGCCACTGTGGGTGAGCATGTGGACAATTTGGAATCTATCCTGTTTGTTCGTGCCGGTCGGATACGGCAGGACAACATCCACGCCGTTTGCGGGGAAGTTCGTTTCGTTTACATCTACCCACTGCGTACCATCGTAGTATTTCAGCGCGATATCGTAGAACGCCATGCCGTCCTTGCTACCGGTGAAGCTCGCTTCCAGCTTGGTCCGAATCTTCTCCGCCGAATTCAGCTCTTCCTTGCCTGCAAATGCCGCAGGTACGGTCAGGCCGCCAACAATGACCTGATGGGCAACAATCGTCTTCTCAACCTCGTCCTTGACATTGGTGATGGTAACAGTGTAACTCCCATCATCATTCTTTTTGGCGCTGACAGAATCGCATTTTGCGTTGTATTTCGTTTCATCTGTAACCTTGTTTGCAATACAGTCGTAGCCGTTGATAACTAACGTGCCGATTGTCATGTAGTGTTTAGTGCCATCCGGCTTAACCGTAAAGGTCAAATCACCGTTCTTACGAATCTCGTTTGTCGGTGCGCCAATGTAGGTTTCCATCGGTATACGCTTATCAGTCGTAATCATATAGCCTGTGTCACTAGTAGGAATGGAAACTGCCTCGTAAGTTTTGAACTTGACTTTTACCGTAACAGCCTTATCCAAGCTTTCAATGGTCAGCGTGTTGGAAAGGTAGTGATCCATCTTCACGCCGAGTTCTGTCATGTTGGTTCGCGTGACCGGCGTATCATTGACACTCCACTCCGCAACCATATTGTTGCTATTCGGTGCAGCAGTAAACACCAGTTTGGCACCAGCGCTGACAGCCTTTTGCTGCTTTGCTCCCAGCGTCAAGGCCGTTCCATTCTCTGTTGCGCTCAAGCTACCATTGTCCTCATCAGTCACTGCGTAACCAACATCATAGCTGACTGCCTTGCTGAAGACCACAGTGACTGTATGCGTTGCTCTCACATTGTTCAGCGTATAGGTCAGTTGGTTTGCCGTACCGTCTACGGTCTGAGCATCCAGCATCCATGCCTGCACATGATAATACTGGTTCGGATGCGCCGTAAAGGTCAGGTTGGTGCCTGCCGCCACTGTGATGGAACCGTTGTTACCACTCTCTGTGGTCACAGTACCGCCAGCCGCATCATTGACGGTATACGTCACTGTATGGGTCTGCTCATCCGACACAAAGACTGCCCGAATCTCATAGGAGTTCACAGGCGTAGTCTCAGCCTGGCCGTGGGGGACTGTCCAAGCCAAGGGATTCATGGCTCCCTCAGATTTCACTCCGTTCACGGTCCAATGGTCAAACTTGTATCCGTTTGCGGGTGTTGCCGTAAAGGTAAGAGCTTTTCCTCCACGGATCTCAGCGGAGTTACCATCATACCCAGCAGCTGTAACCGTTCCGTTCGTGCCGCCCCAGGTGATAGAATACTTCACCGGCTGGAAGCTCACGGAGATGGCCGCGCCCTTTGTCCCGTCAGCAGTGTAGGTATAGGTGTTACCGGCAGCACCGGCAACCACAGTACCGTTGACTTTCCACTCCTTCACTTCATAGCCCACATTCGGCTTTGCCGTCACAGTGACCGCAGCGCCGCTGTCCAAGGTAAATCCGTTAGAGAAGTCAACAGAGTTTTCGCCTACCTTTACACTTTCAATGCTACCGTTTCCACCCTCTGCCTCAAACGTAAGTTTGTCGCCAAGCGGCGTAAACTGAACCGTCACCTTAGTATCTTTCGCTGGCATTAAGGTAAAGGTAGTGTTGGTACCAGCAGCTGTGTACACCGCATCATCCACCTGCCATTCCTTCACGCGGTAGCCATCAGCAGGTGTCGCAGTAAAGGTGACCGTAGCGCCCTCGTAGACAGTGCTTCCATTTCCGAAGCCATCGTATGTCTTGCCCTTCCGCTCAGCTGTTGCGCTAAGGGTACCGTTTGCTCCACCGCCGGTATCAGATACCGAGAAGGTAACGGTATATGGAGCCAGCTCCTTAAAGGTTGCCACGATATTCACGTTAGCATGCACACCATTGATCGTAAAGGCTTTTCCACCCTCCGTGTCCTGGGTAGTCTGCACCGTTCCATTGCAGCTCACGCTCTGAAGCTCATAGCCTTCCTTCTCCTGGATGATCACACGGAGAATCGTTGCCTCCGGCACAGAGGGATTCGTCGTATCTACCTTTGCGTTTGTTCCGTTCTTCTTAATCGTAATGTCAGCTGCATTTGTTACCGTTGTCTCACCGATCTTTTGCGTCACCGTTACCGGATAGGAGTTGGGCGCTTTGCAGTGAACCGTCAGGTCCATACTTTCTGCGCTTAGCTGCAAGTTGGAAATCGAAAGCGTCTTTTTATTGTTAGAGAGCGTGCCAACATTCTGCTCTGTCTCCCCAATCTTCCAGCTGTCTACGATCAAGCTGTCCGGGATGGTCAGATTGATCACAACATTGTCATGCTGCGCAGTTGTATAGGTGTAGGTTCCATCTACACTCGTTGCTTCTTTTGCGTTAAACGAAACAGAGGCTTGCTCACCGAGCTTGACACCATCTTGGCCTACCAGAGTAACTTTGATCGCCTTCTCTGTCTTTTTCGCCGTTTCCACCTCGACCTTGGTGTTTGCGTTGATTGACGACACGGTATAGGTGTTCCCCGTGTAGATTGTTCCATTATTTTCTACCAGAGTGCCTGTCTGATCGTTATCTCCGGAATAGATTCTCCACCCAGAGATCACCTGGCCCTCCGCCGGAGTCGCCGTGATCCGCACTTTCTTCAGCGGGCTGAGCTTCTTTGTAGCCGTGGTCGGCGTTAGGGACGGCGAGGTAGAAGAGTAGAAGGTGTCTCCCTTCATCCCATCATCCGTCAAGTAGTACGCCTCAATGGAGCCGGTTTTGTCTGGCTGGAATCCAATCGTCAAATTATAGTAGACTTCAGCAAAATCAGCCCTAATGGAGTATTTATCTGTTTGTAGCTTCCCAGATGGAATCGTGATTGTGTTCGATGTCTCATAAACATTTCCAGACGAAAAGATCGTATCTTCTTGGGCTTCTCCAACCTTTTCCGTCCACTTCTCCACTCGATACCCCCTCTTCGGGCTTGCCACCGCGATTAGCTTCGCATTTTTCGGTATATACATCGAAGTTCCAGGCACAGAAACCAGGTCATTGCTGTCTTTCAAGCTATACTTCAGCTCCACGCTGCCGTTACTGTTGTTGGTCGCGTTGGTCACTTTGACAACATTGTCTTTGATCTCATAGACCTGTGTATTGTCGCAGACTACGATGTAGTTTTTGTCAATGTCAGGTGTCGCAGTGTACGTCACCGTGATCCGGTACTCGCCAGCGGCCGTGGTGTTGATCCCAGCACAAGAGATGTCAACGTTGCCGGTTTGGTTTTGCTTTGTTTTTAAGCTAAAGAGGGCCTTGTCTGCTTCATTCGCAATCCCGTCCAGTGTAAAGCCCTTGTCTTTCGTCTCCTTGTCCACGGACGGCACGATCGTCACCGTTCTCTTATTCACCACGATACTCTTGGTCGCGGTGAGCGTTTCAGAGCCAATGGTATACGTTGCCGTAACAGTATAAGTCCCTGCCGCTGTGGGAGCAAACGTACTACCAGTAGAAACCTCAGTCCCGTCCGCGTTCTTCACAGAGTAGGTTACACCGCTGGTCAAAGTCGTTGCTTGTTTCGTAGCCGACTGCCCATCCAGCAGCGTAGTCTTCAGCTCAATCGCAGCGTCCCCATAGGTCATGCTGTTCTTGCTGTCGATCATCAGCGTCTTTTGCTCAGGGACCACCACGTTGATCGTAATGGTCTGGCCCGAAACGGAACCCATGTACTTTTCGTTGCCCTCATACTCCGCCGTGATCGTATACACGCCCGCCGCAGTGGGGATCCAGGTGGCCGTCGCCGTACCATTGTCTCCAATCGTCGCATCCACCGTCTTGCTGCCGTCACCGATCGAGTTGACGATCTTGAACACGACCTTGCCGGTGAGATTAAGCTCAGGCTGACTCTGGTCGCTCGGCGTAGCGGTCAGAGTGACTTTGTCTCCTTCCTTGTAAGTCTCCTCCGTTTTGACAATGTCTACTTCAGTTGTAGCCTGTACCAAGTCATTAATGTCAACGTCATCGTTGCCAATCTTCAGCTTTGTCGCAGTCTGAACGTCCGCAGCATACTGGGTGGTAACGGATGCATCGTTTGTTTCACTCACGAACCAGAAGTCAATGGCAGGTTTATCCCCTTTCTCAGCTTCCTGGCAGTGGTACACCACAACATTTGTATTGTCAGTAACGATGTATTTCTCAGTTGCGGTGTAGGTTTCAGCTGTGCTTTCACTGTCCGTACTGCCTTCACCATCACCACTCGTATTCTTAGGCTCAGCTTGATACACATAAGTTACATTCGCTTCAGATGCATTGAAAGTCTCATCTTTTTCCATCTTACTGAAAAGGATGTTTTTCTCCTCCACTGTTTCTGTCGCCGGTTGGTCCCCAGTTGCAGATGTCGTAGTCTTTACAACATAGGTTAGCTGTACGTTCTCTGGAGTTTGTTCAAGTTCCGTTACCGTATTGTTCGCATTTTTAGAATAATATGTTCCGTCTTTCATGTATACCGTTATGTCATTTCCTTTGGTATACACAAGGTAGGTTACATCATTTATTGTTTCTTTAAGAGGCCCTGTCGTCTTACCTGTCGTAACCGTTTCCGTCTTCACATACGAAGCGTTCACCGTCTGATTGGTCTTATTACTCTCCAGCGTGGTCGCACTGTTCGCTTTACCGATCGTCAGCGTCACGGGGTCGGTGTAGATATAGAGGTTCGCATCGTAGAGGACCTGGCAGCGGTACTTTGTGCCGTCCATATCTTCGGTTACATTGGAAAGCTCAAGTCTCTCACCGTACCCCGAAGAACAGCTTACCCATTTCTTTGTCGCTGTGTCGTATTGCTGCCATATGTAAGAAAGAGACTTCGGCTCCCCATTCTTCAAATATTCCGCCTCAATGGTCGCGGTGGCTGTGCCGCCAACATAAGTTTGGATGGAATTATCCTTGTCTCCTGGCTGCTGCTTGATGACAAAGCTGCCGTTCGCATCCGTCAACGTAATGGCCTTCACCGTGGTGGAATAAATACTTTTTGTGCCCGCTTGGCTAATGTTCTGTACGCAGTATGTATAGGAGTTATTGGGGTTAACGTTCGTATCCGTATAAGAGTCAGCCGTACCGGGGACTCTTGCTCGGAAATACTTCGTCTCCGGGTCCGTTGTGGAAACCTGATAAATATCATACGCTCCCGAACCAACTACCTTGTCCCACTTCAACGTCACGCTTTCAGCCGTCACCGAGTCCACCCGCAGGTTTTTGGGCATACTGGGGAGCTGGGCCACGTCATCAAGCTGGTATTCCAGGACTAACACATCATTATTGTTCAGCTTGGCATTTCGCCAGCCAAACTGCCAGGAGAAGCCATATTGGCTCGCGTCCTTGGGCAGGTTGTCCACGGTGGCAGAGTAGGAGTTGCTCTGCGAGCTGCTGATGCCGCCGCCCGCAGTGGTGCCGAGTCCAGCCAACACACCTACAGTCACACCACCGGCACCCGCACCAGCTTTGGCTTCAAACTCATAGTTATACGCAAAAGTGTGCGCAGCAGTATCTGTCGTAGTCGCTTCTAGAGAAACATTGCCACCCTCTGCCGTGGTCACACTTTGCTGAGCTCCAATCTTATTAAAGCTGCCGCTCCTCGAATTTATCTTGTCATAGGTCGCAGGTTCTCCCGGCGTACTGTTCAGGATGTTGCCCCGAATCGGCTCCAAACCCTCGGTCTGTTCCGCGATTGCATCGTAGTCATCCACAGTGATGAGGACATTGGCCGGGGTCATCGGCACCATGACAGAGCTTGGCTGCCAGCTGCCTTCGACTGTCGTGTTCTGCGTTACGCCAAGCTCTTTCGCCGCCGTGTCTCTCTCCTTCTCTGTAATCGCACTTTCTGCTTTCCCAAGTTTTTGACTTAAATATGTGTTTAAGTACTTTACATAATTATCGCCTTGTAACGTATATCCCGGTACCCAAGTCTCATACTGGTACTCCATGTAGGGCACGGCATAGACGACGGCGTAGTCGTCCCCGGCGCTGCCGCTGTATCTGACTTCTATGCTTTTTTCTTTTGTCGATTGAAATTCATACTCAAACTCGTGGGTAGACTGCGCCTCCGCTTGGATCGAGGCTACTTTTACACCAAAAACAGAAAAGTCTTGCTCAAAGGAAACATAGGTGCCAACCTTCAGGCTGGTACCTGCGATCGCGCTGCTGCTGGACGAGCTTCCTTTTCCGTAGCCCGTCTGCCCCTGGTTAATATAATCCCGCGTATCCTGCAAATCCTGGAAATACGGCGCCGACTGCAGCACCGTCAGCACCTCCGGCTTCGTCCAGGTGACGGTCTGGCCCTTGTAGCGCATGAGCGTACTGTCATTGTCGCAGTCCACCGCCGCCAGCGAGAGGTATAGGCTAGCCCGGGCCTTGCTGCTGTCGCGGTTGTAGGAGCTTTCGTAGTTCATCACCTGCTCCTGGCCGTACCAGTAGCCGGAAGAGCTATTTGCATTGGTATCGCCGGGCTCTTTCTTATTGATATACCCAATGTCATACCAATACCGGTCCGAGTCATCGTGCTTCATGCCAAAGGCATACACGATCTGCTCCTGCCCGTTCCGGTTGCCATTAAAGTTCCCGGCCACCACGTTGACCACAAAGATCTCTTCCTTGTTGGCCTTGTTGCCGTTGTCCTTCTTATATTCCCGGTTGGTGGAGATTTCCGTTAGTTTGGTTAGACTTCCATCTGTATTATAACTATACAGGCACCCAGCCAGGAAGATCTGCTCCGCATGCCCCACGCCCTGCGTCGCCGCACAAGTCAGCGAAACCGGCGGGATCATCTGGCCTATATTATCCACAACTCGGCCCAAAAGTTCTTTCTTGACAAATGGGGTTGTCTTCCAGTCACCAACCGTATAGCCCGTATCCGTCCCGTCAACGACACGATAAGCTACAGTATCCTTTCCCATTACAGCTTGTCCCAAGGCATTTGCCGAAATATAGCCAGCTATAATAAGTTCGTCCTTATAATCGTTATCAATATCACCCGTTGCAACGTTTGCATAGCGAACCATCATTGAATCGTCGTATTTTAATGAAATAATTTTCTCCTCATGCAACTTTTTAGCAGATGTCAGTGAATAGATGACGACTTTACCATCCGCTATCTTACTTGATCCATAGCCGATATTCTCCGCAATGACCAGCTCGTCCTTGTCGTCTGCGTTCAGGTCGCCAAAGGCCAGCGTGACAACGGCTGTCTTGAGCTTTTTATATTTTCCACCGCCTTCATTTACACCTTCAGGTTTTACCGTTTCTTTTTTGATTAGTTCTGACAGTGTTCCATCCTCGAAAGAATACACATACACATAGTTCTGCGCATACACTGCGATCTCGTCGTAGCCGTCGCCGTCCATGTCACCGGCAGCGATGTCGTACATGGCGTCGTATTCCCAGTTATAGATGATGTTTGTTTTGTCATTTGCGTCGCCCCCGCTTGCGCTGGCGTTGCACACAAACTTACTGCGAACGTATCTCTTGTTCCCGCCCTCTACCTGGTAGATGTAGAGATACACCTGGCTGGCACTGTCGATCGTCATTTCGGCAACGTAGTTATCCTTACCAGTGTTCGGGGAGAAGGCTTCGGATTTGCTGTATTGGTAGGTAAGGTGCTTGTTGGCGGAGTTGATGGATTTACCAAGGTGATCATCATGCTCCCCGGCTGTTTTATTCGTTGCAAACAGAGCGCCCTTAGTAGAGCTACCTGTACTATACTTCACGGTCTGCTGGTTGGGGCGCCAATAACCCATAGCACCGTAGAAGTTATCAGAGCTGGTCCAATTAATGCCCTCTCCGTCTTTATACTGCATCGTGAGGTTATCCAGAACACTCCACCCGTAGTGGATACTGCCGTTGAAGTTGACGTACAGCTCGTTGATGACGTTCGTGGCAACGGTGTTGCCTGGCTCTGCCTTGCCGTAGGGCTGTTGTCCCTTTGGCAGGGCTGATGTGTCCACATTCCGGCTCAGGCCAAGCGCGCTGTAGGTGTTGGCCGAGAGCTTGCTTTCGGTTTGGGTGGCTGTGCTGCTCTTTTCCCCTGTGGCCGACGCCCAGACGGGTAGTGTCTGGGGGGCTAGGGTGAGGAGCATGGTGAGGGCCAGCAGCCAGCTCAACGCTCGTTTCTTCATCCCGTTTCCTCCTCTTTTTTCGTTCCGCTTTGTGTTGGGAATACAGTAATCCCATACTATCTGCCCTCCATTTTACAAAGAAATGGGAAGAGCCCCAGAAAGGTACCAAAATTGTTACCTTTCTGGGGCTCTGTCTTGTGATTTCTTCCGTTTTATGTGTCGTTCTCAGTTTGGCTCTCGTTTGACGAGGCAGCGCTTCTTGTAAAACGCAATGCCGTAGCACAGGATCTCGTCATATTCATCCCGAAAATCTTCCGCGTACTGCCGCGCTTCGATCTGGCGCAGCGCCGCGTCACACGCCGCAGGCAGTTCCTCAGGAGACTTGGCCACCTTCGCCTCAAAGATCACGACACGGGAATTTTCTTCATCATAAACCACAATGTCGCTTCTCCCCTCCCCGTGCTCTCGGTTGGATTCTACAGAATAGTGGAAGCTGGCCAGCATGTTCATGCCCAGTATTTTGCCGAAGCGCCGCGGGCGAGTGATGAGCATCACTTGGACTCCAGAAGTGTTCAATATTTCCCCGATCAGGCCGGTTTTATCGATGTAATAGCATCCGCTCTTTCGGATCTTTTCGCAAGGATAAAGCAGCAGCGCATCCCCCGGCGAAAGCCGGTCGGGATGCGCTGCTGCTTTATGATGAGGTTGGGATCGAGGGTCAGTTTTCCTTGCTTTGCTCGATCTGCGGCGGCTCTGCCTTGCCTTGGTCGGCTTTCAGCCACTTGAACAGGCCCACCAGCATCCCCAGGATCACAAACAGGAACGGGATCGACAGGACGATGCACAGGGTCTTGATGGCGGAGAAGGGAGCGCCGGTGAAGAGGAACGCCATGGGGATCAGCACCAGCACCACGCACATGATGAGGCGGAAAGCCGTGTTGGGGTTGCCGTTGCTGTCCAGGGACTTGGACCCCGCCACGGCGATGGCGAAGGACGCCGAGTCCAGGGACGTCGCCAAAAAGCCGATGGTCACGACGGCAAAGACAATGGGCAGGACCACCTTGCCCAGGGGGAGCGTTTCAAAGAGGGTCATCAGGCCCGCCTGCATGTCCTCTGCTTTAGACAGCTCGAACTGGCCCGTCAGCTCGGCGTGGAGGCCGAAGCTGCCGTTGATGCCGAACATGATCCAGGTGCCTACGCTGATGCCGCCCAGGCAGCTCAGGACGACGGCCTTGATGGTCCGGCCCTTGGAGATCTTGGCAATGAAGATGCCCATGAGGGCGGCGTAGTTAAAGGCCAGGGTGAAGAGGAAGATGGTGTTGGCCTCCGGGAAGCCGCTGTTGCCGATGGGGTCGGTGAAGAGGCTCATGTCGATGTAGTTCGAGAGCATCTTGCCGCAGCTGTAGGTGAAGTTCTTCAGGATGAACCCGGTGGGGCCAAAGATGAAGATGAAGGCCATGAGGCCGATGGCCAGATACATAGTCAGATCACTCAGCCGCTTCATGCCCTTTTTCACGCCCACAAAAGAGGTCAGGGTAAACACCGCGCCCACGATGAGCAAAACGATGAGGTTCACGGCAAAGCTGGCGTCCACACCGAAGACCTTGGAGATGGCCGCCGTGATGATCGGCACACCCACGCCCATGGACACAACGCCCACGCCGCCGATGATGCTCAGGATGGTCAGGGCGTCGATGATCTTACCCAGGGGCTTCTTATACTTGTAGTTCCCCATCATCTCGCCGCAGATGGCGCTGACCCGCAGGTGCGGGACTTTTTTCACATAGAAGCCGTAGGCCATGCACACGCCCAGCAGGACGAACACGACCTGCACGGCAAAGCCCCAGTGGAAAAACGCATAGGGCAGAGCATATTCTGCGGCCTCGCGGGAGTAAGGCTCCAGGCCGAAGGACGGCTCGGCCAGGTAGAAGGACCACTCCACGAAGGAGTAGTAGACGGCCGTAGCCGCCAGGGCTGCGCACATCATCATGGCGATGTAGCTGAACAGGGAGTATTCCGGTTTGCCGTCGCCCAGCTTGATCTTGCCGTACTTGCCAAAGGCCAGATACAGGCAGACGAACAGGCCGATGAAGACGAACCAGAGGATGGGAACGCCGAAGATCGCCGTGGCGTAATCGAAGATCACGTTGACCGCGTTGATCGTTGCATCCGGCTTCACGATCACCAGGGCTACGAAGGCCACGATGAGGGCCACGCAGGTGATGGAGATCGGTTTATCGATCACTGATTTTTTCATAAATTCTCTTTCTCTCATCGCGTGGATGAAGTGTTTTTTATTGAAGCGCACGCTCGATGCGGTCAAACGCCTCTTTCAGGGTTTCTACGTTGCAGGTGCAGGCAATGCGGATGTAGCCCTCGCCGCAGGCGCCGAAGGCGTTGCCGGGCAGGGTCAGGACGTGGGCCTTCCGCAGGATCATGTCGGCAGCGTCCACGCTGTTCAGGCCCGTGCCCTTGATATTCACGAACAGGTAGAAGGAGCCCTTGGGGGGATAGAGCACGCTGAGCTTGGGAATGGCGTTGATGCGCTCGGCGGCGTAGAACATTCTTTTCCGGTACTCCTCGATCATCGGGGGCTGGATCTCTTTCCGGTAGCGCAGGGCATAGATGCCGGCCCGCTGGGAGATGGAGGGGGCGGTGAAGACCACGTTCTCGTTGACCTGCTGAACGATCCGGATGATATAGTCGGGGGCGATGATATTGCCCACGCGCCAGCCGGTCATGGTGAAGTTCTTGGAGAAGGAGTTCAGGATGATGGTCCGCTCCTTCATGCCGGGCAGGGAGGCGAAGGGCACGAAGGGGCTCTGATAGCTAAACGCCGTGTAGATGTCATCGGCCACCACAATGAGGTCATACTTCTCGGCGATGGCAGCGATCTTCTGCATGGTCTCCACAGACAGGCAGTTGCCGGTGGGGTTGCTGGGCGAGTTGATGAGCAAGGCCTTGGTCCGCTCGGTGATGAGGCTCTCCAGGCGGTCCACGTCGATCTGGAAGTCCTCCTCCTCATAGGTGGGCAGCTCCACGGGGATGCCGCGGGCCAGCTCGATCTGCTGGGGGTAGGGGGTGAAGTACGGGGCCTGGACGATCACCTCGTCACCGTCGTCCAGAATGGACTCCATGACCAGGTACATGCCCTCGCAGGCGGAGGTGCAGACGAAGATCTCCTCGTCGGCCACGTCCATGTTGTACTCTTCCTTGTAGAACTTGCTGATCTCCTGGCGCAGCTCCGGGTCGCCGCGGAATTCCGTATACTTGGTGTGCCCGGCCTTTGCGTCGGCAAAAGCCTTGTCGATGATCCGCTCGTGGGTGATGAGGTCCGGGTCGCCCAGGCTGAGGTTGATGACATCGTCAAAGGACTTGGCCAGCACGTCGGACTGACCCATGGCCGTGCTCTGGTCCTTCCAGTAGCGCTTGGCAATAAACTTATGCTTCATGGTCTCTCCTTCCCGGGCAGCTCAGCGAACGGCGCCGCTGTCCTTCATGGCTTGGATCTCTTCGGGAGAATACCCCATCGAGGTCAAAATTTCTTCCGTGTCCGCCCCGATGGTCCCAGTGGGCTGGTACTCCTTCCGGTCGTAGTCGCTGAACCAGATGGGCGGGTTGGGCATCATAACGGTGGTGTGGTCGGCGTCGGGATATTCGACGGGGACCATGTAGCCGTTCTCGATGGCCTGGGGGTCGCTGCTGACCTCATGGGACTTCATCATCACCTCGCAGGCGACATTATTGGCGCTGAAGTAGTCCCGCCACTCCATGGCGGTCCTGGTCCGAAAGATCTCGTTGCAGCGCTTGATGACATCCACGATAACACCGGTCTCCTGCATGGTCTCGATGGTGGCGCAGCGGGGGTCGTCGATGATCTCCTCAATGCCGTAGAGCTTGGCCAGCTTCTCCTTGTCCTCGACATATTCGTTGCAGTACACGCCGATCCAGCGGCCGTCCTTGCAGCAGTAGGTCTGGTTGAAGGGGTCGGTGGGGCGCAGGGGGTCGGGGTTCAGGTCCTTCCGGTCAAACTGGGTCTGGACCACGCCGATGGCGTTGCACCAGATGCCGCTGGCGAAGAGAGAGGTATTGACCTTCGTGCCCAGGCCCGTCTCCTTCTTGGCGTACAGGGCCATTAAGATGCCCGCCAGGAAGGAGGAGCTGGTGGCCATATCACCGAAGGCATACGTCGGCAGAAAGGGGAAGGAGCCCTGGGTCTGCCAGTCGGCAATGGGGCCGGAGCGCAGCCAGAAGGCACTGATGTCAAAGCCGGGGTTGGAGGCCACCGGGCCCTTGTCGCCGTAGCCCAGGAAGTGGGCATAGATGAGGCCGGGGTTCCAGGCCTTCAGCGTCTCGTAGTCCAGGCCGTTGCGGAGCAGGGACTTTTCCCGGACGTTGGTGATGAACACGTCGGCGTCCTTCAGCAGGTCCATCAGAATTTTCTTGCCTTCAGGGGTCTTGAAGTTCAGGGAGAGGAACTTCTTGTTGCTGTTGTGGATGGTGAACAGGGGGTTCAGGTCATCCTCATAGGGGGTGAACTCATGGGTACCGGCCAGACGCATCACGTCGCCGTCCAGCGTCTCCACTTTGATGACCTCTGCGCCGTAGGCACACAGGACACGGGCCGTGGTGGGGGCGGCCACCACAGTGCCCATCTCTACGACTTTTACGCCCTCCAGGGGCAGCTTCTTCTGCGCCATTCTCTTGCTCCTCTCGTTTCGTCCGGTCCTACCGAAAGGCCGATAGATACTCTACTTATTAAATATTAAACCAAAAAATTACAGCTGCTTGCGGGCCTCGTCTGCGCCGCGGTCAAAGCACTGGGTGTTCTTGGGGTTGACCTTGCCCTTCTTGCCGAAGTAGTGCTCCACGGCGTGGCGCATGGCGGCCTCGTCGTACAGGTCGGAGGCGCAGGCCAGGGCGCCCAGCATGACGATGTTGGTGCCCTTGGGGTTGCCCAGCTCGTCAGCGATGGTGGTGGCAGGGACCTTGATGACTTGAATATCGTCGCGGTAGGTCCGCTCGTCGGGGACCAGAGAGCTGTTGACCAGCAGGACGCCGCCGGGCTTGAGGCGGCTCTCATAGGTGTCGATGGCGGTCTCATTCAGGGTGTAGACGATATCCGGCTCCAGGCAGAAGGGGCTGGGGATCTCCTCGTCGCTGATCTTCACGTCACAGTTGGCGGCACCGCCGCGCATCTCAAAGCCATAGGAAGGGTACCAGGAGACCTGCTTGTTGTCCTCCATACCCGCGTCGGCCAGGATCATACCGGCCACCAGGACGCCCTGGCCGCCGAAGCCGGAACAAATCACTTCGATCATTACTTGTTACCTCCCTTGTCGACAAACTCGCCCAGGGGCAGGGCCTTGCTCTGGGTGGTGCGAATGAACTCCATGGATTTCTCCGGAGACAGCTTCCAGTTGGTTGGGCAGGGGCTGAGGACCTCGATGAGGCAGAAGCCCTCGCCGTTCATCTGCTTGGTCAGGGCCTTCTCGATGGCCTTCTGGGTCTTCATGATGTTGGGCACGCTGTCCACAGAACAGCGGGCCAGGTAAGCGATGTCCGCCTGGCCCAGGAGCTTGGCGATGTCGACCATACTGCCGTTTCTCTCCGCCGTGCGGCCGAAGGGAGAGGTGGAGGTCTTCATGCCCATGAGGGAGGTGGGAGACATCTGGCCGCCGGTCATGCCGAAGACGCTGTTGTTGATGACCAGCGCTAAAATATTCTCATTGCGCATGGCGCAGGAGATGGTGGACTCGATGCCGATGCTGTACGCAGAGCCGTCGCCGGGACGGGCGATAAGCAGGGCATCGGGACGAGCCCGCTTCACGCCGGCGGCGGTGGCGATGACACGGCCGTGAGCGCCCATGATGGAGTTGTAGTCCATGGCGTACTGGCCGAACTGACCGCAGGCCACGTCGTCCACGGTGACGATGCGGTCACCCACGCCCAGCTTGTCCGCTGCGTCGGTGATGATCCGGCAGATGATGCCGTGGCCGCAGCCGGGGCACCAGGAGGCCTGCTGGTTCAGATCAATATGTTTAGATACTTTGTAGTTCATCGTCTGCCCCCTCCTTAATACTTGGCCAACATTTCTTTGGCCTTGGCCACGATCTTGTTCTCGTCGATCAGGTGCCAATACTCGCCATAAAATTCCACGGGATGCTTGTTGCCGTCGGCCAGGATGATATCGTCCGTCATCTGGCCCAGGATATTCATCTCAATGTCCAGGAAGGCTTTCACCTGGGGGCCCAGGGCCTCGAAGGCCTTCTTGGGGTAGGGCCACAGGGTGATGGGGCGGATCAGGCCCAATTTCATGCCCTCTTTCCGGGCGCGGATGACAGCAGACTTGGCCACGCGGGAGCTGATGCCGTAGGCCACCAGGACGATCTCGGCGTCCTCGGTCTGGACGGACTCCCAGCGCTGCTCGTTGGCCTCGATCTCGTTGTATTTGTTGACCAGGTAGATGGGGTACTCGTCGTTGCCCAGGTCCCAGAAACGGTTCCAGATGACCCGCTGTTTCTCCCCGTCCTTCCGGGGGCGAATGGCCCAGTCGTAAGTATCAATGTCGTGCTCCTTCATCTCAGGCAGCTCGACGCTCTCGATCATCTCGCCGATGGCACCGTCCGTGGCAATGATGACGGGATGACGGTATTTCTCGGCCAGGTCGAAGGACATATAGGCCAGGTCGGCAGTCTCCTGAACGCTGGCAGGGGCCAGGACGATGGTGCGGTAGTCGCCGTGGCCGCCGCCGCGGGTGATCTGCCAGTAATCGCCCTGTCCGGCGAAAATATCGCCCAGACCGGCGCCGATCCGCATGATGTCCGCGATGACGGCGGGCACATCGCTGGCGCACAGATAGGAGATGCCCTCCTGCTTCAAAGAGAAGCCCGGACCGGAAGTGGTGGTCAGCGCACGGGCGCCGGCGGAAGCGGCACCCAGCAGCATGTTGATGCCGGCCAGCTCAGACTCGGTCTGCACGCAGTTTCCGCCCAGCTCGTCCATTCTCCAGGAGAGGTACTCCAGGATCGCAGACTGGGGCGTAATGGGATAGCCGCTGAAAAAGCGGCAGCCTGCCCGCAGGCAGGACTCAGCCAGGGCTTCGTTGCCCGTGATCAAAACTTTTGCCATTGTTCTCCCCCCTCCTTATTGCTCTGCGATCTCGATGCAGTAGTCGGGACATAGCTTATAGCAGGACCCGCAGCCAATACATTCTTTGTCTTCGTTCAAATGGATCAGCCCAAAACCCTTGGCGCTGAGTTCCTTCGAGGGCGTCAGCACGCCCTTGGGACATACGCTGGCACAGAGGAAACATCCCTTGCAACGGCTCATATCCAGTATTACTTTAGCCATAGTTACCTCCTCATCACAAGCCCCGGCAGAAAACTGGGGAAGGCGCGGCGCGGTCCCGCACTCTGTCAAAGCCCATCTCACTATTTTATGCAAAAATTGCAAATAAAAATTCTAAAGCCCATATAGTATATTGCTACTTTCCGTGTTTGTCAATGTGGACTTTCGATATTTTTCCTCTTTTTTTCCTAGAATTTTGCCTCTCACCACTTCCGTCCAAAAAAATATTTATTCACCTAAAAGAATATTCAATTTTCTCCCCAACGTCATAACGTCATCGCAACGGTACGCAGCATGGGCATCGAGCCGATCCAGTGGGACGTGAAAGTATTGGCAGCAGTTGGGGCAAAAACAACACCCCCTTGGTCTCCTACCACAGCAGGTAGGAACCAAGGGGGTGTTGTCTTTCTCAGTTTGGTTCTCGTTTTACCAGGCACCGCTTCTTGTAAAACGCAATGCCATAGCACAGGATCTCGTCATATTCATCCCGGAAATCTTCTGCGTACTGCCGCGCTTCGATCTGACGCAGTGCCGCGTCACACGCCGCAGGCAGTTCCTCAGGAGACTTGGCCACCTTTGCCTCGAAGATCACGACACGGGAATTTTCCTCGTCATAAACCACGATGTCGCTTCTTCCCTCCCCGTGTTCTCGGTTGGATTCCACAGAAT
>OGCO01003801.1_pt1 | contig 17163 bp, 20 predicted proteins | sample 1570171 | NCBI WGS metagenome assembly OGCO01 (sample SAMEA4370583, study PRJEB24528) | human gut metagenome | reverse complement strand
GGTTGCGGAAGGAGCTGCTGGCGGTGACGGTGGGGGGACTGGCCATCGACCAGTTCTGTGACCTGCCCATTGACCAGTCTTTGGACTTCATGAACCATCTGGAGCTGACCCATCAGCAGCAGCTCATCGGCGACCAAATCTTGCGGGAGATCCGCACCCGCCTGGGCTTTTTGCAGAACGTGGGGCTGGCCTATCTGACCTTGAGCCGCAAGGCGGGCACCCTGTCCGGCGGTGAGAGCCAGCGTATCCGGCTGGCCACACAGATCGGTTCCTCTCTCATGGGGGTGCTGTATATCCTGGACGAGCCGTCCATCGGGCTGCACCAACGGGACAATGATTTGTTGCTGGCCACCTTGAAAAACCTCCGCGACCTGGGCAACACCCTCATTGTGGTGGAACACGATGAGGACACCATGCGGGCGGCGGACTACCTCATTGACGTGGGGCCAGGTGCTGGCGTCCATGGGGGGCAGATCGTGGCGGCTGGCACGGCGGAAGAGGTGATGAACACACCGGGGAGCCTCACTGGCGACTATCTGGCTGGGCGCAAGAAGATTTTGGTGCCTGCCGTCCGCCGGAAGGGCAACGGGAAGTGGCTCACCGTCCGCGGGGCGTCGGAGAACAACCTGAAGCATCTGGATGTGTCCGTTCCTCTGGGGACGTTCACGGCGGTGACCGGGGTCTCCGGCAGCGGCAAGTCCAGTTTGGTGAATGAAATTTTATACAAAAAGCTGGCGGTGGATCTGAACCGAGCCAAGTGCCGTCCGGGCAAGCATGACGCCATGGAGGGCGAAGAATTTTTAGATAAGGTCATCAACATCGACCAGTCCCCCATTGGCCGCACCCCCCGCTCCAACCCAGCCACCTACACCGGCCTGTTCAACGACATCCGTGAGCTGTTCGCCCAGACGCCGGACGCCAAGGCACGGGGGTACAACTCCGGCCGGTTCTCCTTCAACGTCCGAGGCGGGCGCTGCGAGGCTTGCTCCGGTGACGGTCTCATTAAAATTGAAATGAACTTCCTGCCGGACGTGTATGTGCCCTGCGAGGTCTGCAAGGGCAAGCGCTACAACCGGGAGACGCTGGAGGTCAAGTACAAGGGCAAAAACATCTGGGAAGTGCTGGACATGACGGTGGAAGAGGCGGCGGAATTTTTCCAGGCCATCCCCAAGATTACCAAACGGCTGACTACGCTGGCAGACGTGGGCTTGGGCTACGTGAAGCTGGGGCAGTCCTCCACCACCCTCTCCGGCGGTGAGGCACAGCGGGTGAAGCTGGCCACCGAGCTGTCCAAGCGCTCCACCGGCAAGACCATCTACATTTTGGACGAGCCTACCACCGGTCTGCACACCGACGACGTGCGGCGGCTCATTGACGTGCTCCAACTGTTGGTGGAGGCCAGGAACACGGTGCTGGTCATCGAGCACAACCTGGATGTCATCAAGACGGCGGACTACCTCATCGACCTGGGGCCGGAAGGGGGCGCTGCCGGCGGCACCATTGTCTGTACTGGTACGCCGGAGGAAGTGGCCCAGTGCGCCCAGTCCTACACCGGCAAGTATCTGAAATCTGTCCTGTAAGCAGGCCGGAGGAAAGGAATCAAATTTATGCTCACAACCCTGCACACCTTCTGGGTCTGGGTCACCAGCACCCTGGTCGGCAAGATCGTGGCTTCCGGCTTCATCTCCATGCTCCCCCTGGTGGAGCTGCGCGCTGGCATCCCCATTGCGGTGGGACTGGGTCTGGAACCGCGCATCGCCATCCTGACCTGTATCATTGCCAATATCCTCCCCATCCCCTTTATCATCCTGTTCATCCGCAAGATTTTCGCCGTGGTGCGCAAGTGGAGCGCCACCTTTGAGAAGCTCATCTCCAAGGTGGAGGCCAAAGCCTACAAGCACCGGGACATGATCGACAAGTACGCCGCCATGGGTCTGTTCATCCTCACCGCCATCCCCCTGCCAGGCACCGGTGCTTGGACGGCCTCCCTGCTGGCAACGCTGATGGATATGCGCCTGTCCCGGGCCTTCTTCCCCATTGCGTTGGGGGTGGTGGGCGCTGGCACCATCATGGCAATTTTGTCCTACGGCGTGGCGGCACTGGTGGTCTGAGACACCTTTTACCCTGGCCTTGCGTAAGCTGGGATGAGGTGAAGGATATGACAGCCATTTTACTTGCGTCACTGGCGGCGGTCGGCCTATTCACCCTGCTCTGGCTGGGGCTGGGACGACTGCTGATTCCCACCCACAGCGTACACCTGCTGCTCCCGGTGAAGGGAGACGGCGGGGATCTGGAACATAACCTGAAGGGGCTGCGCTGGCTCCACGCCACCGGTCTGCTGGACGCTCAGATCGACCTGCTGGATGCAGGTCTGTTAGAGGCCGGACGGGAGCGGGTGGATCGGCTGCTGCGCAGTGAGAGCAGTCTGCATCTGTATGAGCGCAGGCAATGAAACACCCTGCGGTGAGACGTTTGTCTTGCCGCAGGGTTTCTTTTACTTGCTTTGTCTGTCAGTTGTCCTGTAGTTTTTCTGCACATTTTTCTGTAAACTGTTGAAAAACGCTTGGAGGACAATACTTTGACAGATCATATTTTTGCCTATGCGCGCGTGAGCACAAAGGAACAGCGAGAGGATCGTCAGCTGGATGCGCTGACGGCGCTGCACATCGACCCCAGGCACATCTATGTGGACAAGCAATCTGGGAAGGATTTCGACCGCCCCATGTATCGGAAGCTGCTGCGGCGGCTGAAAAAAGACGATCTGCTCTATATCAAGAGCATTGATCGTCTGGGGCGCAATTATCGTGAGATTTTGGAGCAGTGGCGCATCCTGACCAAGGAGAAGGAGGTGGATATTGTCGTGCTGGATATGCCCTTGCTGGACACCCGTCGGGGAAAGGATCTTATGGGGACGTTTTTGAGCGATATTGTCCTGCAAATTCTGTCCTTTGTGGCGGAGAACGAGCGCACGGCGATCCATCAACGGCAGGCAGAGGGAATCGCTGCCGCTCGGGCACGGGGGGTACGATTTGGCAGGCCACCCAATCCGCTGCCTGACAACTTTTCCGAAATGTGCCGCCAATGGAGGGCTGGGGAAATGACCTGCACGGCAGCAGCACAAGCCTGCGGGATGGCATTGACCACCTTCCGATATCAGGCGGCAAAATTACAACAGGATTACAAAGAAAGAAACGTTTACCACAATGTATAGGTTTTGGTAAACGTTATATTTACGCTTATATTTTATCATATTTTACAAGTAATGTCAACCCAGGTGTGTTTTTCTACTAAATCCAGGAATTCATAACTGCTTGCCAAAATCTATAGAAAGTTGCAACTGAAAAGGAGCTTGCCATGAGCCTGATTGCCGACTTATCTACTGTCACCAGCCATCTAGAAGGGACGTTCCGCTTGGTACTCCCTGACACAGAGGAAGAGGAGTTCCCATCTTTCTTCGGTGTCTGCACCGTGACGACCCAGCGAAACACCGACTCCGCGGTGAGCCTCACCCTCACCCCCAAGCTGACCACCTTCCCCAGGTGGCAGCCCAGCCAGCCCAACAGCTATTCCTTTAGCTGGTGCGCGAACCCAGAGACCCTTTCTCTGCGTCAGTCTGCGCTGATCCCATCTGCGTAGCCGCGGCCATCCTATCAACAAACCCTAGACCCGCCTGTTTGTGTGTGTGCAGGCGGGTCGTTATAATTTTATCCTCTGCACCTCCGCCTGTTCACAACAATAAAAATCCGAACCACACTCCACACAGAGCTGGTCCGGATTTTTTCATCTGGTACGCCTGAAGGGACTCGAACCCACACGCATTGCTGCACGAGAACCTAAATCTCGCATGTCTACCAATTCCATCACAGGCGCATAGGAGCGGCAGGACGACCTGTCGCTATTTTGCATCCCTCTGATTTTTACACGGCGAGGGAACCGAGGCGGAGCATATCGCTTTACCCGCGAACATGGTTTATATTACCACAGCTTGCCCCGCCTGTCAAACACATTGCAAAGCATCCCATTCCTCGGTATAATAATCTCCATAGAAATCGGAGGTTTTTTCCCTTATGAATGAACGCATTTCCCCCCTCTCCAATCTCATCCTCCCCCTGCTGGAATGGTTCCGCGACAACCACCGCACGCTGCCCTGGCGCAGCGACCCCACCCCATACCATGTGTGGGTGTCTGAGATCATGCTCCAGCAGACCCGTGTGGCGGCTGTGCTGGGTTACTATCAGCGGTTTATGGAGGCGCTGCCTACGGTGGCGGATTTGGCAGAGGTGGAAGAGGATCAGCTGTTGAAGCTGTGGCAGGGTTTGGGCTATTACAATCGGGCACGGAACCTGCAAAAGGCTGCGCGCCAGGTCATGGAGCAGTTTGGCGGGCAATTCCCCAGTTCCTATGCCGACCTGCTCTCCCTGGCTGGCGTGGGAGACTACACTGCCGGCGCCATCGCCTCCATCGCTTTCGGGCTGCCGGAACCGGCAGTGGATGGCAACGTCCTTCGGGTGGTCACCCGCATCACCGGTGACCCTTCGGACATCTCTCAGGCAGCCACCAAAAAGGCTGTCCGTGCCGCTCTGGCAGAGGTCATGCCGCTGCAAGCCCCTGGAGACTTCAACCAGGCGTTGATGGAGCTGGGCGCGCTGGTGTGCCTGCCCAACGGTGTGCCGGACTGTGCGCACTGTCCTGCTCGCGGGTTCTGTGTGGCGCATTTGGAGGGGAAGACCGATGTGATCCCCGTGAAGGGTGCGAAAAAGCCTCGGAAGATTGAGGAACGGACGGTATATCTGTTGTTCCACCGCGGACAGGTCGCCCTCCGCCGTCGTCCTGCCAAGGGGCTGCTGGCGGGGCTGTGGGAGTTCCCCAATGAAGTGGTCGGGTCTGCCCAATCGGACGGCTGGGGGCTGGATTTGCCCCAGGCAGAGGTCTGCGGTGCGGGGCGGCACATCTTCACCCACCGGGAGTGGCATATGACAGGAAAACAGCTCGTCCTGACCGATGACACCTTGCCAGATGGTTGGGTATGGGCGGACGAACAGACGCTGCGGGAGACCTACGCTGTGCCCAACGCGTTCTCCGCCTTTTTGCCCACGGTGGAGGCTTATTTTGCCCAATGGAGAGGAGGGCTATCATGATCTGCAATCTCTGTCCCCGCAACTGCAACGCCTTGCGCACAGATACGGAAGGCGTTGGCCTGTGCGGGATGCCCGCCCTGCCGGTGACTGCACGGGCGGCACTGCATCAGTGGGAGGAACCGCCCATCTCCGGCACCCGGGGCAGCGGCACCATCTTTTTCTCCGGCTGCCCCCTGCAATGCGTGTTCTGCCAGAATGAGCCCATCAGCCACGAGGGCCGGGGCAAGGCCATCACGCCGGAGCGTCTGCGCGCCCTCTGTTTCCAGCTCATCGACCAGGGCGCCCACAACATCAATTTCGTCACCCCCACCCACTACACCCATGTGCTCCTGGACGTACTGCGGAAGCCGCTGCCGGTGCCGGTGGTGTGGAACACGGGTGGATATGAGAAGCTGGAGACCCTGCGGGCGTTGGATGGCAAGGTGGACATCTATCTGCCGGACTTGAAGTATCTGAACGCCGACGTGGCGCAGCGGTACTCTGCTGCACCCGACTATCCGGAGGTGGCTGCGGCGGCTATTTTGGAGATGTTCCGGCAGGTGGGGCCGGTGGAATACGCCCCCGACGGCACCCTGAAGAAAGGGGTCATCATCCGACATCTGGTGCTGCCCGGCCAACTGCCCGGGGCAAAGGACGTGATGGACTGGGTGGCGGAGCATTTTACCCCGGGGCAGGTGCTGTTCTCCCTCATGAGCCAGTATCTTCCCTGGGGGAAGGCAGAACAGTACCCGGAAATCAACCGGCGGCTGCGGAAGGGCGAGGCTTGGAAGGCGGCAGAGTATATGGAGCTGCTGGGGCTGGACGGGTTTGTGCAGGAGCAGAGCGCGGCCAGTGACCGGTTTATTCCGGATTTTGACTTTACCGGGTTGTGAACAAAAAACGACGACATGTTCTGTCGTCGTTTTTCTTATGCTCTTTGTCGCTCCGGCAGGACGAAATAGATGCTCAAGCCGCCGATGATGACTACAATACCCACCAGTTGCCGGAGGGAGATGGACTCGTGGAGGAACAGGTAGGCTAGGATACAGGTGCCGATGGGTTCGCCGAGGATGCTCATGGTCACGGCCGAGGCGGGGAGTTTTTTGAGCAGGAGGTTGAATACGAACTGTCCTCCGATGGTGGACAGCAGCGCCAGGCCGAGAAAGGCCCACCAGGTTCCTTCTGTGTAGCCCACAAAGGGATTTCCCTGGAGTATCGTATACGCAGCCAAAGCGACGGCGCTGGCGAGATAGCTCAGGACGGAGTAGGTGACCGCGGAGACCTCCTGCCGGACGGTTTGGCCGATGAAGAAGTAGCAGGAGATGACCCCCGCCGCCAGAAAGGCCAGCACGTCCCCCAACAGGCTCAACCCGCTCACCTGGAAGTCGCCGAATCCGATGATGACGCTGCCCAACAGGGCGATGGCACAGCCGCAGACGGCGGTGGGTTTGAGCTTGCTTTTCAAAAGGATGCGTTCCAGCGCCAGGGAGAACAGGGGTTGCAGGCAGACCAGGACGGTGGAGCTGGCGATGGAGGTAAAGCGCAGGGACTCGAACCACATCACGTAGTGCAGCGCCAAGAACAGGCCTGCTGCGATGATTTTTCTCCACTGTCCTCCGCTCAGCCCTCGCACTTCTGCCCGTGCCTCCTTTCGGAACAGCAGGAACGGGAGCAGCGCAAGAGCAGCCAGGAAGAGGCGATAAAAGGCGGTGACGCCGGAGGGAGCGTCGGCCAGCTTGACGAAGATGGCCGACGTGGACAGGGCGAAGACGCCGCCGAACAGGATGAGGTAGGTTTTCAGGTTGGAATACATAGGCTTTCTCGACTTCTCTCGTTTTCGTGGGTATTACCTGTATTTTACGCATTTTTTCGCGGGGGCGCAAGGGTGAGCAGACACAAAAAAACCCGTCAATCCAAGGATTGACGGGTTTTGGATGATCGGTAAAACGATCTGCTTAGTCAGCCACGTAGGGCAGCAGGGCGATCTGACGGGCGCGCTTGATGGCGACGGTCAGCTGACGCTGATGCATGGCACAGGTGCCGGTGGTACGACGGGGCAGGATCTTGCCGCGCTCGGAAATGTAACGGCGCAGTTTTGCGGTATCCTTATAATCGATCTGCTGGACCTTGTCCACGCAGAAGGAACAAACCTTTCTGCGCTTACGGCCGCGAGGACCTCTATCATAAGCCATAACAGAAACCTCCTTATTGAGATGGGATCACCCAACAGTGATCCGTTTAGAACGGCAGTTCGCCGTCATTATCGCTCAGTTCCGCGAAGCCGCCGCTGTCGGGAGCGCCGAAGTTCGCGGGGGGCGCATAGGTGCCGGAGCCGCCTGCGGGAGCGGCGGGGGCTGCGCCATAGGGATCGTAGCCGCCCTGGGGAGCGCCATAGGGCGCGCCGCCGGAAGGCTGGCCATCTCGACGGGGGGAGTCGCAGAAGAAGACGTTATCCGTCACGACCTCTGCCGCCACCCGGCGATTACCATCCCGGTCAGTGTAGTCACGCATCTGCAGGCGGCCTTCCACCAGCATCATACGGCCTTTGGTAAAGTAGCGGGAGACAAACTCCGCTGTATTGCGCCAGGACACGACATTGATGAAGTCCGCGTTCTGGGCGTTGGGGTCTTTGCTCTTATAACCCCGATCCACGGCCAAGCGATAGGATGCCACCGGCGTCCCCTGCTGGGTGTGGCGCAATTCGGGATCTGCTACCAGCCGACCTTGCAGAAATACCTTATTAAGCACTAGAGCGCCTCCTTATTCGGGCTGTTCGACCACGATGGCGCGGATAATGCCGTCGGTAATGTTGTAAATACGGGTCAGTTCTGCGGGGAAATCAGTCTTGGACTCAAAGGTCATCAGGACGTAGTAACCCTCGTTCTTGTGGTTGATGGGATAGGCCAGACGGCGCTTGCCCCATTCGTTCACTTCACCCAGGGTTGCATTCTGCTCCACCAGGGTCTTGAACTTTTCCACGATGGCTGCGGTTGCCTCATCAGTCAGAGTAGAATCAACGACGAAAATAGTTTCGTACTTACCACCGAGTTTTGCCATGTTTTTGCACCTCCTTATGGACATATGTCCTCTGCTCTCTGGCAGAGGAAAGGGATGCCTGCATCTATTTGCAGACCTAACTATTTTACCATAAAACAGCGATTTGTCAAGGATTTTTTCCGGTTCCGCGCCGTTTCCTCCGATCCTCGCCCTTTGATTTTCTCCAGTCTATCACAAAGGGTGGGTCAAAAACCGGACAGGCAGCGGTCAGATCTCGCTCAACCGCTCCTGCCGCATCAGGTCGCGCAGGGCCGGAATGCGGGGCAGCACCCGCAGCAGCAGCGTCCCCACCAGGCCGCAGGCGGCCGCTTCGCCGATGCCAACGGTCAAGCCATTCCAGGCCCAGGCGGCGAAAAAGGCCGAGCCGAAGCCGTTGGTCTCGAACCAGGCGATCTCCGCGCCGACGATGACCATGTTGCACAGCACCGGCGGGATGGGCGCCATCCAGCGTTTGGGGACCCGCGCGGTCCACAGGGCGGCGATGAAGGTGGCCAAGGTGCCCATGATCCAGTCCAAGGCGTAGGGGGAGCCGATGAGGTTGGAGAGGAAACAGCCCAAGGTCAGGCCAGGGATGGCCTCCGGGCAGAGCCACGCCAGCACGGTCATCCCCTCCGCTAATCGGAACTGGACGGGTCCGAAGGACAGGACGGGCAGGGCCAAGGTGAGGACGGTGTAGAGGGCGGCGATGACCGCACCCAGGCAGAGTTTTGCCATCTGGTTTCGTTGTTTCATATGTAGTTGCCTCCATTTTGGTATTTAGAGTATGGCGCTGTTTCGCGCCACACAGCGGCACAGGGCTGTACTTGTCCCTGGCCGGTTGGACCGGGTTTGGAAACCAGTCGAGGCTATTGTACCCCTTTGGGGCGGGGTTTGCAATCGGCGTTTACACAGAAAACAGACGCAGGAGCGCCTGTTTCCTACAAAACCATGTTGTTTTTCAAATCCACGGCGCCACCGCTCCCAACAGCACTAAGATAGCGCCGGCGAGCATGGCTCCGTACTGGTACAGCCACCCTCGCAGGGCACAGCGTCCCAGAGCGCTGCCTAGGAAGATGGCCAGGACGGTGATGATGCAGTTGCACAGGGCTGCCGCCCAGGCGTTGCTGCCTGCTAATCCTGCGCCGATGCCCAAGCCCATGTTGTTCCCGGCCAGGGTCAGGGAGAGCACCAGGCACTCCCCCCATTTCACCGGCATGGGCTTCGCCTCCGGCACTTCCTCCCGCAGGGCGTCGATCATCATCCACACGCCCATGGCGATGAGCAGCGCGCCCCCTGCCTTTTTCGCCGTCAGCACGGTCAAACAGCCTGCCGCCCAATGTCCCAACGTCAGCGCCAGCCACGTAGCTGCTGTGGTCACTAGTCCGATGACCACCACTGCGCCCAAGGTAAACCGTCTGCGCCGCAGGCTCCAACCCATGGCCAGCAGAGCTGTGTCCAGATTGGCTGTCAGCAACACGCAGATCAACGAGATCCATTCGCCCATTTTGCACTCCTCCCCCGATTCTTCCGTCTTGCGGCAGATTGCCGTTGTGTCAGACTATGACCAAGGGGCGGATTCTGTGAAAGTGCGGCGCAAAACCGGTTCCCTCAGCGGGTGGAATATGCTATACTAAACCCTGTATTGACCAAATCGGAACAACAGGAGGAATCCCCCATGCCGTCCGCAAAAGAAGAATTCATTCAGATCTATCGAGCCAACATCACTCGCCCCGGCGCAGAGGAATTATTGGACTACTTGGAGCACAAGAGCGACTTTTTCATCGCCCCCTCCTCCGCCCGGTTCCACGGCAGCTACGAGGGTGGTCTGTGTGAGCACAGCGTGAACGTATACCACTGTCTGGTGGACTACCTGGCCCGGGAACGGGTACAGGAGCTGTACGGGATGGAGTACTCGGCGGAGACGGTGGCCATTGTGGCGCTGCTCCACGACCTGTGCAAGATCGGCTGCTACAAGCCGGGCACCCGGAACGTGAAAGGCCCGGACGGCAAGTGGAAAACGGTACCCACCTACCAATTTGACGACCCCATGCCCTATGGGCACGGGGAGAAGAGCGTGTACATCGTCAACGGATATCTGCGTCTGACGCGAGAAGAAGCCTTTGCCATCCGTTATCACATGGGTTTTTCCGGCGATGAGGACAAGCGCAACGTGGGCAAAGCCTTCCAGATGTATCCGCTGGCCTTTGCGTTGAGCACAGCCGACTGCGAGGCTACCTACTTCCTAGAGGGCAATCCCTCCTGACCCGCCCAAATCCCACAGAGAAAGGACGAGACAACCATTTCATGAACCTGCACGAAGAACGCCTGAGCGGCAAGCACATTTTTAAGGGTCGCGTCATCGACCTGGAAGTCGATCAGATCCGCCTCCCGGACGGACACGACAGCATTCGGGAAGTCATCAACCACCCCGGCGGCGTGGCCATCGCCGCCCTGAACGAACGGGATGAGCTGCTGATGGTGCGCCAGTTCCGTTATCCCTTCCACACCGTCCTGTTGGAGCTGCCGGCCGGCAAGCTGGAGCCTGGCGAGATCCCTCTGGAGGCTGCCAAGCGGGAGCAGAAGGAGGAGACGGGGACTCAGGCGGAGGAGTACATCTCCCTGGGCAAATGCTACGCTATCCCCGCCTACTGCACCGAGCAGATCCATCTGTGGGCTTGCCGGGTGACTGCCTTTGGGGAACAGCATCTGGACGAAGGGGAGTTTTTGGAAGTGGTGACCGTTCCCCTGAAAAAGGCCGTGGAAATGGTGCTCAACAACGAGATTCCTGACGGGAAGACCCAAGTTGGGATTTTGAAGACATATGTTCTGGTGAAAGGTGGCAAACTGTAAGCAGTTTTCGCCAAAGGAGCTGCCGCCTATGAGCCATCGTCGTCTGACGGATTTGACCGCTGTCCTTGCCGGGACGGCGGTTTTTTTCACCATCCTGACCGCCGCAGGGACAAAAAAAGCCGCCCAGGCGGTATCTGGGACGGTACGTACTGCCGCTGTGGTCTGCACGGGAGCGGTCTGTTATGACGCGCCTCAAACCTTGTCGGCGGTGGATTTTTGCGATTTTGACGGGTCGGATGCGGTGACCCAGGGGGCGGTGCTCTCCTTCACGGAGTTGGTGGAGCTGTCGGTGGATGGGTTGCAAAAAGGGGCAGGACAGGGAGTTGCCAACTATCAGGTGCTGGAATCGGCGCTGGCCTTTGTGGCACGGTTTACCCGGCAGGAGCGGTATACGGACACCTTGTTCCGGCTGACCCTGCCGCCGGGGGTGTATGAGGTGGACGGCCACGGGGAGCCACTGCATCTCTATCAGAACACCTGGCTGTCCATGGAGGGGGTAACGCTGCGGAAGAGCGACAGCGACTGTTCTGCCCTGCTGCGGAACACGCCGGCGGGAAGTTCCTTTGCTGGATACCAGGCCAACTCCAACCTAGTGCTCACCGGCGGGGTGTGGGAGGTGCCATTGGAACACTTCGACGCCCGCTCGGAGGAGGACCGTTTTTCCGTCCTCCGGTTCGGCCACTGCCGGAATGTGCTCTTGGCTGGAGTCACCGTCTCTGGGTGTGTGAATGGGCATCACTTGGAGCTGTGCGGAGTGGAGAACTGTTCCGTGGTGAACAGCACCTTTCAGGGGTATTTGGACACGGAGTATCACGGCAAAGGGGACAAAAAGGAGGCCATTCAGCTGGACGTGGTCAACAACCGCTGGGTAGCGCCTGGGTTTCCGGACTTTGACGACACCATCACACGGGACGTCCTCATTTATGGCTGCACCTTCCGCAACCTCTGCCGGGGCATCGGCGGGCACAACGCCGTCTATGGCCGCAGCTACACCAAGATTGCCATCCAGCACAACACCTTTACCCACCTGTCCGGAGAGGGGGTTTACGCCCTGAACTACGCCCATGCTGACATTTCCCACAACAAAATGAAACAGGTGGCCGGCGGCGTCACATTGCTGGCGCTCACCGATCACCCGGATGATGCGTATTATGCCCCTGCCCAGGGGGACTTGCCCACCTTTGACCGACTCCCCATTCAGTCCCATCACCTGTCTGTGACGGACAATCAGATCGAGGTCACCGACGGCTCCGAACCTGCCATCACGATTTCAGGCGGGGTCTATGGGGACGCCCAATTTGCCGATGCCTATGGGGGCAGGACATTTTGGGTGGAAGATGTGACCTTAGCTCGGAACCAGGTCACGGGCGGGGGTATCGTGCAAAGCTATGTGCGGGATCAGACCAGGAGGGCGTAGTTGCGGATGTTCTGATAGCGGCCGAACTTCATGCCCACCTCCGGGACGATGCCGCAGAAGGTGAAGCCGAACTTGTCGTGGAGCCGCTCGCTGGCCTCGTTGCCGTCGGTGATGACGGACACCACCAGGTGGGTGCGGTCGTCCGCTCTGGCCATGTCCAGGATGGTCTCCATGAGGACGGAGGCGACCCCTTTGCCGCGGCAGGAACGTGCCACGTAGATGGACAGCTCCACCGAGGAACGATAGGCTTCTTTGTCCCGGTATTCAGACAGGCTGGCATAGCCTGCCACCTTCCCATTCTCCGTCTCGGCGGTCAACAGGGGGTGGTTGTCCACGTTGTGATGGGCGAACCATTCGCGCCACTCCGCCATGGTCCTGGGGTTCAAGTCCAGGGTGGAGATGCCGTGGAGGACTTCGTCGTTGTAGATGTCCAGCAGAGCGGGCAGGTCTTTTTCTTCTGCGATTCGGATGTACACAAGGCACCCTTCCTTTCTATGCTTGTCAAACGAGGGAAAATCTGTTATACTATCATCTAAATTCAGACGCGTTTGAGCACCTTCCGCAAACAAGGCTTCCTTGTCTGCGGATTTCTTTTTTCAGGAGGTTTTCTCTATGTGGAATTACATTTGGCCCGTCCTGTTGGTGGTAGGCGCCAACACCTTTTATCACATCTGCTCCAAGAGCACGCCGGACAACGTGCAGCCCTTCGCCACCCTGATGGTGACCTATCTGGTGTCGGCTGCCCTGTGTCTGGTGCTGTTCTTCGTGACCAGTCCGGACAAAAATCTGTTCGCCGCTTGGAAGCAGGTGAACTGGACGGCTTTCGCCTTTGGTCTGGCGCTGGTGGGGCTGGAATTTGGGTTTATCCAACTCTACCGCGCCGGTTGGAGCGTGAGCATTGGCCCGCTGGTGTGCAACATCGCCCTCTGCTGTGTCCTGCTGGTCATCGGGGTGCTGCTGTACAAGGAGACCTTGCACTTGACCCAGGTGCTGGGGATGCTGCTCTGTGTGGCTGGCCTCATCTTGGTCAACCGGTGATCTAGTCAAAAGCCAGCGCCAGGTAGCGGTTTTGTCCTTGGTTCCAACGGCGCTGGGTCTCCTTGTCCAGCCACTGCACCACCCCGAAGGGTTTGGGCGTTCCAGGCAGGACGGTGCGCACCAGCGCTTGGTCTGCGTTCAAGGCGGTCAGGACGGCCTGGGCGGCTTCCGGCAGCTGGTGGGAGAGCAGCTCCTTTAAGATGACACTACCGCCCCAGCACTCTGCTGCGGCCACGCCGTCGCCAATGTGGAACAGACCGCCGCCGCTGGCGTCGCAGAGCATCTTTTGCCAGGTCAGGCTCTCCAACGGGTAGCTCACGTGGCTGGTGCCCTGCAAAAACGTTTCCCGCAGCGCTTGATAGGTCTTTACGTCACACCGCTCCGCTTTTTGCTGGGGCGGTGTTTTGGTTTCCCGGGAAATCTTGGTCTCCCAGGTGAAGCAGGCGGTCTCATAGCCCAGGCTTTCGTAGAACCGGAACAAGGACGGCTCGCCCGGCACCATCACCACGGCTTTGGCGCCTGCTTTCCGTCCTTCCTCTTTCGTCCAGGCCAGCAGGGTGCGTCCGTATCCGCGGCTCTGGCCGTCGGGGTGGGTGCAGAAGGCGTAAACGTACCACATGGGCACGCTGTCCTCCTCCGGCAGGGTCATTTCCTGGGAAAAGGCCAGGAGCATGGACTGCACCACGCCCTCTGCCTCCAAGAGCATCCCGTGAGACACCGCGTCACCCTGGTCAAAGCACAGGTCGAGATACGCCTGCTCGTCCCCAAAGCACCGCCGCCACAGCTCCTGCATCCGAGGGGCGTCGGCGGGTGTGGCGCGTCGTAGGGTGATTTCCTCGCTCACTGGAGGGTCTCCCCTTCCTTCAGTTCGGCGATATATTTCTCCAGCAGCAAGTCCGGGTGATAGCTGAGCTTGGCCTTGCGCAGGTTCTCCTCGCCCATATCGTCCTCTCGGTTCAGGTAGCGGATCTCCGGATGGTGCTCCCGAATCCAACGGGCGAACTCCCGGTTGATCATGGGATATGCCCCCTGAATCTCGCTGTGAGCCTTTTCAAAGAACACGTCATAGGTGTCCCCGCCCAAGCTCTTGCCGGCGGTGAACGCCACCGGCTTTCCGTCTGCCCGAAGCAGCAGCCCTTCCAGCCCCAGCTCCTGCTGGTGGATGAGACAGCGGCGGAGGGCTTCACAGCCCTGGTGGGCGTTCCAGTCCTCGTGACCGGCGGCGGCAGCGGCGTCTTCCCAGTCCTGGTTGAGCTGGATGCATTCCGGCAGGTTTTCGGCGCTGATCTCCTCCACCGTCCAGTCCGGGTAGTGCTCTTCAAAGCGGTGGATGTGGTTGCGCTTGGCGTGGAGCTTTTTGCCGGTCAGGTCGGCCAAGCGGTCGATGTCATAGCAATAGTCAAAGCCGTCCCGGGCCAGGGTGAACGTAAATTTCCCCGGGTACAGCTGTTCCAGACGGTCTTTTTCCTCCTCGGTCAGGGAGTAGAAGCTCAGGGGCTTGCCCTGTGCCTTGGCGTCCAGCTCCAACGCCTGGAGCATGGGGCGGATATCTCCCTTGCCGGCCGGCCAGAAATACCGGGGGCCAGCACAGCGGACGGTCAGGTAACCTGCGTGGGTGCCGATCTCCTCATGGAACGCGTCCCGCCAGGCGAAGATATTGGTAAACGCATACTCACAGCAGCGGTAACCGGAGGGGAGGAAGTAGGAATCCACCAAGTCCCGATCCGTCAATTCTGGTGTGAAAAACTTGATCATAACGTGTGTTTGCCTTTCTCTTTGTAGTTTTATCGTCATTTCAAACGGATTAGAGCTATTATACCGCCTGCCAGGTAGGTTGTAAACTCCCCCTTTTTCCAGGATTTCATCTATCTCCCTGCTCCGATTTGACAGGTTGCACAATTCCATAGGGGATTTTTTACGGGAAATTCCTGAAAAAAAGCAGAAAAGGATGTGCATTTTTTCTGTCAAGATGTTATAATAGAACAACGTAGATATGATCGATGTAAGGGGGTCGAGTCCAATGAATTACTGTGACAGCGCCGTTGTCTTCGTTGCCCGGGAACCAGGCAGCGCTTCTCAACCGCTTCTGCTGCAGAATCTGCTGTTCTCTCCTGCCGCCCTTTGGCTGTGCCGGAGCTTGCAGTTGTCTGGAGTGGAGCGGTTTTTTGTCGTTACAGAACGGGAATTTTTGGATAATTGCGCCGCCTGCTTCCCGCAGACCGCTCACATCCTCCCCTTTGACCATCCCCAGCTCAACGACGCCCTCCAGGCTTTCGTCTCCGTGGCGGAAGGGAAGGTGCTGAGCATCACCCAGCCGGTCTGGCTCTCCTTCACCGCCGGTCAGGAGCTGGCACAGGCAGAATACCTGACCCCAGCCGGCGCGCCCCTGGGCATTTACCGGGTGGAGCCGGAAGCCCTGGCACGGGACGGCATCGACGCCGCCTTCCAGGGGGAAGTCTACGCCCCTGCGCTGGACACCTCCCCCATCGCCCTGCCCTTCCACACCCCGGCAGAGCGGAACCAGGTGCAGTTCTGCGCTCGGATGGATAACCTGTGCCGCTGGCTGTCCCTGGGCGTGGAGACCCTGGACATGAATGCGGTGTACATCGACATCGACGTGGAGATCGGCTCTGGCACGATGCTCCTCCCCGGCACCATCCTGCGGGGCAGGACGGTCATCGGCGAGAACTGCGAGATCGGTCCCAACACCATGATCCGGGACTGTGTGCTGGGTGACGGCTGTGTGGCCAATGCCAGCCAGCTCAACGAGGCCCAGTTCGGCAACAACGTCAACATCGGCCCCTTCGCCTATGTCCGTCCCGGCAGTGTGGTGGCGGATGGCTGCAAGGTGGGCGATTTCGTGGAGCTGAAGAACTCCACCCTGGGCGAGGGCACCAAGCTGCCCCATCTGATCTACGTAGGCGACTCCGACGTGGGCGCCCACTGCAACTTCGGCTGCGGCAGCATCACCTGCAACTATGACGGCAACTACAAATACCGCACCACGGTGGGAGACAACGCCTTCATCGGCTGCAACACCAATCTGGTCTCCCCCTGCCAGGTAGGCGATGGGGCGTACACCGCCGCTGGCACTACCATCACCGGCCGCGTCCCGGCGGACGCACTGGCCATCGGTCGGGTGGAACCGGCCACCAAACCGGGTTGGGCAAGACGGCATCGCGCCAAGAAGACCGAACCCTGATATGCTTTTGTTGATCTGGCGGTGTTGTTCCGCCTGACGATGCTTCCTTTTATCGTATATCAAACCCCTCAATTTTAGGAGAAAAATGAAGACAGGAGAGATAAAGCTCATGATTTCCCACGGTAAAGACATCAAAATTTTCTCTGGCAATTCCAATCCCGAACTGGCCAAGGCCATCTGCAAGGAACTGGGTCTGCCTCTGGGCGATTCCGAATGCGGCAACTTCTCTGATGGTGAGACCTTTGTGTCCATCTATGAGACCGTCCGCGGCAGCGACGTGTTCATCATCCAGTCCACCTGCGCCAACGGCGTCAAGGGCGATCCCGACTATCGTTCCGTCAACGACCAGGTCATGGAACTGCTCATCATGATCGACGCTATGAAGCGCGCCTCCGCTGGCCGCATCACCGCTGTCATCCCCTACTATGGCTACGCTCGTCAGGACCGTAAGACCAAGCCCCGCGATCCCATCTCCGCCAAGCTGGTGGCCAACCTGATCACCC
>OGCO01003796.1_pt1 | contig 17169 bp, 9 predicted proteins | sample 1570171 | NCBI WGS metagenome assembly OGCO01 (sample SAMEA4370583, study PRJEB24528) | human gut metagenome | reverse complement strand
ATAGCTCAGCTGGATAGAGCAACTGCCTTCTAAGCAGTAGGTCGGGGGTTCGAGTCCCTCTCAGCGCGCCATTGTTTGGGGTAACAGCACGAAAGTGCTTTTACATATATGGTGGGATTAGTTCAGTTGGTTAGAGCGCCAGTTTGTGGCACTGGAGGTCATCGGTTCGAATCCGATATCCCACCCCACTTTTATATTTATCCCTACATTGGGGTGTAGCCAAGCGGTAAGGCAACGGACTTTGACTCCGTCATGCGTGGGTTCGAATCCCGCCTCCCCAGCCAACACCCTGATATCAGGGTGCTATACGGTTCATTAGCTCAGATGGCAGAGCACTTGACTTTTAATCAAGGTGTCCGGGGTTCGATTCCCCGATGAGCCACCAAAAAAGAGAAGCATTTGTTGCTTCTCTTTTTTATTTTTATATCAATTATCACCGCTACTTTGTTACAAAATAAACATAAATGCCTAAAAACCTATTGACAAAGTAGGAAATGATGTTATAATAAGCATATAACAATTCATAATTAAAGCAAGGTGATTATTTTGAAACAACTTTTATGCTTTGGCGACTCAAACACTTGGGGATTGATTCCAAAGACTAACGAAAGATACCCTTGGGGCGTCAGATGGACGAGTATTTTGCAGGAAAAGCTTCAAAATGTTCGTATTTTAGAAGAAGGTCTTTGCGGCAGAACAACCATATTTGACGATGCTTACAGGAAAAATCGCAACGGTCTCGAATCTCTGCCTGAAATATTAGAGTCAAATTATCCTATTGATGCGGCGATTATTATGCTTGGTACGAATGATTGTAAATCTTATTATAATTCAAATCCGTTTAAAATCGCCAAGGGTCTCGGTTTGTGTATTGATGAATTTTCAAAATATATTTCACCTGAGAAAATTCTTGTTGTTTCTCCGATTTTTCTTGGAGAAAATGTTTGGGAAGAGGAATACGACCCTGAGTTTGATACTAATTCTGTAAAAACTGCTAAATCGCTTCATAATGAATATAAAAGAATTGCGTGTGAAAAGAACACTAATATAATAAGCGCTGCCGATTTTGTTCAACCAAGCGAAACCGACCAAGAGCACTTAACCGCTCAGGGACATGAAATTCTTGCAAATGCAATATTCAATGCAGTTGTAAGTGCAAGTATTGTGTGATTTATGATGACGAGATGAACGCAAATATTACGAGAGATAAAGCTACAAAGCTTTTGAAGGCGGCAGGCTGTTCACGTGATATTATTAAATACGGCTCAGAACTTCTTGGTTGGGATTTGAATAAGCTTTTTGATTAAACCATACTTTGCTATGCGTTCATGTGAAAATGACGTAAAAAGCGAACTTGAAGCACTTCATTTAAAAGTTTAATAACAATAAATAAAGCCATTCAGTCTTTTTTAGATTGAATGGCTTATTTTATTTTAATTATTCTACAGTTTGATTTTTATGTAATCCTTTTATTTATCCCCAAACCTCTTCGGCGATTTCTTTAACAAGCTTTAATTTTGCCCATTGCTCCTCCTCGGTAAGCTTGTTGCCGATTTCGCAGGAGGCAAAGCCGCATTGTGGGCTTAAGCAAAGTCTGTCAAGAGAAATATATTTTTGTGCCTCTTTTATTCTCGCGATTACGTCGGCTTTATTTTCAAGTTTCGGTGACTTTGTTGTTATAAGTCCCAACACGACTTTCTTATCGCCGTTGACGTGTGCCAAAGGCTCAAAGCCTCCCGAACGCTCGTCATCAAATTCAAGATAATATGCATCTACATTTTCCTTTTCAAACAATACCTCTGCAACCGAATCATATGCACCTGCACTTGCGTATGTTGAATGGAAGTTACCTCTGCAAACGTGAGTAGTAATTGTCATATCGTTTGGTTTGTCCTCTATTGCAAGGTTATTTATCTCTACCAAAAGTTCTTGAATATCCTTCAATCCTTTTTTATCCGTACCGAACAATTCTTCTGCTCTCGGATCTACAAGCATTCCCCATGAGCAGTCGTCAAGCTGTAAATTGCGACAGCCTGCATCATACAAATCCGCGATTACCTTTTTATATCCGTTTGCAATATCCTCTGCCAACTTATGAGTGCTGTCATAATACTTTGACGTATTTTCCAACGCAAACGGCATGATCATTTGTTCAATAAACTGTGCCGGTGCGGGAATTGTCTGCTTTGCAACAGTATTTTCATCTTCAAATTGCTTTACAAATTTAAAATGCTCCACGAAGGGATGTACTTTTGAAAGTCCTACTTTTCCGCAAAGGTATGTATCATCAATCATTGCGTCTTCGCCGTGAAACGGTAAACCTGTTTTCGTTTTTTCATGTGCCACACCGTCAAATCCCCACATAAAATCCAAGTGCCATGTCGCACGTCTGAATTCTCCGTCCGTAATGACGGGATAGCCTAATTCTTTTTGTTTATTGATAAGTTTTTCGATTTCCTTATCTTCAACTGCTTTTAATTCGTCAGCCGAAATTTTTCCGTTTTCAAACCCCTCTCTTGCCGCTTTTAAATTTGCAGGTCTTAAAAAGCTGCCTACAAAGTCATATCTGAATGGTATTTGTTTGCTCATTTCTGTTACCTCCTGTGTTTTAATTTACATTAAGTATAACAGAAAATACGGAAATAGAAAAATATATATTATCATCATTTATCCATAGTTTTAATCTATGGATAAATGATTTTTCAATACATTCAAATACGAAACTCCGTATCGGCTAAGAGCAGAATTTTTGCGTGTTAAAATTCCGATACGCATACTGCAATCTGAATCTAACGGTTTTGAAATAATGTTTTCACCGTTTAATTCCGTATCTATAATACCCGAACAAACCGTAAAACCGTTAAGACCGATAATCAGATTAAATAATGTTGCTCTGTCACGCACCATAATATTTTTAGGAAATTCAAGCGAACTCAAAAATTCCTCCGAAAAGTAAAATGAATTGTGTTTTCCCTGTTCAAACACCAAATACGGATACGGCATTAAGTCTTGAATTGTTATTTCCTCTTTGTTTGTAAGAGGGTGATTGTTCGATATGAAAACGTGCGGTTTTGCAATATATAATTCTTCAAAATTCAAGTCATTTTGATTAATAAGTTTGCTCAAAACTGCCTCATTATGCTCACTCAAATACAATATTCCTATTTCACTTCGTCCAACTGCCACATCATCTATAATTTCATACGTCTGTGTTTCACGCAAAATAAAGCTGTATGCGTCCGCATCATATTCCCTTATAACGTCCACAAACGCATTAACCGCAAATGAATAGTGCTGACATGAAACAGAAAATCTCGGTTTCTGATTTCTCTCACCTTTAAAATGCTCCGTCATAACGTCCGTCTGCTCCAAAATCTGACGTGCATATGAAAGCAATGTTTCTCCGTCCCTTGTAAGCTCTACGCCCTTATTGGAACGAATGAATGCCGTTATCCCCATTTCTTCTTCAATATTGTGAATTGCAGAGGTAAGGCTCGGCTGTGCTATAAATAACTTTTCAGCCGCCTCCGTTATATTGCCACACTCCGCTACCGTTACTATGTATTTTAATTGTTGCAGTGTCATTGTATATCCCTCATTCTATACTGAATATGTTTATTATATCATATTCACGTAAAAATACAATAAGAGTCTATCATAAAGATAAACTCTTATTAAATCCATTATTTATATAATCTCATAAATACCGATGCGGCTTGTGCTCTTGTTGTACCGGATTTAGGATTAAAGTTTCCGTTTTCGTCACCTGTCATTATTCCTGCACAATATGCCCACTTAACAGAATCAGTCGCATAATCCGCAATATCTTTCACATCAGAATATGTAATTTCATCACTGTCTAAATTATATCCCTTAGTTTTTGCATAGCGATATAATATAGCTGCCATTTGTTCACGAGTTATATCACTGTTAGGATCAAATTCCGTTTCTGTTTTTCCGCTTATAATATCATTGTTATAAGCCCATAAAACTGCTTTAGCATACCAAGAATCATCAGATACATCACTGAAATTCAATTCACCGTCTGCTGTCGGTTCATTTTCTATACGATACAATGCCGAAACGAACATTGCACGGGTTAATGTAATGTCAGGAGCAAATTCACTGTCGCTTACACCTGTCATAAAACCTTTGTCATACGCATATTTGACAGCTTGATAGAACCACATATTTTCCGTTACATCAGTAAACCACACTGTTTGAGTAGTATCCTTTTCAGGTGCAGTCGTAGGTATAACAGTAGGTGCTGTTGTCGGTTTTGCTGTTGATGTACTGCCACCCGAACCGGAACCACCGCTTTGAGGCTGTTTTGTGGCAGTCGGAGTGACTGTCGGAGTCGGTTTAGGTGTTGAATCTGTATCTTTTGCATCTAACCACCTATTATAAAGTGAACCGTCACCTGTTTTATCCGATTCACTCCAATCGGCCACTTCTTGACGGTAATCGTCAACGTAATGCCATACGATTTCTTCATCACCAATCAATTTATACTCATTCAATCCCAATGAAGGGTGACTGCCGTTTACAGTATACATCCAACCGGAATATTTACCGTTTGTAAATTCACCGAGCCAATATCCTTCCGGTGATTGAATTGTACTGATATATCCGTTTTCCCAACCACGATATTTTAAGCCGTTATCGTCAAGTGCTTGTTTGAATACATCTCCCACTGTACTTCCTAATTTTACTTCATACTCTTTTTCAGGAATCCATGTTTGATATGTATTCTTCGTATCTTTTGTCAAGACAAAGTCACTTCCGAGATTTTCTTCGCCGATAAGTCTGAAATTTACATTTATCTTTTCAACATTATCAGGATTTTCTTCTACATTCATCAATACAGCCACATATGTATAAGGACTTGATTTTGCATACAAATATGCCTGACCTATTCCATGTCCGACTGCAACGCCGTTTTCTATTGAAACAATGTTTTCGTCACTGCTCTTTACTTCTGAATTTGACAAAACATTTGCAGTACCGTTTACAATTATATCGCTGTTATCTACTTGCAAATTAACTGTTTCGGCAGAATATTTGTCTAATTCTGCTTTTGTGATTGCATTGATACCGTCAATATCACCTTTACAGCTGTCGTTTGCATTATTTTTATCGTCACTCAACCAATAATTTTCGCAAACAACGCTGTTTATATCATAATTTGAATTAACATCACCCAAAACACCGTATTCGCTCTTTCCGCCATTGTAATTATATCTTGTATAACACTTACCGCTTTCGTCCTGATAATAGCCGCAGAGGCCTGCTGACGTTTTAGCTGTTACAGTTCCGCAGTTATTTGAGAAATCAACAGCCGATTCCCCTAAAACTGTCGAACTGTAATTACGTCCGACAATACCGCCAGCATAGTTTTCACCGTTTACATCACCTGTATTTTCGCAGAAATATACCAAGCCGTTTATAAGTTCACCGACTATACCACCGCCGTATGAACCTTGTGCTGTGATATTACCGCTGTTTTGACAATTTTTGATACCGCTTTTTTTATAACACCCTGACGCACGACCTGCAATACCGCCCGTCATACTTCCCGACACTTCTGCCGTATTAGCACAATTTTCTATTTTACCGCAGCTATAATTTTCAGCTACAATTCCTCCGACGTCATATTTACCGCTTATTGCACCGTTATTGACACATTCGGAAATTTCTCCGTTTACGGATAAGTCTGCATAATCATCAATAAACAATAGTGCCTGACCTTTGCCGTTTCTGTTTTCTATCGTAATACCGCCGACATTACCGCTGTTCGATAAGTCACCGTTATTTTCAGATTTTCTTATAGTACCGTAATTTTCGCCGACTATTCCCGACTTACTGTTACCAGCAGATGTCATATTGCTGTTATTCACACAACCTGTTACAATTCCGTAATTTTCTCCGACTATTCCTGCAAGATATGTTACGTTTGAGGCGGTAAATCCGAAATCAGCACTGTTAGTACAATTTTCTATTGTACCAAGATTTATTCCGGCTAAAGCGGCAATTTTTCTTACGTTATTATGAGCGGTCAATCTATTAGTAGAATCTATATTAAGATTTTTAACAACACCATTCTTTCCTATGTATGAGAACAATCCGAAATAATTGTTTTCGGCATACAGAATCGCGTTCTTTACAGAAAAACCGTTTCCGTCAAACACACCTGCAAACGCACGCTTCTTCTCGGCCTCCCACCATTCTCCGTTATCGTTTGACTTTAATCCGTCCCAATAACCGATTGAACTAAATTCTTTGCTATCGCTTAAATCAATATCGCTTGAAAGTTTAAAGTATACACCTTTATATGAATTTCCGTCTGCAACGCTTTCCGAAAGAATGTTCATATCTTCCAACGATTTTATAATATACGGTTCTTCTTCCGTACCTTTACCGCTCCATTTAGGTTCTGAAACTTTTATGGAAACAGCACTTGATATTCCGCCAATTTCACATTTAACAGTTATATCCTTTGCATTGCCAAGCTTAGCGGAATCTATAATAACACTTGCATTTAGTGTCCCTACGCCATTTGTAATTGTAATATCGCCGCTTTGTTCAACTGTAACGGCACTGTTGTCACTGCTCCATTTTGCAGTTATATTTTTGTTTAAATTCTTACCGTATATCTTTGCTGTAAATGTATGAGAAGTATCTGTTTCAAGACTTTCGCCCGATGATACAAGATTTATCGAAATAATTTTGCTTTCCTTGTATTCGTTATTAAGTACAGGATATTTACTTCCAACATAAAATATCGGTGCTACTTCTACTGTTTTGCCGTCAACTTCTTGTTCTTTAACATACCACAAATCATACGCAAATGCGTCGCTTTGCATATATTCGTCTGTTTTGCCTGTGGCAATATTCGTATTTGTTGATGCGTTTTCGCCATACGGCATTTTATCGCCGATAATTCTGTAATATAAATTTTCTGCCGATACACCGTTTGTAAATGCTCCGAATAATGTACCTGCTTTTTGTGCTTTTACTGTCCCCGTTGCGTAACAATTTATTACTTTACTGCCGCTCAAAATCTGTCCGACAAGTCCGCCGACATATTTATCTGCCACAACAGCAGCATTTGAATAGCAATTTTCTATTTTAGTGTCCCTCGCTATACCGACAATACCGCCGCCAATATCTTCACCGCTTACCAGTCCGTCTACTCCAAGCAATGTAATTTCTGCATTTGCGGTATATCCGAATAATCCGCTTACTTTTTGATTTTCGGTATTTAGTTTTACTTCATAGCCGTTACCGTTAAAATGACCCGAAAATGCTTTATCTTCCGCATTGCCTGTTGAAGTCCAATACTTTTCTGTTAAATCAATATTATTATTTAATTCAAAGTATACGTCTTTATATGATTCACCTTCATTTACATTTTTCGCAAGTAATGCAAGTTCGGACGCTGTTTTTATAACATACGGATTTTCTTTACTTCCGTTTCCGCTGTCAAATGTTTCAGCCACATTGTCTGACCATTTTCCTTGTGATGAATATGACGGTATTTTCTCTTCAATTTTAGGTGTTGAAGCAGGTGTTACTGACGGTGTAGGTTTTGTCGGTGTATCTATATCATCGGCACCGTTTACCTCCCATGCCAAAACAGGAAATTTATCCGATTTCACAAACGCACTGCCTAAAGTTTCAGCCATATCTGCAAGCTGATTTTCCGTTTTCACTTCAAGTCCTGTACCCGAATTTTCCGCATACGGCATAGGTGCGGTATCTTTAAGAAAATAGCAGTTTTTAACCGAATATCCGCTTACTGTATATCCCAGTATTCCGCCGTTGGTGTTGTTTTGCGATGAAATTTTACCGCTGTTATATGAATTTGAAATATCACAGTTGTATGATTTACCAGAAATACCACCCGAATATGCTGACGCACTTACTTCACCGCTGTTATAACAACTGTCAAGAAGTATACTGCCCTCGTAATTGTAACCGACAATACCGCCGGCATATCCGCTGGTTGCAGTTACAGAGGCTTTATTTGTACATTCTTTTACAGTTCCCGAACTGTAAGCGGAAATACCGCCAACTTCATCCTTACCTGTAATAGTTCCCTTATTCTCACACTGAGTTATAACACAGCTTGTAACCGTTTTATTAACCGCACCGTTATAACCTACTATACCGCCGACTTTGTTTTCTCCTTTTATTTCGGCATAGTTGATACAATGAGATATTAAACCGTAGTTCACGGCACATATACCTGCCGCAATTCCATATGTATCATTCGTGTTTTCTATATTTCCGTATACAGAAATATTTTTAATTACCGCATTTTCTTCCGTAACTCCGAACAGTGCCGAAAGATAGCTGTCCGAAGATATATTTATGCCCTTTATACTGTAATCTTGACCGTCAAAATTACCGTTAAAAGCATTGCCTTGGTATTTATTTGATATGTATTTATCAGATACGCCTATCGGCGTCCAATCCTTGCCTGATAGGTCTATATCATTTTTCAATACAAAATATTTGTCTGACATATCATTGCCCTTTTCTACTTCATACGAAAGCAAAGCAAGTTCTTCTGTGTTTGCAATGATATACGGATTATCTTTATCGCCGTTACCGCCGTCAAATTCTTCGGCACGATAGTCTATCCAGTAATTTGACGTATCCGTTACAATCTGCTTTTCAATTCCGTTTACCGAAATTTTAAGCGTCTTTTCGGCATTTACTTTGTCAAATGTGATGTCTATAGCTGTTTTTTCGTCTGATATGTATTGAGATAACTGAACATTTTTAAGTTCAACTGCTTTCTCGTCAACAAATGATTTTATTTCAAAATCATTTAACGTAAGATTTGTTCCTACAAGTTTTTTGTTTAACAATACAGTTATCTTACCGTTTTCGATATTAATGCTTTCAATATCAAATGTTTCGTCTTCCCCTGTCGGCGCATTGCTCCAATCAATAACAGGAAGATTATCACTGTCTGTAAATGCGTCTGACAAATCACTTGCCGAAACAGTGTCAACGGCATATACCGTTCTTATATCACCGCCGTTTTCAAGTGCCACAAGTTTAGTGCTGTCACCTATGTTATACAAGTTATTTACTGTCGTATTTTTCATTGAACCGATTAGTTGATATTCCGTATGAGTATTCACTTCACCGCTGTTGTACGCATTTTCTATCGTACCGCCAAGCTTGTAGCCCACTAATCCGCTACTGTAATTGTAACCGATTACCTTACCGGTATTATATACGTTAGTTATGTCACACGCATAGTTGCAACCGATAATACCGCCGAAATAATTACCGTCTTCAGTACCTATTTGACCGTCATTATATGCTCTGTCAATCTTTCCGCATTCGCTTACACTTATATCCTTGCCAACAATTCCACCTACCGCAACTCCTCTTAAATAACTGTACATATCGTCATCTTTAAAAGGTGCAGATACATTTCCGTGGTTTGCGGCATATGTAATGTCGCCGTATGCAAGCTGACCGACAATTCCGCCTGCCTCTGCAAAGCTCTTGGAAGTAGCTGTAACCGTTCCGTTATTTGTAACATTTATAAGATTTCCGCTTACTCTGTTACTTCCCTTAAATTGAGCTCCAAGCTGACCTGTTATACCGCCCACATAAGCAAGACCTGTTATATCGGCGTTGTTTGTACAATTTATAATCAATCCGGCATTTATACCGGCGATTCCGCCGATATATTTTGCCGCATTAATGTATTCATTACCCTCAGCCTGTGCGTTTATTTGTCCGTTTACCGTAACATTTCTGACAGTTCCTTCTTTTCCTATAATTCCGAAAAGACCTTGACAATAAGTTTCGTAATGATTGTCGCCTTGCTTATTGTACTTTTTGGTTTCTATGAAAAGTCCGGAAATGCTGTGACCTTTTCCGTCAAATATACCGTTATATGCGGTGTCGTCATCTATACCGTAACCGTTATTATTGATATAATTATATCCGTTACCGATTGGTGTCCAATTTTGGTTTTCCAAGTCAATATCACTGTTTAATACTGCATTTGCTGTTCTGTCACCACCGTTTACTTTTTCGGCAAACCAAACCAAATCTTCCGCACTTTCAATCTGATAAGCACCGTTTATAAGTTTCGGTTCATCAATTGCAAATGCAGTGAAATTTACAGGTACAAAACTCGCAAGCATACATAAAGACAACAATATACTTGTAAATTTATTTTTTACGCTCATTTTTTTCTCCAATCTTTATACTATTTTATACTTAAATCAAGAGTATTTGAAATAGGTGCCAATGATGATATATTTCCGTTCCATGTTAAAATCTTGATTGTATATTCATCAGCTGAATCGGCAGATATTTCTTTAAATTCAACTTGATTTTCATTACCGGGCTTTAAAGAAATTTCTTTAGGTTTTATTCCTATCAATTTGCCGTTTGAATCATATACGGCAGCCATAACACTTACTTTCTGTTCTTCTGTAAGATTACTGTTAAGTTTTACCGTTAATGTACCTGTTAGTTTTCCGTTTTCAACTTTTAATGTGTTTTGTTCTGTTGCAGATTGTACAGGTAAAGGTGTTGAAGTTACTGTTGGTGTCACTGTTGGTGTTGCTGTTGGTGTTGCTGTTGGTGTCGCTGTTGGTGTTGCTGTTGGTGTTGCCGTCGGTGTCGCTGTTGGTGTTGCCGTCGGTGTCGCCGTCGGTGTCGCTGTCGGTGTCGCTGTTGGTGTTGCTGTTGGTGTTGTTTTCGGTTCTTCGCTCGGTACCAATGCGTTAATCAGATTATCTTCAAGTTCTGTTTGTATATTTTCATCAAAGAAATTCTCTAAAGCCGCTTGATATGCCGATTCTGCTTTTTTAGCGGTCTTTGGATCAGTTGCCAATGTTTCATAATAATCTGCTACCGCACCTACAAGCACGTCCTCAGCCGGTGATGTTAGATCTGAATTCCATCCGCCTTCATTAAAAACTAATCTTAAAACATCTCCTCTTACGAGGCTAGCCGACTCATAGGTGTATGAACTCAATCCGTTACCCATAGCATCATTATATAATGCTGACGGATAATCAAACGAAACTTCTTTGACGGAATTATCTATTTTAAAATCACTGAAAAATCCACTGCTGTTTGTATACTCCAATAGTGTAGTTGTAGGAGTCCAATCACTCATACACTCACCGTTATTCATATAATAATCAAGTACATATCCTATTGCGTCTGCTGCACTCTTAAATCCACTTTCAAAAGTTTTAAATTCTCCGCTGTAATCATAAAATCCGTTTGTATAAATCTTAATCGGGGTCATATATATCTCTTTTGTAGTGTCTTCAGCAAAGTGTTCAATATCAAAATAGAAATAATCTCCCTCTCCGTCTGTATCAGCCTGTACAACAAACGTTACAACACTGAATAACATCGCCACTGCTACAATTAAACTTAAAAATTTTTTCTTCATTAGTCTTTCACCTCATGTTTTATTTTTGACTTATTCTATAAGTCCGTATTTTATTTTAATTCTCTCAAGCTTTTCGAGCATAGGCTCTGCGGCCAAAAAGAGAAAAAACACTGTTGATACTGCGTGAATAAAATCAAACGGCATTCCCATTACGTATGATGACAGCACCATATTTATATTTATATTCGACTGCCACATTATAACAGACGCAGGATTCATTATTCCTCCGTATATAACAAATGTCGCTACAAAACCAAACAGGCACATATCTGTTTTTGTCTTGCGTAAAATGCCTTTTTGAAACATTATTCCCGCTAAGAAACCTATAATTCCGAATGAAAACATTTGCCATGGTGTCCACGGTCCTTGCCCGAAAAAGAAATTCGATACAAATGCCGTAATTGCTCCGACAAGAAATCCTGTTTCACCGCCGAATGCCACACCCGAAATTATCACTATTGCCGCAACAGGCTTGAACTGCGGCAGCATAAAAAACGCAGTACGTCCCGCTACGCCTATTGCACACAATGCACTTATTATAACCAATTCCCTTGCTTTAGGTTTGCGGTTTTCAAACGCAAATCCCAAAGGAATCATCGTTTCCAATATAATAAGCAAGCTTATAAAATAATATTTTTTATCGCCGAGATAATATATCCCGATAAAAATTGTAAGCGGAATAAGAAATAATATTAACAATGTTGCTATTTTTGTTCTTTTTGATATTTTTCTTTTGCTCTTTTTGTTCTGTATTAATTCTTTTCCGAGTTTTTTTCGCGGTATTAAATTAAACATTGCTGCGGCAATAAATAATATACTTATAGTTTGTGCAACATAGTTCTTCCAATTATCGTAACGTCCGCAAAACAGGCATTGTGTCATCACAAATAAAATTACAAATACTATCCCTAATACAACATTGTGTACATTAAGTTTTTTATACTCTTTTTTGCCCTGCTTTATAGCCGTTTTCTTTGGCAGTATATAATTCAGTTCATCATTCGTTTCAGTTAAATCTTCTGCTTCACCGCCTAATGCTCTTATTATGTCTTTGTCTAATACAGCATTTTCGATTATACCGTCAGCCATACGTTTTGCCGAAGTGGTATAAAAATTATTTTCCGCAAAGAACTTCCTCGGAGGAGCTTCACTGACAATCTTACCGTCAAAAAACATCGCACATATATCAGCATATTCAGCACAAAATTCTATGTCATGTGTTACCATTAACACAGTCATACCGTTCTTTTGCAAACTTTTGAGTATCGTTGCAAGTTTTCGTTTAAAGCAAGCGTCAAGCCCCTTTGTCGGTTCATCAAGCACCAACAAATCAGGTTTTCTCAAAAGCATTTTTGCAAGTGCCACTCTCTGCTGTTCACCACCTGACAAATCGTAAGGGTGATTTTCAAGCAAATTATCAAGTTCACAAAGTTTTATTACATACTCAATCTCATTTTTCCTTTTTTCTTTTTCCACATCAAATACCGCGTCATACAACTCCTCAAGTACACTCTTTTTCAAAAATAAGCTCTGTGGATTTTGCGGCATCACCGCCACTTTGGTATCATTGTTTATAAACACCTTACCTCTATACGGCTTATTAATCTTTGAAATAACAGACAACGCAGTACTCTTTCCGACACCGTTACCGCCTACTATCGCATAAAATTCATTTTCGTGAACTTTAAATGACAAGCCTTTTAAAATATCATCCGAATTTTTCTCATATCTAAACCATACATCTTTTAATTCTAAAATCGGTTTGGTATTAATTCTGTTTTTTTCCGCCTTGAATTCAAAATGCTCGTTAATCTGTTGTTTTTCCAACCATTTATGACCGTCACGAATTGTTATAGGGCAATTACCCGAATTATTTCCCAAGGAATAATATATTTTTGTCGGTGTGGGTAATGCTGCAAACATACTGTTTTGCTTTAATTCCTCACCTATTTTATACGGTGTGTTTTCGGCTGTAATCTTGCCGTTCTCCATAACCACGACCTTATCGGATAAAGGAAATACTTCGCTCAAATTGTGTTCACTCAATATTATCGTCACGCCAAGTTCTGTATTAATCCTCTCAAGCATTGTAAAAAAGTCATGTGCCGATATTGGGTCTAATTGACTTGACGGCTCGTCAAGCAACAACAATGTCGGATTCATTACCATAACCGACGCTAAATTGAGAATTTGTTTTTGTCCGCCCGACAGATTAGCTACATTTTCGTAAAACCAATTTTGTATTCCGAAAAATGACGCCATCTCCGCGGCTTTCGATCGAATTTCAGCCGAATTAATACCCAAACTTTCCAATCCGAATACAAGTTCGTGCCAAACCTTATCCGTAACAATTTGATTATCAGGATTTTGCATTACAAATCCGATATTTTCGGCTTGCTCTCTGTCCGAGAAATCATATATACTTTTTCCGTCAAAGTATATTTCCCCACTTGTTTTACCGTGCGGTGTTAAAATCGGTTTTAAATGTCGTAGAAGTGTCGATTTTCCACATCCGGATTTACCGCAAATCGTCACAAATTCACCTTGATTTATCGTTAAATTTATATCGTTCAATGCCGTTTTTTCGCTATTGGGATATGAAAATATTAAATTTTTGATTTTAATTTTCTCCACTTTAATTCCTCCCATATCTCAATAATTATCGGCATTATACAAATCATAATATACGATATAAAAATGCTTGTGCTGTAAAACGACATATCCGTACCACGCATAGACGGAAAATATCTGTAATTAATTTTCCCAAGCAAAGCACCTATCAAAAAATATGTAATAGTAACCGCAAAATAAATTAAAGCAGTTACATCTCTTTTGTCAAATACATAATTTGAGTAAGCCGTTCTGCCTGTCAAACCGTAACCGCGACTTTTCATACTGTCGGAAGTATCTATTGCATTTTCCAAACTCCATGTTATAACCGCCGACAAAATTCTTATACTGTTTTTAACTATTGCAAATACAGACCCCTCTGATGAATCTCTCCCCATACTTTTCTGTGCATTTGAAACTTCTTGTACCTGTTCTTTAAATTTCGGAACAAATCTGAATGTCATAGACAATATCAGCGAAAGTGACGGAATTATTCGTCCAAAAAGATAGATAAACTTATCACTTGTCATAATTTTATTAAAACAAGAAAACCAACAAATGACCGTTGCAACCATACTTGCCGCGACAATTCCGTATAGTATGGATTCCAACGTCAACGGATTTCCGCTAGGTAAATATGCAATTACAGTTACACCCTCGTGATTGAACGCGGGATTTATCAGTGCTGAAATCAACATAAGCGGTAATAACATCGCAATAAATTTCAACGCTTTTTTACCATTTAAAATTATCGAATACATCACACTGCACAAAAGCGATGTCACAAGGCATATAGGATGTACGAATATCATTGAAAACACAATTACTGCTGTAAAATATATAAAATTAATCAACGGATGATATTTTGCAAATTCATTCATTATCTGTCTTATCTCCTATTCTCCGCCTGTTGCGGAATATCCGCCGACATCTATTCCTAAGTTGCAAGTATATACCCATTCGACTTTATCACCTTGTTTCAGCTGGTAACGCGAACAGCCGTAATTTGGGAACCAGTTATTTACTTTATACATCCACCCAGATAATTCACCGCAGTCAAACTCATACAAATTGCCTATTCCCTCGATATATGCACTGTTATACATAGGAGTATTTTCAAATTCCATATGTATTTTGCTGTTTTTCATTTCGCGTTGCAATAGGTCAAATACACTTTCGCCGTCATAAAATTCAACTGTCTGTTCTTTAAATATAACTCCGTCCGACGGCACTAATTCCCACTTTTCTTTATCAAGCCACGACATATTGTCGAGTATCGTATCACATCGTACCGCCAACGTGCACGTCAGTTCTTTGCTCTCTATTACTGCATCTTGCGGTTCGACAGGTACAGGTTTTCCCTCAGGTACAGGTTCTGTTTTATATTCGTCTGTCCCTGTTGTTTCGTCAATATTCATTCCGTTGTTTTTGGAATATTCCAAATCGGGAGTATATATTTCTTCGTATGGTTCCCCTGCAATTTCTTCGGCTAATTCTATTTTTTCCTCTGCCGTCATTGGTTTGTCGGCTGTAGGCTTGTTTTGCATTTTTTCTGAGTTTTCGGCTTTCGGAGATGATGTGTGTGAAATTGTTGGCTCTACAGTCGGTGTAGGACTTTCATCATTGTCATATACTTCATCAATTATAACCCTTTCCGTTACTTTCGGCGTCGGCTCAACATTCCAACCGCGCAGTGACGGTGCATCTCCGCCCCACCAAAACGCAAATACCAATACAGCAATAATTATACTTCCTATAATTATGTGTCTTTTATATTTTTTCATTCAATATCTCCTGAAAATTATTACTTTCTAAGCAAAATCAAATTCATCATTACAAACTGTAAACTGTTTTTTATAACATTAATTTCATTTTGTGATATATTACTGACATCGCTCATATCATAAAGCGAATTATCGCCGTTCATAAATCGTTTTAGCGACACCAAACTGTAAAAACATTGTTCTGTCGCCATTTGATTTGAACCGCCACCGTCATATGTGTGTTTAAAACCGTTGCCTATTGTATAGAACGACATTAAATTATCTGCTAAATTCTTGCCATTCTTTTCAAAGCATTCATCAAAAGGTGATATTCCGAGTTCACAAAGTGCAACAATTACTTGTGCACAGCTTTCAGAATTTTCCGTACCCCAACTTGAATATCCTCCGTTTTCATTTTGACTTACCGATAAAAATGAAATTGCCTTGTCCACACAATTTGATACTTCGGAATTATCTGTGTAATTTGAAAGTGCTTGCAGAGCCATTGCCGTGACATCAATATCACTCTCTCCACTGCCCAAAAGCGACCAACCTCCGTCATCAAGCTGACTTTTTATAATCTTTTCAACATACATTTCTCTTGTTGCATGAATTTGTGCGTCGGCATTGTACGGTATATCATACTGTCCGCAATCAAGTGCGATTAATGCCCATATTGCACCGTTTATACCTTGCCAAGTAGTTTTTTCAAAATCTCCTAAAGGAAGTAATAAATTATATCCACCGACATTTTGAGGGTCTTTTCCGATTGATGTGAGTGCAATTATAACTCTTGAATATTCGGTATATTTTTTGTTATGCAATACACCGCCACATTCTTTTACATAATTGACAACATTATTGTAATAATCCTCATAATAGCTGTCCGATATATCACCGTCATTTCTGCTCAGTCCCATTATCAGCCATTCACCGCCTATAGATGATACTGTCGGAGTTTGTGAATTTTCATATAGATATTTTTCCGTATCACTTATGGCACTGTTTATATCGTCAATACTTACCGCAAAAGCATTTGCATATGAAATCAAAACAAACGATAAAATTAAAGATAGTATTTTTTTCATTAATACGCTCCGTTTCTGTAAAATCAAATAAAAAAAGCTGTGATAATTTTTTCAAATTATCACAGCAGAGTTTTCCTGTGTATATCACATATCGGCACGCAAACAACACGCTTAATACATTTGTATAAGCGTACGATACTACTGCTCCTATATTGACAATATCAATAAGTACGGAGCAGTATCAAAGCAGGTCTTCTGACTCGTATTATATAAAGCAAGCTTAACATTTTTATATTCGCCTTCTCAGTTTCCCAATGAC
>OGCO01003787.1_pt1 | contig 17195 bp, 15 predicted proteins | sample 1570171 | NCBI WGS metagenome assembly OGCO01 (sample SAMEA4370583, study PRJEB24528) | human gut metagenome | reverse complement strand
ACTGCGATTACGATTTTGAGGAGCTTGTCCCACCAGGTTGATTTTGTTGACATAATAATTGGGGTTAAGTATTAAATAAATACGCATAATCGGCTTATACTATCTGTTATTCGGAGCGAAGCAAAGAATCTCTTCTCTATGCATGCGAAAAAGGGAGTGGTTTCTTCGCTGGCTCCGAAGGACAGGTATTTGGGATATAAACTGATTTTCAGCATTTACTTATGGGTTATTTATAATAATGAAAATTGATTGAAATGTTATCAGGGGATAGGGGTACGGACGGGCAGACGGCCTTTCAATAACGGGATAAGGCTTGAAATCCGTTCCGCCCTGTCTTTTACCCTGTTTCCGCCCGGCGGGTTCTTAGCCCAACGGATTCTCTTCTTCTCCGTCGTTTCCGCCACCGCCGCCATTGCCGCCCGACGAACCGTCCTCTTTGGGATTGTACAACTCGAACGCCACGTTGTTCGGCCCGCCTTTGGTCGTTGCTCCGGAATCATTCACCAGACGCAGGCCGCTGTCGGTGAGGAAACGGATATTCACTTTGTCGATATTCTTAACGGTGGAGTCTTCCGATTTCACGGTGCCTTTGCTGTGGAAAGTGGTGTAGAACACGCCGAGGCCGTCCAGCTTTACGCTGTCGCCGTCTGTCAGCTTGCGCTTGATGTTGCGTACAAGGGCGGTGACTACGTGCTCCACGTCTTCGGCGGACATACCGCCCAGTTCCTCAATCTCTTGCGCGATGCGCTTGGTGTCGTACAGGCGGGAGTTCTTGGCTTTCCGCTTCAAGTAATACAGTTGCGGGGAAGTCTTGTCCCCGACTTTCTGATAGCGTTGTACACGCTCTACGATAATTGCCATGATGAAATTAGGTTTTAATTGGAAATATTGATTATTGATTGCTGACGGTCAGAGGAGAAGTCTCCGCGGCGATATTCCTTACCTCGTTTCGTTGAAACAAAGATACGGCAGGCGCAAGGCGGAAAATACGTTTCGGTAAGGTTGGGTAGTTTGGAGTAGGGATAAGTAAGGTTATGTAAGGATAAGTAAGATTGAGTTGTTTTGAGTAAGGATAAGTAATGTTATGTAAGGATAAGTAGGTTGAGCGGTTTTGCGTAAGGATAGGTAAGATTATGTAAGGATAAGCAAGGTTAAGTTGTTTTGCGTAAGGATAGGTCATGTTTAGTAAGCTTGGATAAAGATAAGTAAGCTTAGGCGACGCTCGGTACGTTTGAGTGCTGTTAAGTACGATTGGGTAACAATGACAGACAGATGGTACAAACAGACTTTCAACATTGACTTATTGTATTAAATTATAATAATCATGCAAATAATAGCAAAAAAGTGTTATCTTTGAGCATCCTTCTTTCCGCAAGGGGAGTAAGGTGCGTTTTTTTCGATGGGGCGTCCCCCCCGACGTTTTTTTGTAAAGCAGATAAGATAACCCCTTACATAAACCAAAAAAAAAATAACAAACTAATGGATAAAAGTCCTGTATGTACCTGCCTGATGAAGCAGGATTTGGAAGAAGCTGCCGACCCTTATGAGTTTCTCGACGAAAACTACTCAATCTCCGGTATCCTCGACAATTTGGATAAACTCTCCCAGAAAGAATTGAAATGCGCCTGTTGCCTGTTTGGCGTGGCGTTGCAGAAAGGCTGCAAGAAGAAAAAAAGACGGTGGTAGAGGATGATATACCGTCCGATATAATTGCTTATCCCGCTGAAAATCACTATCTTTATATCTCCAACCATAATTAGGATTACCGTAAATTACCCCATATGGAACAGGCAGATGAAGATATTGTAGAGAAAGCGTTTGTCGTGCGCAGCTACGGCAAAGGCGAATTGGCGAGCATGTATATAGGCGGTGTGCAACAGCAGACGGCCGTCAAGCAGTTTAACGAATGGATACGCACCGCTCCCGGACTGGAACAGCAGTTGCAGGAAACGGGCATGACGCCTACCGCAAGACGGTACACGCCCGCGCAAGTGCGGCTTATAATAGGGGTGTTGGGGACGCCATGATTTCCACCTCACAGGATAAATCCATTCCGCCCGTAAGACGGATATTTCCGTTTCACGGGATGAATTTATTTCTCTCGCAGGATGAATTATTTCATCTCGTAAGAGGAATGAAAATGACTTGCATAAGTAAATCATAAGAATTAATTTAGGTAATTATATACGAATTAGCCCCAATTAATTTGAACGGATTCTTTAGTTATAATAAATGATAACGGGAATAGCTTTGATAGCTATTCCCGTTAATTTAAGTCCACTTTGTATAAGCGGCAAGTCCTAATCCTGTGACAATTAACATTGCAGAAACTGTATATAATACAATATTTCCACCTCTTATCTCTTTAATTTTTGATAAGATTTCTGTTGTTTCTTTTATTTTTTTCATATTGCTTTAAAGAACAAACGCCATGCCAGAGGACATTTTGACAAAGTTGTAAAAAGAAAATGACAAAATGACATATAATTATGAACAAAACGATAATTTCAATCGAAGCACAAGACTACGGTAGTAAAGAAGTTACTATCATTGTCAAAGGAGAATATAATAACCATATTGTGTTTGAAGAAAGATTTGAGTATAAGGACGAAAAGCAACATCCTTTACGCCTACATCTTCTGAAAGAATGTTTTATGGATAAATATTTCGTTTAATTTATATTGTCTGTCATTTAGAGCGTAGCGAGAATCTCTTTCTTGATGAATGCATAAAAAGAGTAGATTTTTCGCTACGCTCTGAATGACGGATACTCTTGATATAAATTGATTTTCAACATTTACTTATAATAGGCTGTTTACTTATATCTCCAATCACCTGTTGAATAACGGGAAGTATTGGAGGGATATCTTCTTTGTCATACATAGATACTTTCTTTTAATATTCGTTGTTTCAGGCGGCTGTTCATACATTCTCGTACCCTTATCAAGTCTACCGGGCTTCCCAACAGATTTTCTAATTCGTTTTGAAAACGTTCCAGCGTGAGGAGTGAAGGAGCATCTCCTTCGTAGCAGATGTCGACATCACTGTGCTCTGTCTGTTCACCACGGGCAACGGAGCCGAAAATACCAAGGCGTTTCACACCGTATTTGGCGGCGGAGTGTGCCTTGTAGGTACGAAGTAACTCTAATATTTCGGTAGTCGATTTCATGGGATTATGCTTTTTTCTTTTTTTTGAGAAATGCGGGCAGGAGCGAGGTAAGGTACTTCTTTATCCGTTTCCAGCGGGATGCGGGGCGTTGTCGCAGCCGTATCAGTGCGTGGGCGTACAGGCAACAATCGCAGCGCAGGTGGGCGAGGGACGTGCCGTAAAGGTTGTCTAACGATTCGGGAAAGGTGCAGTAGGAGTGTAAAAGGTCGTAGAGGTCGGGAGTGGTTTTTAGTTCTTCCAACAGGGCGCAGTAGCGGTGGGGACAGGGATGTTTCTCTGTCAGGTCGGGAAATGCCGTTGAGGGGGCTGTCGCCTTATCGGTGCTATCGGCAATCACCTCGTTTTTTTCTTCGCTTGTTTCTTGTTCCTTTTTCATGGCTTTTTTTTAATCGGGTTAATAGTGTGTTCCCCCGTCAGCCATAATAAAGAATGGCGTGGAAACTATTGATATTATTATCCCACCCCTGAGGCTCTGGTAAGACCGTACAAGAGAATAATAATAAGCAATAGCTCCACGCCAAACTTTTATATAACAGAGTTATACGCAAGCCGGACGTGGAGAGTCTCACTTATTACTCGTTCTTGTGAAAATTTACCAGACTTTCGTAGGAGTGACGAATAATAAAATGATTTTCTCCAAATCAAGAAAAACACATCTTCTCACAACGCCGGGAGAAGACCGGGACAAAGATAAACATTTTTCCGGTTGCCCGTACGAAATGGGGAGATATTGTTTGGGTTCATTTTTGGGGTCACTTCCTTATTGACCCTATTTCCCCCGCCTTTTATTCCTTTTTCTATACTTATCTCCTTGCTTTACAATGAGTTCCTGTTCCAAGCCTTTCTTGAGAATACGCTTGGCGGTGGAGAGGGAAATGCCGAGATTTTGGGCGGCGAAGGTGAAGTCACTGTAAGAAAAAGAGCGTGGCAAGTCGGCCAGTATCTGGTCGAACTGGTGGAAGTGCCGCATGAGGACGGGCTGTCGTCCGGTGTCGGGCAGTGTGGTTCCCAGCAGCAGACTGTGTTCAAGGATTGTGGCTACAATCTGCATGGCGGCGTTGAAATCGGCATCGGTGCAGGCATACTCTTTGGCGTAGCGGTAATCGTCCCATTTGCGGAAAATGGTAAGGATGGATGCCAGGCGCATGGCAAGCAGTCCGTGACGGAATACAATGCTGCTGGGATATTCGCGTCCCTCTACCAAAGCGGATTTGAGCCACAGTGAGAACTGTTGCGTGTGGCGTTCCCACTGTTCGGAGGTAAAGGTGACGAGGGTGGGAGAGTCCAACAACAACTTGTGCATATCGAACAGCTTCTGCCCCAGTGCGCGGAAGTGCGCGCGCAGGTCTACACGTCCTTCGCCGGGGGAGCAGGTTTCCCAATGCAGGCTGAGCTGACGGGTGTAGATGAGGAAGCGGCTGTACAGACCGTTTTCGTGTGAATGGAAGAAGTTGATGAACTGCTCCTGTGTGCCCGATATGGCGAGTGCAAGGTGAGGATGAGGTACGACTATCGGGTCGCCGTCTGCCTTGTACGACTGCGAGATTTCTTCGTGGTGGGCGGCTTTGCAGAGGATGTCCTCGTATTTGCCGTAGTCTTGGGTGAGCGAAGAAATGAGGGTGTTGATTTCGGTAGACGCCATGTGGCAACCGAGTTCGCCATTGGTGGCAAGCTGTTCCAGCAGGCGGCTTTTACTGGTGGTGGCAGAGGTTTTCAGATACTTGCCTTTGGGTTCTTCCGGCTTCTTGTCGGTGTCGGGAGAGCGGTGCTCACGTTGGGCTTGGTGCAGTTCGTTGTCCCAATCGGCCTGTGCTTTCTCGAAAGCCTTTTTCTGTTGGCGGCGTTCGTCGTCATAGTGCTCCTGAGTGGCGTCGAGCAGGCTGATGATAAAGGCCAGTACGCCTTTTCCCGCTCCGGCGGCGGCTATCAGGGCAAGGTAGAAATGCGGCGAATAGAGGGCGTTCTTATAGAAGAAGCTGACGTGGGGGAAGAGGGCTCCGCAACAGCTCAGGCAGCCCAGCAGTACGATGTCCCGTTCGCGCAGGTCGCCGGAGTACTTTACGCACTCTTTGAGCAGTGCGGGCAGTCCGTCGTAAACGCTGTCGGGAATGTAGGGAGAACTGGCACGCAGTTCGTTGTTTTTCTCCAACAAATCCGCGTCTTCGAGAGCTTCATCGGGCGGCTCGGAGGGGTCATATAGAACCTGACCCCTATTTTGAACCCTGTTGTGCTCTTCCGTTTTTTGCGGAAGTGATTCAATGAACTGATAACCAGCGTTTATGCGTTGGCGGATGTCCTCGGCTGTAAAATCGGTCGCAGAGTAGCGGCGGGTGAAAATACGGGTGATTTCTTCCAGCTCTTCTTTTGAAAATCCTTTACTGCGTGCCACACGTCCGAGCTTCAGCGCAAGGTAGTTTCGTTCGCCTCGGCGGAAAGGGTTGCGGTGCTCGAAGTCGTTGAGGAATTGGGTGAGGAAACCGGGAGCGGCATCGGGGGTGGAAGGAGTGGCGGAGTTAGAAGCAGTGTTGGAAGTAGTGTTGGAAGCAGTGTTGGAAACGGTGTTCGGGGCAGAGGCGGAAACTGAGGCGGAAGCTGCTGCCGTACCTGCGTCTGTTGTATCTGCGTTCGTACCTGTTCCTGTATTTGCAACTCCTGTTGTATCTGTTCCTGCTGTATCTGTTCCTGCTGTTGTTCCTGTTCTTGTTTCCGATGTCCTTGTTCCTGTTCCCGAACTCCTATTTCCTACATTCCCGTTCCCTGCATTTCCATTCCCTGCAATCTCCTTTTCCACAACTTCCCTTTCCGGGCCCGTCATTTCCTCTCCCCACTGCATCCGGAACGTTTCCGCACCGGGGTTGTAATACGCGTCGGCATCCCACGAGTAGAAGCTGGGCTGCGTCAGTATCTTGCACTTGGAGTCGTAATCGTGTCCGGCATGGCGGCTCACGGCTTCTCCTACGGCGGCGTACAACCGCTCATAGTTCCGTTCCACATCCCCGGCGGCCACGAGCGCGAATGCGCGTACCCCGTTGTGCGAGAAACTCATGTGCGCCACCACCACGTAGGGCAGTTGCCGCAACAGGCCGCACACTTCGGCGGTGCGCGTTCCGGTGTGGTCCATGTCTATTTGCAGCAGTCCGCTGTGCCTGACGAGGTTCTTTACCGCATGTCCGCCGCTGCACACGCCGGCGGGTACGATGCAGGGCATCCTGTCCTTTACGGCCTGCGCTTCGGCTTCATGTCCCGGCAGGGCTGCGAGGCGCATATACTCCTCTACGCGTGCCTTGAACATATCGCTGCGCACATTGTTTACATACTGTCGAAGGCTGATGATCCGTGATGTTTTACTTCGGACGGAGCCGAATTCGGAGATTTCTATCTCTCCCTCTGTACATGTAGTTACCATGTCTTTGTTTTATAGGATGAGTACTGATTGAAGCAGGCTGTCTCCGATGCATGCAAAGCGCGGTCGGAAGACAGCCTGTTCAACGTTTGTTACCACAAAGTTACTGAAAATAAAACGGACGCTTTTTCCTGCCTATACACTTTGCGCCACCTATTCCGGTGTGTCCCAACGCATTGCATTTGTATAAATGTATAAACATACTTATGGGGGATATTTGTACTTTATTAACGGTTCAGCGCCCTTTCCCGTTCCTTTTCCCGCTGCGCCAGCTTTCTTTCGTAGGCCTTAATCAGTTTCTCACATCCCTTTACTATCCGCTTCAACGTGTGGTAGGCTTCATCGCTTACTTCGTAGTTCTCGTCGGTAACGATTTTAATACACTCCATGGCTTTTCTTACTCGATTCAGATGTGCCCATCCTTCTTTTTTTTAGTTTCCATAATGATTCATATAATGTTTTACCTTAAAAAATAAAGGCGGCAAAGATATTCTAAATTTCCTGAAAAATAATCATGCCGGCAGCCTTTTATATCGGATATATATCCGTATCTTTGCATGTAGAACAGACGAACAAACGAAATGAAAATAAAGACAATAGCTGCCTTGCTGTCGTGCTGGATATTTTTGCTCTGCCTGCCGGGATGCGGGCGCAAGCCTCATGCCGGGCGGTATAAGATAGCTCTTGTCCACTCCTACGAAGCCGGGTATCCGGATGCCGGACGCACCCGGGAAATGCTGAGTGACGCGCTGGCCAGGCGCGGCATCTCCTGCGACTTCCGCGAATACTTCCTGGACTGCGACGACCTGCTGCCCGCCAAAGAAGAAGAGCGCTGCTCGGACTTCATCGACGACTTCACCCGCTGGGGCGCCCGCCTCGTGGCGGTGCTGGACGACCAGGCGCTCTACTCGCTCATGGCCTGCGGCAATCCCCGCCTGCACGACCTGCCTGTGGTGTTCGGCGGCGTAAACTATCCCAACCGCAAGCTGCTGGAACGCTATCCCAACGTGACGGGCTATGCCGACGCTCCCGACTACCTGAACACCGTACGCATGGTGGAGCGCATCATGGGCAAGTCCCGCGTGTGCGTGATAAACCGCAACAGCGTACTCGACCGCTTCATCTGGGACGACCTCACCGGGCAGCTCCGCGGGAAAGGCTACGAAATCTACTGCGGACAGATAGGCACGCACGTGGCCGTTCACCGGGGGCTGAGCAGCGCCCTGCCGCCCGCAGCGTCCGGCATGAGCGGGGAGAACGAACGGTTCGACACCACCGCCATCGTCCGGCTGAACGGCGACTCCATTTCGCTCACCCGGATGGCGTGGACGGGGCACGGCAGCCGCACGCTCTGCCTTTTCACCAGACGGGAATTCATAGCCGTACACTCCGCCAACTTCTTCCGTAACCCCTGCTTTGAAACCGTGAACGAGGGCTTCGGCATGTCGGACTACGCCCTGGGCGGCTACTTCGCTCCCCTCGAAACGCAACTGGACGACATGGCGCAGGGCATCGCCGAACGTCTCCGAGGCGGGACGCCCGACAGGCAGGTGCGGTATTGCGCCAAGCGGTACGTCGTAAACTGGCACGTGCTGCAACGCTACGGCATCCCCCTGAGCCGCATCCCCAAGGAGTACACCGTGATGTACATCCCCTTTACGGAACGCTATCGTTACACCTTATTATATATAGCCGTCCTTTCGGGGCTTCTCCTGCTGCTGCTCATCGTCTTTCTTATCCGCAGCCTCTCCGTGGAGCGCAGGCGCAAGCGTGAGGCGCAGCACTCCCTGCATTACGAGCACGAAACATTGACGCTTGCCATCAGCGGCAGCTCCACCTACGTGTGGCGCCTGGAAGGCGAGGGGATTATCTGCGACCCGCACTTCTACGATCTTATCCGCCACCCGCGCGAGCGCATCACGCTGGACGAGATAATACACTTCCTGCATCCCGACGACCGCGAGCGTTTCTACCGCAGCTACCGTGCCTCGGAGAACGTGCATACCCATAAAGGGCACTACCGCTTCGACTTCACCGGTGGGGGCTACGAATGGTGGGAACTGCGTTACAGCACGCTACCCGCCACCGCGTCGGGCGGCAAATACATCATTACGGGACTGTTGCAGAACATCCAGGACGTCAAAGACCATGAAGAGGAACTGATACAGGCGCGCCGTCTGGCGGAGCACGCCGAGCTGAAACAGTCGTTCCTGAACAACATGAGCCACGAGATACGCACGCCCCTCAACGCCATAGCGGGCTTCACCAATCTGCTGGTGTACGACCCGGAGCTGTCCGAAACGGAGAAGCGGGAGTATGCCGGCATCATCGACACCAACACCAAACTGCTGCTGAAACTGGTGGACGACGTGCTGCAACTCTCGCGCATGGAAACCGCCAACATGTCTTTCGACCTGAGCCGCGAAAGCGTACGCCACCTGCTCGAAGCGGTTTACCGGACACACAGCGTACTGATAAAACCGCCGCTGGAGTTCATCGCGGATTTCCCGGCAGAGGACGCCTTCGTGCACGCAGACCGCATGCGGCTGACGCAGGTCGTCACGAACTTTCTGAACAACGCCGGCAAATTCACGTCCGAAGGCCATAACAGGCTGGGATACGTCCGTCTGCCCGCCACCCGCGAAGTGAGCATCTACGTGGAAGACACCGGGATAGGTATTCCGCAAGAGGAACGGGAGATGATTTTCGCCCGCTTCTACAAGCGCAGCGAGTTTTCGCAAGGCGTGGGACTGGGGCTGCCCATCTGCAAAGTCATTGTGGAACGGCTGGGCGGACGCATCGAAGTAAAATCGCAAGTGGGGCGGGGAAGCCGGTTTACGGTGGTGCTGCCTTGCGCGGAATAGTCATATATACCTTTTTTCCGATGACATATACCGTATTTACATACCTGCTGACGCTATTCTTAAAAAATGTAGCAGAAATGTAATGCAAGTACATATTATTTTGCTTATCTTTGCCAATGTTTTCAGAAATATAACATTTTACGAAACTAATTAAAAACAATTATGTTAAAAAGACTAAGACTTATTTTTACGCTGATGCTGGTTCTGGCAGCTGCGGGCGTAAATGCGCAGGTTACCACTTCCGCCATCAGCGGCAAGGTGACCGACGAACAGAATGAAACAGTGATCGGAGCGACGATTGTTGCTGTTCATGAGCCCTCTGGTACACAGTACGGCGCCATCACCAACGTGGACGGACGCTATACCATTCAGGGTATGCGTACGGGCGGCCCGTACAAGCTTACAGTGTCTTATGTAGGTTATCAGAGCGCGGCGTTTACCGGCATCATGCTGGAATTGGGTAACACTTACACACAGAACGTAAAACTGCACCCCAGCTCGGAGCTGCTGGATGAAGTGGTAGTCGTAGCCGACGCCAAGACCAAAAGCGGCGCTGCCACCAACTTCTCTACAAACGCCATCGAGAATACCCCGACCGTAGACCGCAACATCTACGACATCGTGAAGAACAGCCCGCTGGCCATGACTTCCAAAAACGGCGGTATCACGTTTGTCGGCTCCAACAACCGCTACAACAGCTTCCAAATCGACGGTACGGTAGCCAACGACGTATTCGGCCTCTCTGCCGGCGGTACGAACGGCGCTCAGACAGGCGCCAATCCCATCTCCATGGACGCCATTCAGGAAATTCAGGTGGTGGTAGCCCCCTACGACGTCCGCCAGAGCGGATTTACGGGCGGCGGCATCAACGCCATCACCAAGCAGGGTACGAACGAAACTCACGGTTCGGCTTACACCTATTTCAACAACCAGAACATGTATGGCAAGTATAGCGCCGTACGCGGCTACGAGAAGTCGCCGATGTCTCAGCAGTTCGACCGTACTTACGGCGGTACGCTGGGCGGCGCCATCATCAAGAACAAACTGTTCTACTTCGTCAGCGCGGAAGGCAAGAAGAACAGCTATCCTTCAAGCACTTACCCGGGCTATACCTCTAACTATATCACCAGCGCCACCGCCAAGCAGATTGCCGACCAGTACAAGAATCTGACCGGTATCGAAGAGGCTTACGGCGAACGTGACATCGAACAGAAATCTTTCGGCCTCTTGGCGCGTGTGGACTGGAACATCAGCGAAAAGCATAAACTCGCCGTACGCTACCAGCACAACAACTCTTATAAAGATGTGTACGGAGCCAACTCCACCACTTACTACTTCGGCAACAGCGGTTACCGCATGAACAACAAGATGAATTCGGTAGTGGCCGAGTTGAACTCCCGCCTGAGCGATAACCTCTACAACGAGCTCCGTGCATCGGGCACGTTTGTTCGCGACTTCCGCGATACGGAATATGCAGGCCCTTGCGTGCAAATCAGCAATGTGGTAGGCGGTGACGGTGAAACGAAGATTACAGCCAACATCGGTACGGAATTCTCTTCCGGCGCCAACAGACTGGATCAGGATGTATACAGCTTCGAGGACAACCTCTCCTGGTATCTCGGCAACCATACCCTGACTTTCGGTACTCACAACGAAATCTACAAAATCAGCAACTTGTTTATCCAGGCTTCGGAAGGCGCGTGGTACTACAACTCTTTGGATTACTTCCTGCAAGACAAGCCTTACAAGTTTACGTATAAGTATAGCGACCCCGACATGACAGGCGGTGACTTGAAATACGCCCCTGTAATGAAAGCCGGACAGTTCGGTTTCTACGCTCAGGACAAGTGGGTGGTGTCGAGAGACTTCAACTTCACTTACGGTATCCGTTTCGATATTCCCCTGCTGTTCAACAAACCTACCGTAAACTCCGCTTTCAATGACTTCGCTGCCGAACGTAACATGGGTGTGCGCGTAGGCGAGACTCCGAGCGCCAAGCTGATGGTTTCACCGCGTGTAGGCTTCAGCTGGTACACCGACGAGGAGCATCGCACGCTTATCCGCGGCGGTGTGGGTATCTTTACCGGACGTGTACCGTTCGTATGGCTCAGCAACTCGTTCAACAATACGGGTATGGAGCAGAAGGGTACTACTCTCCAGCCTAAGGACGCGTCGGGCAAGAACGATACCAACGAGGCTCCTTCACTGGGCGAATACAAGGATAATCCGCTGTCTGCCGCCACAGGTAGCATGAAGCAGGATATCGTGACTACCGACAAGAAGTTCAAGTATCCGCAAGTGTTGCGTGCCAATCTGGCTTGGGAGCAATTCCTGCCGGGTAACGTGAAAATGACTCTTGAGGGTGTTTACTCCAAGACCATGAACAACGTGTTCTTTGAAAACCTCGCTCTGGTGGAAAACGGACAGGTGTATGCCGTTCCGGGTGTAGAGGCTTCCGCTTCTCCCGCTTATAAGGTGCAGGCCGGTGATTATTACTCCATCATCAACCTGAAGAATACGAACAAGGGTTACAGCTACGCTCTTTCAGCCTTGCTGGAGAAACACTTCGGATTCGGTCTCGACATGTCAGCTTCTTATACGTTCGGACACTCCAAGTCTGTGAACGACGGTACTTCTTCCGTAGCTTACTCCAACTGGAAGTACAACTACTCCCGTGATACCAACAGCGGCAACGAACTCGGTTTCTCCAAATTCGATATTCCGCACCGCGTAATGGCTCAGGTAGCTTACACCACTCCGAAATACTGGAACAACTGGATGAGTACTTCTATCTCTGTCATCTACAACGGATTCTCCGGAAACCGTTACAGCCTGACCATGAACGAAACGTCCGACTTCAACGGCGACGGACAAAAGGGTAACTCCCTGCTGTACATCCCGACCGACGAAGAACTGAACAAGATGGAATTTGTGGATGCTACAAACAAGAAGGGAGAAGTGACCATGACCGCCGAAGAGAGCCGCCAGGCTTTCAAACAGTGGATTGAGGACGACGCTTACGCCAAGAACCACCGCGGACAGTATGCCGAACGTAACTCCAACCTCACCAAGTGGGAGCACGAAATCAATCTCCACCTGGCTCAAACCATCTATAATCCTAAGGGTTTGGGTAAGCTGGAATTTACTTTCGACATCATCAACTTCGCCAATATGCTGAATAAGAAGTGGGGAGCAACCTACGGCTCGCTCTACAACCTCTCACCGATTTCCGTTACGAAACTGACAACGGTAAACGGCCAGACCACTCCTAACTATATCTACAACAAGTCTGAAATCACCAAGAGCGATGTTTCTTCACGCTGGCACGCTCAGGTAGGTGTCCGCTTGACGTTCTAAGGATATTTTATTTTATGTTTATTTTTATGGTAGAGCTGTTCCGGGAGACCGGGGCGGCTCTATCTTTTTTTAGTTGTAGCGTCTTTTAATACTTCACCGTGAATATCACCGGATTGTGGTCGCTGCATAAATCCAGATCGGGAGAGTAGTAGTCGATGCATTCCAGTTCGGGTGAATGGAAGGCGTAGTCGATACGCAGCATGCGCTTGCCGTAACGGTAGGTGTACATATAGCCGTGTCCGCCCGTCTTGAAACCGTCTTCGAGGAATCCGGAGAGCCGGCGGTAGGTGTAGGATGAGGGTAGGGAGTTGAAGTCGCCGCACACCAGTACGGGGTGAGGGGCGGCAATGGCGAGGTGACAGATGCTGTCGGTTTGGGCGGCACGTTTCACGAAGTTTTCATGCAGGGTTTCCGCCGCGTCCTGTACGGCCTGCGCTTCACGGCGGGTATTGTCGGTGGTGAGTTCGCGTTCCCATTTTTTACGGTTCCGGCTGACGCCGGTAGTTTGCAGGTGGTTGTTCAGCAGACGGATGGTGTCCGTACCCGCAACGATGTCGCACAGCATGCTGCAATTGGAGCTGTGGGGGTAGGTGATGAAGCGTCCGCCGGTGAGCGGGTAGCGGCTGAATACGGCGATGGGGAGAAGGCCGCGGATGGAGTCGTCTGCGGGGATAAGGGCGTATTGCCAGTGGGAAAGGGCGCGACGCAGGCTGTCTGCCGTGAAGTGTTTGTTGCCGCCGAATTCCTGAAAGCAGAGTACATCGACGTGCTGTTGCCGCATGTACCTGGCTATCTCTTTGCAGGAGTAGCCGGTGATTTCGTTTCCGAAGTTATGAACGTTGTAGGTGGCTACGGTGAGGTAACCGCCGGGTTTGCCCTGATGGTTCGGTGCCGATGCCGTGGCGGGTATGTCACGGGCGGAACCGAACCGGATAACGGCCGTGAGGTACTCCCAATTGAAGAAGAAAGCTATCAGCGTGACGAACGCCCATTTCTTGCGTGCCACTGCCCAGCAGAGGGAGACAATCAGGCAGGAGACCAGCAATACCGGTACGGCAAGTCCCAGCAAGGGCATGACGGTGGAGCTTTCCGGATGGTAATGTCCGGAACGGGACGCAAGGACGGTGACGGCGGCCAGCACGAATGTGGCGGCTGTCAGTATCAGATGAAACAGGCTTTTGACGGCGGCTTTTCCCATGGTCGGCACCGGTGACTTATAAGGGCGTCGGAAGCTCCGGAGACGGGACTGCCGGAGCTTTGACGCTTACTCTTCTGTCGGTTATTTTATTACTGAATTAATCGGTTTCCCGTCTAAGAAGGCTTTTACATTGTCCAGCATGATTTGCATGAGGCGTTCGCGGGCGGCGGCGCTTGCCCAGGCGATGTGTGGGGTGATGTAACAGTTTCTGGCGGTGAGCAGCGGGTTGTCGGCACGGGGCGGCTCTTGCGAGAGTACGTCCAGCCCGGCGGCGAAGATGGTGCCGTTGTTCAGGGCATCGGCAAGGTCTTGCTCGTTGATAAGCGGGCCGCGTCCGGTATTGATGAGAATCGCGTTGGGCTTCATCTGTTTCAGGCGGGCGGCGTTAATCAGTTCGCGGGTGGAGTCGGTGAGGGGACAGTGCAGGCTGATGATGTCGCAGTTGGCAAAGAGTTCGTCGAGCTCCGTTTTCTTGATTTCGGGGGGAAGCTGGAAAGGCGATTTGGATGTGTACGCATGTACTTCCATGCCGAAGCCGATGGCGATGCGGGCGGTGTTGTAGCCGGTTTGTCCGAGGCCGATGATACCGATTTTCTTACCGCGCAGTTCGATGAGCGGAGTGTCCCAGAAGCAGAAATCGGGACTGTCGCTCCAACGGCCGTTGCGTATCTCGTCGGTGTAGTGCTGCACCTGCTGGGCGATGTTGAGGATGTGCGCGAAGACCATTTGCGCGACGGACGGGGTGCTGTATGCCGGGATATTGGTAACGATGATGCCCCGCTCTTTGGCAGCGGCGGTATCGACGATGTTGTATCCGGTGGCAAGTACGCCGATGTATTTCAGGTCGGGCAGGGATGCGATGGTCGCCGCATCGAGCACGACTTTGTTCGTCAGCAGGATATCTGCTCCGGCTGCACGTTCAAGTACTTCGGTGGGGGCGGTACGTTCGTAAATGGTACATTCGCCCAGGCTTTTCAGTTCGTCCCAGGAGAGGTCTCCGGGGTTGGCGGCGTAGCCGTCTAATGCTATTATTTTCATGGGGTTATAAGTTATGAGTTATGAGTTATGAGTTATGGGGGTGGGGGGTGTCATTTCGCTTTCCCCACAAACTGTCCATCCTTTCCTTATGCTTCTGTTCGGCGGGATTGTCCTGAGGATGCCAGATGCGGCGGTCTTTCAGGTCGTCGGGCAGGAACTGCTGGCGGACGAAATTGCCGGGATAGTCGTGGGCGTATTTATAGTTGCCGCCGTAACCGAGCTGTTTCATCAGTTTGGTGGGGGCGTTGCGCAGGTGCAGGGGAACGGGCAGGTTGCCTGTCTGCCGCACCAGTTCGAGGGCGTCGTTGATGGCCATGTAGGCGGAGTTGCTCTTGGGGCTGGTGGCGAGGTAGATGGTAGTCTCCGCCAACGGGATGCGTCCTTCAGGCCAGCCTACTTTCATGATGGTGTCGAAGCAGGCATTGGCCAGCAGCAGGGCGTTGGGATTCGCCAGTCCGATGTCCTCGGAAGCGGAAATGACGAGACGGCGGGCTATGAAAGCGGGGTCTTCACCGCCCTCTACCATGCGTGCCAGCCAGTAGATGGCTCCGTCGGGGTCGCTGCCGCGGATGGATTTGATGAAGGCGGAGATGATGTCGTAGTGCATCTCTCCGTCTTTGTCGTAGGCGAGGGGGTTCTGCTGAAGGCGCTCGGTCACCATCTCGTCGGTAATGACAACGGGGTCGCCGGTTTCGGACTGCACGACGAGGTCGAGGATATTAAGCAGTTTGCGGGCATCGCCGCCACTGTAACGGAGCATGGCGGTTGTCTCCTTGAGCTCTATCCGGCGCTCTTTCAGCTGGACATCCGTGGTTATGGCGCGCCGGAGCAGTTCCAGCAGGTCGTCTTTCTCCAGTGATTTCAGTACGTAGAGCTGGCAACGGGAGAGCAGCGGACGGATTACCTCGAACGAGGGGTTCTCCGTGGTAGCGCCTATCAGCGTCACCGTTCCCTGTTCCACAGCGCCGAGCAGGGAGTCTTGCTGCGACTTGCTGAAACGGTGTATTTCATCGATGAACAGTATCGGGCTTGCCTGCGAGAAGAAGCGGTTGCTCTTGGCGCGGTCTATCACGTCGCGTACGTCCTTTACGCCGCTCGTCACAGCGCTGAGGGTGTAGAACGGAGTTTCCAGCTTGTTGGCTATAATCTGTGCAAGCGTCGTCTTGCCCACTCCCGGCGGGCCCCATAGGATGAACGAGGAGATGCGTCCCGCATCAATCATCTTGCGCAGTACCGCTCCTTGTCCTACCAAGTGTTTCTGACCGATGTACTCGTCTAATGTCTTTGGCCTAAGCCGTTCTGCTAATGGTTGCATAAAGTAGGGGTTAGGGGTTAGTGATTAGTGATTAGGGGTTAGTGATTAGTGATTAATGATTAGGGGTTAGTGATTAGGGGTTAGGGGTGGAGATTCTTTTTACGGGTAATGATAGAAGAAGTTATCATCTTCATCAGTTCCGTACAATCAGTATCTAAAGAAACATATTGCTCTGTGGTGATATAGTCTGTTTTACTTAACAATTCGAGCCAATATAGGGTTTCAGAACATTCTTTTTGAGCGACGGAATATTTGTGTATGAAGTCGGCAGGGGATTCGGCAAACAGTCCTTCCCTGATATTGGCTCCCACCGACGTACCGCTTCTTAATATTTGTTTAGACATAATTCTTTCTTGTTTTATTTCATTCAAGAAATTATATAGATTCACAATGCGTATAGCAAAGTCCATTGATTTATTTTTTAATATCCCCTCTCTCATACCCCCTAATCCCTAATCCCTAATCGCTAATCCCTAATCGCTAATCGCTAATCCCTAACTCCTAAAATATCATCAATATCATAAACCTCACTCCGCCTTTCTTCACGCCGGGGATGTCGGTGTAGGTGAGGCGGCGCACATATTCTATGTGCAGCAGCTTGAAGATGTTGTAGATACCTACGCTGGCTTCGACGTAGGGGGTATTGCTCATGATATGGCTGGTGGGCATGCCGTCGCGCATCGGGAAGAGGAAGAGGTCGGGGTTGCCGCTTTTGTACGGGTTGTTCTTGTCCGTCAGTGTGCCCCACATGCCTCGGATGCGGAACATCTCTCTCCACTTCAGCTTCTTGATGAGTGGGATGCGGTTGAAGAGTTTTCCGTTCATGTCGTAGCTTAGGTTGAGGGAGGCGT
>OGCO01003783.1_pt1 | contig 17207 bp, 8 predicted proteins | sample 1570171 | NCBI WGS metagenome assembly OGCO01 (sample SAMEA4370583, study PRJEB24528) | human gut metagenome | reverse complement strand
AGAGTGCGGTGACTTCTGCGGTAGACAAAGTGATCGTAAATAACCCGAAGAATGTACAGACAAATCTGTTCCTGGTGGAGCAGACTCCGTCAGCGGAGAAAATAGACAGCTTCACGGACGAAAGCACCGGTTTTAACCCGTATTCCTCCTGGAACAACAATTACAAGGCGGCATTTGAACTGCGGGAGACCTGGCCGGGCTGGATGTCCTCTGCCGGAGCCAGCATTGATTCCGCCTGCAGACTGCGGACGAATCTGATAGACCGCAGCAATACGGAATACATTTTCAATGATCTCAGCGTGTCCGGTGCGGCAGGAAATGCTACCGGAGACGTGGCGAAGGATATTATGGGTGCGGACGGCGGTCTGACACCGACGGAGCGACGCAACCGTATCTATGACATGCGGGTACAGGTGTACAGCAGGGATACGATCGGTGTACAGTCCCCTGTGCTTACCATGACGGGAACCGTGATCGAGTGATCCGTCAGGCACAGGACAGAGAAGATACCGGAAGGAAGACGAGAAAAATGAAGATATGCGGAAGAAATCCCAAAATATTTTCAAGGGTAAGACAATTCCACAGACGAACGGACAATAAGGGCTCAGCAATGGTCGTTGTGATCATTGCCATGGCCTTTATTGGCATTTTAGCCAGTGTTTTGATGTATATGTCACTGCTGAACTATCAGATGAAGGTGAACAATCTCAAGGCGAAGGACAATTTTTACTCTGCAGAGACTGTGCTGGATGAGATCCGGACGGCTATGGGAGAGCGGGTGTCCGCTTCTGTCGGAAGTGCCTATGAACTGGTTCTGAAAAATTATGAGGCAACCTCCGCAGAGGAGAAGCAGAACAAACTGAGATATTATTTCCTGAAGGATATGCAGGATTATTTTGCAGTGACAGGAAGTATGAATATCAACAATTATGATCTGACCAAGCTGTTCAACAGCCTGTCTTCGGAGATAAAGCGGGGGACGGTGCTAGAGACATTGAATGACTCCGGGGAAGTAGTGTACCGGATGGCTCTGGACAGCAGCGGCAGTCTGAAGGTATATGTAATGACAACGGATCCGGTGACGGGCAACAAGGAGAGAGTGGAGACCACGGATATTCCTACCGGACGTTTTCAGTTGTACACCGATGGACTTTCCTTCTGCGGTCTGAAAGTGACTTATACGGATACCGATGGCTATGTGTCCGTGATCCAGACCGATATCCGGGTGAAGATGCCGGATATGGATTTTGCACAGGCAGTGACACTGCCTTCCATTACGGGAATCTCCATGGTGGCGCAGGAGAATATTCAGGCGCTTCCTTCCAATCCTGCGCTACACAGCACCAATGTCATCGGCGGCAGCTTTTATGCGAACCGTTTTATCGTGGGCAGCGAAGAGTCTGGCAAGGGTAACGGTGTGACGGTGGAATGGAAAGAGACCACCGGCAATGAAAACGAAGACAAGCGTATGGTGATGGCTTCCGACTTATATCTGGGAGAAGGAGCCACACTTACCACAGATCAGTACGGTGAAGTATGGGCAGGTTCCATTGCCATGAACGGAGGTATTCCGGGCAATACGGGAAGCAACGGAACGTTGAGCTTTCAGGGAAACAACGTATATGTGGCCGGAGACCTCAGGATGACCGGGGAACGGAATGTATTTACCGCCGGAGCACAGATCGACGGAGAATATGCCGGACAGTATATCGGCTTCGGCAACGGAAAGGGCGTGGACAGCAGCGCCATTCTGGTCAACGGCACGGATACGGAGATCTATCTGAATGAATTGAAGAATCTTACGCTGGCGGGAAATTCTTACATTTCTCTGACGAAAGCCAATGATGGAATTACCAGTGAGGATGGTGTGAGCAACACCGGAGTACAGGATGTGATGATGGGACAGTCTATCGCTGTGAAGAGTGACCAGCTGGCTTATCTCGTTCCGGCGCAGTGTATCGGCGTGGATGCTTCCGGCAAGACCGTGTTAAACGGTGCCAGCAACCCGATCACGTTGGAGCAGTATAAGGACAAGATCAGAGACCAGGCGGATGTAACGGAAGTGGCATTGAATATTCCGTCCGCTACCCTGAATGGTCATACGCTGGCCGAGTACGGACTGACTCAGAACAATATCCAGAAGATTTTCAAGCGGATCAACAGCAAGATCACGCTGGTGTATTATTATGTAAGCTATGACAGCACCTCTGATACCGCGAGAGCCAATGCTAACCGGTATTTTCAGGATTATTACGGTGCCAACCAGCAGACCATGGAAGCCTATACCGGTCTGTATACCAAAGCCATTCAGGTGCGTGGACAGCAGAACGGAGCGTACATCATGCATCTGGCAGGCAATGTGGCCATGTATGACAGCAGTGCGGCTGCGGGAAGCAAAGAGAAGCTGTTGGATGCCACACTGACCAGTGATGGTGCCAATGCAGGATATCAGGCACTTTTGGCATCGGATCAGTTGAAATTCCAGGCATTGTCCAAGAAGATGATCGATGTCTATGAGCAGCTGCTTCCTTCGGAGAAGACGGATGCAGCCAATGCTTATACCAATCTGGTAAATGAAGGGGAGATAACGACCTTCCATGCTGTATTAAACGGTAGTACCGGAAATAAGGTGGAGTCAAAATATTTCGGCAATACCACAGGAAGCCTTGCGGAGCAGGGATATAAGGCAGTTATCGTAAAGGGTGATTATACCTATCCGGAAGCCGGATTCGGCGAGTTCAGTGGACTGATCATTGCTACCGGAGATGTCAAAGTGACAAAGGAATTCCAGGGAACGATCCTGTCCGGCGGAACGATCACGCTGGATCAGAATGTCAATGTGGAACCTGACCGGGATGCGGTGCTTCATGCCCTGACCTATTCCAGAACGATCGTAGATGCTGCCGGTAAGACACAGGAATATCATGTGGTAGATTTTTTAAATGGCGGAGACGGTTACCTGAGCAGTAACGGTAAGTCCTATAAGAACAGTGATATAAATCTGGGAGATTTGATAGTTTATGAAAACTGGCAGAAAGAATAACAACAGTGGTTTTTCCCTGGTGGAGCTGATCATTGTCATTGCGATCATGGCGGTGCTGGTGGGTGTGATGGCCACATCCATTACATCCCTGACCGGCAGGAAAGTCCGGAAATGTGCGGACGAAATTGTGACAACACTGGAGCGGACCAGAGTGCTGACCCTCGGAAAAGAACAGAATCGGGTGGAATGCGTTATCAGCTATAATGATACGACCAAGGAATATACGGCACAGATCCGGCAGGGAGATGTGGAGGTATCCAACAGGGTACTGGGAAAAGAGCCTATTGATATCAAAGTATATTTTGAGGGGGATTCCACGGGATATTCCCTGACGGAACTGAAAGGATCCGACAGCCTGTTACCTTATGTTTCATCTTCAAATGGGCTGCATCTGGTGTTTAACCGTGCATCCGGGGCCTTTGAGAAGGATACCTGTACGGCAAACAATGTGTTGAAGGAATATTGTCAGAAAATCGTCGTAAGCAACGGAACGAGAAACATAGAAATCACAACGGTCGGCAAGACTGGTAAGATCCTGACGAAGTAAGGAGGTTGACCATGGGTATTGGAAAGAAAGGATTTACTCTGGTAGAGATCATCGTATCTCTTGCCATCATGACCATAGTAGCTGGTGCGGTGGGAGCATTCGTGGTCGCCGGCAACAATTCCTATATGCGGGGGAACAAGGAACTGACCCTGCAGGAAGAAGCCCAGCTGACCGCCAACCAGATGATCGATCTGATCATTGATGTGGAGAAGGGTATCAGCTTTTCCAATCTGACAGATCAGGAAGCGGTTGATGTTGATGGCAATGTGGCAAAAGACGTTAACGGCATGGAAGTAACCAATGCCAGTGTCAGCGAGCTGCGTCTGATCAATAATGACAACAGCTATATGATCCGCTGGCAGGGGAACAGTAATGCCGGAACAGAGTATGAAAATGCTAATCAGGTATATCTCTATGAAGCAGCAACAGAAGCAGATCTCGCCACAGCGGCACCTGCTTTGATGGCCGAGCACGTCAGCTCTTTCCAGGTGGATTTAAGTGAGGCCAGATCTAAGAGGAAAGTCGTTCTGAATATGACCTTTACCTATCAGGACAAATCCTATGATATTTCCGAGACCATCAAGTTAAGAAATGATCTGAGCTCCGAACCGTCCAGCATCTATTCCTGGATCAGCGGCATCCGTATCATTCCCGAGCACGCAGATCTGAAACAGGGACAGGCTTTCGTCTTCGATTACGAGATCACCGGAGACGAGGAAGCCATTGCTCAGGGCGTGACCTGGGCCGTAAGTTATCAGGATGGCAGCGCATGTAAGAGTACCATCAGCGGTAACGGTAAACTGAGTGTGGCAGCGGATGAGACCATAGCAGAGAATATTCTGACAGTAACCTGTACCGCCGTAGCGGATCCTACCATAGCGGCAACGGCTACCGTAACGGTACAAAAGCATATGGTGGATTCTCTGGATATAGAACCGAAAGATGCTTCGGTGATTCAGGGGGACAGCCTGCAGTACTCTTATACTATGGAAGGAACAGAAGAGGCTAAAAATGCCGGGGTGACCTGGAGCGTGGCAAGAGTGGACGCAACTGGACTTAAGGCAGGAACCACGATAAATGGGAGCGGTCTTTTGACGGCTGACAGATATGAGCCGACCGGAACACTTGTGCTACAGGTAACCTGTACTTCCGTGGCGGATCCCGGAATGTCTGCATCCACAAAGGTATCGGTATTACCCTATACCAACATTGACGGAAAATATGATGCAACACTGATTGCCAGGAATCTGACCACATATGATTTTACCGAAGGAAGTACGGAAAAGATCGGTTATAAGGCATTGATTGAATGTCTGCCGTCCTGGGCGGATTACAGAAATGGTTATCCACAGATTGAGTGGAGTGTGGTAGATGATTATGCCAATAATTACAAAATAACCGGTTTGACAGATTCTGATGGTCGACAGTTCCAGGCAGAACTGGAATGTGGAAATATGACGGATACGGTAGTACGTGTATGTGCGGTGATAGCTTTATCAGCAGATATTAAGATTACCAGAGAAATCGATATTACAATCCCTCCCCTGAAGACGGTTGTAAACGCGAAGGAACCGTATATTTACTCCAAGCAGTTTGTATTAAACCGTAATGGAAAAATTAATTGCGAGATTCGAAATTATAAAGGGGAAGTAAATTGGAGATTTGCAGATATTCCCAGTGAGCTGAATAATGATTTCAAGGTATGGAACGGAATACAAAAATCATATCAGGTCGGTTTTGAAGTCTATGACGGAGCATATGATGATGTTCATCAGGAAGGCTATCTGACAACAGAAAATACGGGAGAATCTACAGAGGTAAGAGCACTTAGCTATATTTCCTGGGATACCGAATATCGTCTGAAGCTTCAGGCATGGAGCCTGGATGATTCCACATTAGTGGCCGAAACGGTAATACTGGTGCCGGTAGTGGATATCTTATTTGCCAATGATCAGCATGTGATTACGGTGTTGAGACCTACCTGGACGAATCGTTATGATCTGCATGCGTATGGTTTTGAGTCTGGAAGAGAGAAAGGACATAGAGCAGCAAAACTGGCAGGATATTTCCAGGGAGAACTTCCGTTGGATTCCAACACGAAATTTGCAGAAATTGATAATATGCATCTTCCTTTTTCGCAGGTACAGTTTGATATTGGCGCACATGAAGAAAATGATTATTTAATTATGACCATTTATGATGAACGATATCCGGATCATAAGAGAAATCTTTTACTGGAAGTAGAGAAGAATCCGGAGTGGTGGGAATGGAAGGATAATAAATGACCATGAATTGGAAACGCAATTCAAAAAAGTATATAGCAGGAATCCTCACCATAGCTTTGGCCGTCGGAGCCGGTCAGAGCTATGGCTCTATGGAGGTCAGTGCGCAGGAAAGAACCCTTCCCGGTATTGAAAAGTTGGTACAGGATACGGTAGCTTCCTCTGACGGTACTTTCCATATTCTGGAGATCGTTCCGTCGAAGGAAAATGCCACGATCGGCTATCTGGTAGGCGGCGAGGAGCCGGTATCTGAGGGCAGAAAGCTTTCCGAGATGCCGTCAGCCACAGAGCGCCAGACAGCTATGGACAGTCTGGATGCTGCAAAGTTTCCGACGACAGGTCCGGTTACTTTTTCTGCCTACAGCGAAAGCACCGGAGCTTCCAGAACCGAGGACGTAAGAGGACGCTTTGTATTCCGACAGGACGGATCCGGCAGATACAATTACCAACAGATCGATGCGGTCTATCGTGAGATTGCCAATGGGGAGACGGTAGCAGCAGGAGAACGTTATAACCGATACAGTGCATTGGAGGCCGCCGGAGACAGTAACCGGGATGCCAAAAGCGTGACTCCGGTATTTTCCCATAGATCTACCGGAGGAAGCAACGGACTGGAGACTACGATTATCAATGGTTCAGACAGCGCCAGGGGATATGCGCAGGGCTTATATGCAATTTCGGAGACGGATCTGGCCGCTATTGATAAAAAGAGTTTTCAGGCAAAAGATTATGTGGACAGGACAATCTATCAGAAGATAGGTACGGGTGAGACTGCCGTTTATACCTATCTCGGACAGATTGTATACGGTACCGATGCGGCACTGCCGGATGGATTAAAGACTACGTCCAGGGGGGTATCCGAAAATGAGGCAGGTACTGCTGTGCAGGCACGCACGACATCCGGAGGAGATGCGATAGCAACCTATTCTGCCGGAGATATTACCCAGAATCTCTACATCCTGGATCATGCACAGCCGGATAGCGCACAGCTTTTGGCAAAATGGGATGATGTTTCGAAGGCATATACATTTGAGACCATAGCCAGTGCCTATCTTGTGGATTTCACAGCAAATGATAACGGCGACTATTATGTATCTGCAATGACAGTAAGTGACAAAAACGGTGATTACCGTCTGATCGATACCTATCGTAAGGATGAGGCCGGCAGCTACACTATGGTGACACCGGGTTCCCTTCAGGTTACTTACAAGGGGGAAGCGGGCTTTGACACCGCCAACAGCTATGATTTTGTAGGGGATGACAGAGAGGATGCTACGGAGACTATTGCCTATAACGGCGGTTTCTACAACAAAGAATGGTTCAAGAAAAATGTCCTGAATCTGTCAGGTACCAGTCGTTATGAGAGTGGTACAGCCACCGGAGACGATATCGATACACTGAAGATCGAAGTGACAACACTTACCCTGCAGGAACTGGCTGATCTGGCAGATGCTTCCATTACAGCGGAGGATTCTTATTGTGGAATTGATCTGGCAGATGTGGATCTGTTCTATTTTTCCGGTCAGGGAAATTACGGGGCAGAGCCGTCCAATATGGTCTCTGCGGCAACCGTGATCGCAAAGCTGGCATTTGGCGTGGACGGCAGCGGGATCAGAACCGCTGCAGCCAGAGTGCCGGTGATCATGGATTATAATTTTTATGCCAAGAACAGCACCCAGAGCAATGAAGTGTTGACGAAACTGGCATTGACTCTGCTGCAGGTGTCGGATGACAATGTGGCAACCGCAATCGCAGGTCAGGGAGATTCCTATTGGGAAAATGTAAGTGTCGATACGCTGAAAAGCGCGGCAGAGGGAAATATCAGATCCTATGCGTCTGCAATGCAGGCGGCAAATGCGGATACCCTGACGTTGGATACCTTGAAGGAATACCTGAACGAAAATGTATACCTGAACAACGACAGTTCCAAAGCTTATGCGGCAGAGGATTATCTGACGGATCTGAAGTCAGATACGACAAGAGCATGGATCTACACGGATGTCCTGAAAGAGATCCGCTACGAGAATTTTCTGATCACACAGGAAAATGCCACGGCGGTCACTTTGAATGAAGAGATCAGCAAAGCTTCCATCACCAGATATATTATGAACTGGTATCTGCACAGAAGCCAGGTAAAGGACAGCCTTGCGATATTGGATCTGGAGCCCTGTTATGATTTCGGAACCGGAGCTTTGTCTGCGGATTCCGTGAAAGGCTTTCTGGGGCAGAGCAACTACGGAGGAAGTATTTCCATTACCCAGATGGCTTCGTCGGAGTTCATCGGTAAGATAGAAGATCTCAACGACCGTTACGATATGATCTATGTGGGTGCCCGTACCGGCACCATGAATGTGAAAAACAATCAGACCGTTTACAATGACAGCTCTATGGGCGGTCTGATCTATACGCATATCGGGGATCTGTATGATTATAAGGATGAATCAGATGATAACAAGAAGCGTCTGAGGGATGATTCCCTGAGTCACACTTCCAATCAGTACCGTGGCCCGGGAAATGATATGAACTCCACCAGAGAAAAGGAGTTTGAGCAGTATATTTCCGCCGGATATCCGGTAGTGTTTGCGGATGCGCTTCTGACGGGAATCGATGGTAAGGTGGGTGCAAATACGAAAACCGTGGACAGAAGCTCCTACTTTTACCAGCTGATACAGTTTGCCCTGTCTACAGATGAAAGCGGCAATTATAAATACTGGCAGAAGAATGTCTTTGCGGAGAGCCAGTTAGTACCCGGAGCAGCAGAAAAGGCGGCGGATGACAGTAAGGAGGCGCTGGCTGCCGCAAAGGCGGCAAAGGAAGCAAGAGAAGAGAGACAGAGAAACTTTGGCAACCATCTGAATCTTTCCAAACTGCAGATCGAATGGGTGAAAAATCTTGGGGAAGATTATATTCCTACAGAGCTGCATTACAACGGGGACGGTATCAACGATGCGTTCCTGAAGATGACGGACGGTAAGTTCTATCTGCAGTATATTTTTGCTCTGTCCAATGATGCGGCTGCCTCCCAGGTGAGCACGACGTATGATTGCAAGCTGTATATTGATAAGAACTCCGACGGTCGCTTTTCCGGTTCCGATGTGATCGGGCAGACACTTTCCTCCACAGAGGAGCTTGCCGGACTGAATCTGTATGTCAGATCCGGGCAGGAATGGAAGGAAGTGGCGAAGAATGACGGTGGCCATTACGAGCTGCGCACCGGATATACCTATAAGGTAGTCAGAGTGCTGCCGGATGATTATCAGGGAGTATTGCCCTGGAAGATGATCTTCTTTGATAATTCTGATGCACTGGTGAGAACCGCAGTGTCCGGTTATACGGCAGTGGACAGAGGTTCCAGAGTGGATATTCAGGTATTGCAGCTGATGTCCGACAGAAAAGCATCTAATGACAAGACACTGTGGGATCTGGAAAGTGACAGTGATGTAAAGTCACTGTTAAGCGGTATCCGGGAATTTAATGTATCTATTGATTCCGTGAAGACTTCAACTTTTATCAACGGATTGATTTCAGACGATCAGTTGAAAAAGCTTAAGACCGATGAACAGAAGTCTGAGGCTTATTACAATGCGGCATACAATACTTTCCAGCAGTACGATATGCTGATCCTGGGATTCGGAGACAACTATCAGTTCGGAAGCAAGGATCAGAGCCTGAAGAACATGGCAGTATCCGAAGCCATCCGTGATTATATCGAAGATGGTAAGAGTGTCCTGTTTACCCATGACAGCAGTTCTTATATCAACAGTAAGGCCGGTAGCGGTAAAGGCTGGTACTGGGGCTACGAGTTCAACAAGACCATGCGTGCGGCGGTAGGGCTGGATCGTTATGGTGCGTTGCTGGAATATTATGATGACCAGAGGAACAATTCCAGTTTATCCGATGCCCAGAGAAAGCGTTATGATGCTTATTACAATATTCTGGACACGCAGTACAATTACGATACGGCATGGAAGCCGGGAACGGACCGGAGCAGTGATCAGACGGTCGGAAATATCGAGGGTACGACCAAATATACGACAGTCCGGTATGTGCAGAATCGGATCAATGCGATCCTGCGGAAAGGAACGTCTTATACGAGTTTCTATTTTCCGATTCGCAATTCTCTGTTTTATCAGGGTATGGATAAGACGACGAACTCTCAGGGGCAGATCACGGTGCTGGGAGATTACAAGGAATTCGGAGACGGTGCCGGTCCTGATATGATCGTTACGCAGGTAAATCAGGGACAGATCACTAATTATCCTTATCAGATCACTACAGAAGAGCAGCAGACGCTGACAGTGGCGGCAACACATTATCAGTGGCTGCAGCCGAACATGGAGCTGGATAAGGACGGAGACGGCAAGAATGATATTGTGGTATGGTATTGTCTGTCCGACCTGTCCGACAATGCCAAGACCAGAAAGTCGCAGACCGAGTGGAACAACGGATGGGGCAACGATAATGGCGTGAATCTGTATAATGTCAGCCCCAAAGATGTGGTAAATAATTATTATATTTACAGCATGGGTAATGTCACGTATTCCGGTGCGGGACATACGGAGCCCACGGGAATGGCGGAGAAGAAGCTGTTTGTGAACACCATGGTAGCGGCTTACAATGCAGGAACCAAGGCACCTTCCGTATTTTTCCGGGATGACAACGGCAACACCATTGACTCCGTATATATGATGTATGATGCTGCCAACAAGATGATCCTGGATCGCAGCAATAAGATTCAGGTGGATTTCAAGGCTACCGATTACAACATCCTGTCTTCAGCAACGGAGATCCGGGTAGAGTTCTTCAAGGAATCCACGGATGCGGATGCCATAGAGATCGCATATGGCAAGGACAAGCTGAAAGTGAAGCCTCTGACCGGGCTTACGGTAATGAATTCCGCAGGAACAGCAGTGGATGCACATGTGATCACCGGTGGAGACAATCACTTTACGGAAGGTGGAAAGGACTATTATGTCACAGGTACGTCGTATTATTCTGTGACCAGTGACGGTGTATACACGCTGGCATTCCCTGCATCGGAGATGGGCCTGTTCTCCGGCAGCGGCAAGATGACGCTTAACGATCAGGATGCCGCCACCATCTACATCCGGGCGACAACCGTTTACGACAACGGAGCCAAGCGGACCGAAGGCGCTGTTAAGAGCCTGACGGTCAGCGCAGCGGAGCTGTTTGAGCTGGATTAAAGGATTTGCGGGCGACGCAGAAAAGACAAATTGCACAAAGAGCAGGGCTGTGGAAAAGTACCAATTTCCACAGCTCTGTTTTTGTATGGTTTTTTACCTGCAATTTTCTTGCAGAATCGATATGCATGTGCTATAGTAATCACATCTTAAGAAAGTCTATATAGGCAATATTCTGAAAATGCTTTAATGCGTAGGTGCAGTCGATGGCGGATCGCCGCAAATTCATGGATTGACAGAACAATCGGACAGGGAGAAAACTATTGGAAACAAACGATATTGTGACGAAAAATTTTGAAAGCTATGCGGATGTGGCGGCGGACATTATTAATGTTCTGTTACATGAAGGGAGAAGAAGGGTTAAAGATTATGAAATGTTGTCGGCGGCTACTGAGAGTCTTTACTTGGATAAAGAAAATGGATTGCGAAATCAATTGGAAGATGTAGCAAAGTACCATGTGGTAAATGGGGTGCCTAAGGTATTGTATTTATTTGCCAATCAGACAAAGGTGGATAAGGGCATGGTATTGCGCAAGGCCGGGTATGCAGGTGGAGAATACCGCAGACAATATGAAAAACAAAATCCGAGCCTATATCCTGTGATAGAAATTGTGTTATACTGGGGAAAGAGCAGGTGGAAAGGGGTATGCAGTTTGCACCGGTTATTTGATGAAGAAGGGGCGACTGCAGATATTATATGGAAGTATGTAGATGATGTACAACTTCATGTTTGGGAAATGCGTCATTTACCCAGAGAAATACGAGAGCTTTTTCAAAGTGATATGAGAATCATCGTGGATTATCTTGCAGAGGGAGATAGCTATCGGTCGGACCGAAAAGTGATTCATAAAGAAGCAACAGTTAAGATGCTACGGGTATTATCCGGAGATACAAATGTTGATGATACCGGAGATGCATTAAAAGAAATGGGAATCAAAGAGGAGGATGAGATCAGGGTGTGTGAATTATTTGATCAGTATACAAGAAAAGGGATTGCACAGGGAATTTCGCAGGGGATTTCTCAGGGAGTTGCGCAAGGGATTATTATAATGTGCAAGGATTTTAATACCAGTTATGAAGAAACTTTACAAAAGGTGAGACTGAAACTGAATATCTCAGAGCAGGAAGCTGAGAAAGAAATGAAACTTTATTGGTAAATATGGAATAGAAACTTGACTTTTTCTATGTACTATGATAAATATATACTATACCTACTGGAACAGTAGGAAATATAAAGGGAATAATATAGTATACATAGACATAGGAGGAGAAAAAGATGGCATTTGCAGCAGAGACCATATGTGTCCAGGGAAGTAATGAGAGAAAGGATCCGTTCGGCGCCATCAGCATGCCCATTTATCAGAATGCGGCGTATGCGCATCCGGGACTGGGGAAGAGTACGGGATATGATTATTCCCGCTGCAGCAACCCCACCAGAGACGAAGTGCAGAAGACGGTTGCTCTGTTGGAACAGGGAACAGAGGCACTGGCATTTTCTACGGGAATGGCGGCAATCACTGCAATGATGGAAATCTTTTCTCCCGGAGATCATCTGATCGCTACCGATGATCTGTATGGCGGAACATTAAGACTGTGGAACATGATCAGTCGCAAGAATGGTATTTCCGTGGATTGTGTAGATACTTCCAACGTGGATACGGTGAAGGCAGCGTTGCGCCCGGAGACAAAAGCTATCTATCTGGAGACACCGTCCAATCCGATGATGAAAGTAGCGGATATTCAGGCAATTGCAGATCTTGCGCATGAGAATGGATGCCTGTTGATCGTGGATAACACATTTCTGTCTCCTTATTTCCAGAAGCCGTTGACATTAGGAGCTGATATCGTGGTACACAGTGGAACCAAATATCTGGAAGGACATAATGATACTTTGTCCGGTTTTCTGGTGGTGAAGGATAATGCTCTGTATGACCAGCTCTATAATATCTACAAGACTACAGGAGCCTGTCTGTCTGCGATTGACAGCTGGTTGTTACTCCGCGGTATCAAGACACTGGCAGTCCGCATGGAACAGCACCAGAAGAATGCTCTGGCCATCGCACACTGGCTGGAACAGAGACCGGAAGTGGAAGAAGTCTATTATATCGGACTGGATTCCAGACCGGATAAGGAGCTGATTGACAGACAGTGCAGCGGCTATGGCGGAATGATTTCTTTCCGATTGAATTCTGCGGAGAAAGCTGTTAAAATTTTGGAGAGCGTAAAGCTGATCCGTTTTGCAGAAAGCCTGGGTGGCGTGGAAAGTCTTCTGACCTATCCCATGAAGCAGACCCATGCAGATGTACCCGTAGAGGTCAGGGAAGCTCTGGGTGTGGATGAAAAGCTTTTGAGAATGTCTGTTGGTATTGAGAATATTGATGACCTGCTGGCAGACCTGGAGCAGGCCTTTGCCTGAGTGGGGTTGACTGGTATACATAGTAATTTAGCCAGTTCCGCGGAAAGTTTCACGGAAGTCCCACAACAGACGCAACGAGTCAGGACGTGCAGAAGGTCCTGGTAGAATAGGTACGATTGACAGAAAAATTTAACCTGCAACTTGGGGCCACAGGCAGAAAGCTTGCAGGTTGTCGAAAGGTAAGAGGATTCGTATGGCTACATACAACTTTGATAAAATTATAAATCGTAAGGGAACGAACTGCCTGAAGTACGACTATGCCGTGGAGAGAGGCAAGCCTGCGGATGTGCTGCCACTGTGGGTCGCAGACATGGACTTTACAGTATCGGAGGAGATTACGAAAAGCCTTCACGCGGCGGTAGATCATGGAATCTACGGATACACCCAGCCTAAGGATGCTTATTATAATGCCATAACCAATTGGATGGAAAAAAACCATAATTGGAAGACGAAGAGAGAGTGGATCATGAAGACCCCCGGTGTGGTATTTGCACTGGGTGCAGCGGTAAAAGCTTTCACAAAGCCGGGAGATGCGGTCTTGATCCAAAATCCGGTGTATTATCCCTTTACCAATATCATTAGGGACAATGACCGTAGGGTGATTGATAATACATTGGTATACGAAAAAAGGGTAACTGAAGGAAAGTCGCAGTACAGCATAGATTATGAAGACTTCGAGCGCAAGATTGTGCAGGAGAATATAAAACTGTTTATCCTGTGCAATCCTCACAATCCGGTGGGAAGAGTATGGAACAGAGAGGAACTGCAGTGTTTGGGAGAGATCTGCCTGCGCCATCATGTGATCGTAGTCAGTGATGAAATTCACAATGATTTTGTATATCCCGGATTTGAGCATACGGTGTTTGCCAATGTGGATCCCCGTTTTGCGGAGTTCACCGTGACCTGCACCGCACCCAGTAAGACCTTCAATCTGGCAGGCTTACAGATTTCCAATATTTTTATCTCAAATGAGACATTGCGGGAAGCATTCCAGAAGGAAATCGACAAGACCGGATACGATGAGCCGAATGCGTTGGGAGCGGTAGCCTGCGAGGCTGCATATCGTGGCGGACAGGAGTGGCTGGATCAGTTGAGAGCTTATTTGCTTGAGAATCTGAACTTCCTGCGAGCATATCTGCAGGAGAAAATTCCACAGATTCATCTGGTAGAGCCGGAAGGTACTTATCTGGTATGGCTGGATTGCAGTGAACTTGGGATTTCCGGCAAGGAACTGGATCAGTTTATCGTAGAGAAAGCGGGACTCTGGCTGGATGGCGGAGCAATGTTCGGACCCAGTGGAGCAGACTTCCAGCGAGTGAATATTGCCTGCCCCAGAGCAACTCTAGAGCTTGCACTGGACAAGCTGAAGGCGGCAGTAGACAACCTGGGCTAGGTCCGACAGATTTGATGTGAGCAAAGAAAAATATCTGTGGACGCTTGTTCCGATAGGACAAAAATTATAGCGGTATAATATTAACAGACATATGGTATATTTTTACAATGTTGTCCATATACTGTAACATATCAGGCCATTCATGACTGATCACGGCAGCTTATGCTACGCTTGTGATCCCTGATGAATGGCCTTTTCGATAGTATTGCCATAAGGAAAGGAGCACACAGTATATGCCAAGAGGACAGAGAAAATCCCTGGAGGAAAAGATCCAGGCAAAACAGGAGTTGATCAATGCGTTAAATATCCGCATGGAATCAGAACAACGTGAGTTAGAAGAATTGTTTGAACAGAAGAAGCGTAAGGAACTGGAAGCGGTGAGTGAGGATGCCGGCCTGGCACCGGAGGAAGTCACCGAAGTCTTGCAACAATACATTGAGAACCGCAGCGCAAATGCATCGTGAGATTGCAGGTGAAAGAGAGCTTGCTCACCTTAAAGAACCGGAGCTGTACCGCCCAAAAGTTAGAAACAGAATCAATCTAATGACTGGAGGCCGATACACGCCCGGTCTTTTTTTGTGCCCGTTTGGTTATCGCCAATCATGTAATTTATTAAGGCGAGTGTCTAAATTCTGAATCATAAAAACTCCTTTGAAAATGGTTTGGTGTAAATAGGATAAAATACCAGAAAAAAATACAAAAAAGTCTAATCTTCAAGTGGAAAAAGGGATGATTGTATCAAAATAAAGAAAAAGGGTAAATTAGATACAAAAAAAGAAAAAATATGAGAAATTTTGTACTAAAATAGCCAGAAAACAGCTTTTAGCGAAAATGGAGATAAATGAACATTGTGGGACATGCAGATAAGCAATAGAGCGGGCACTTTTGAAGGCACAAGCATATCTGAGTGTATTATAACATGACAGGGGAGATTTTGAGAAGATGTTTGTTTGGGAAAAGAGATCTGAATACAAAACACCCACGGCATGGAATTCCAATGGAATCCCTTGCCGCGGGCAGTGGTTTCAGACTATAAATGTTTTATTCCGCGCTTCCTTCGCCCTTCTTCAGATTCTTCTGGGCGGTGGAGAGCATGAGTTTGATTCGGTTGAGCTGGTTGACTTCGCTGGCACCGGGATCGTAGTCGATGGCTACGATATTGGAGGAAGGATAAGCCTTCCGCAGGGCTTTGATAACGCCCTTACCTACGACGTGGTTCGGCAGGCAGCCGAAGGGCTGGGTACATACGATGTTCGGTACGCCTTCCTTGATCAGTTCCACCATCTCACCGGTCAGGAACCATCCCTCACCGGTCTGGTTGCCGATGGATACGATCGGTTCCGCATAGGAGACGATCTTGTAAATGTTGGTAGGCGGATCAAAATGCTTACTTTCTTCAAAAGCCTTCACGGCAGAGCCGCGGAGGATATGTTCGATGGCCCAGATACCCAGCGCGGAAATCTTTGCAGTCTTCTTGCTGGTGCCTAAGTGTTCTGCTTTGTAGATCTGGTTGTAGAAACAGTACAGCATGAAGTCGATCAGGTCGGGTACTACAGCCTCCGCACCTTCGCTCTCCAGCAGCTCTACCAGATGATTGTTGCCTGCAGGAGAGAATTTCACCAGAATCTCACCGACCACGCCGACACGGGGCTTCTTGATATCCAGTACCGGAATCGCATCGAAATCACGGATGATCTGCACACACATCTTGCGGAACTTCGGAATGCTGATATGCTTCGCGGAGACAAATTTCTGTACCTTCGCAAGCCATTTTTTGTGCAGGGCATCCACGGAACCCGGAGTTGCTTCATAAGGACGCATCCGATATACACAACGCATGAAGATGTCACCAAATTCCGCACCCACAGCGGCACGTAACAGCAGATCCGCATTCAGATGGAAGCCGGGATTGCTCTCGATACCTGCCAGGTTCAGGGAGATAACGGGAATCTGCTCCATGTCTGCTTTCTTCAAGGCACGACGGATGAAGCCGATATAGTTCGTCGCACGGCATCCGCCACCGGTCTGGCTCATGATGATGGCTGTCTTGTTCAGGTCATATTTACCGGACAGCAGAGCTTCCATGATCTGACCTACTACCAGCAGGGAAGGATAGCAGGCATCATTGTTTACATATTTCAGACCAACATCCACAGAGTGCTTGTTATCGTTGTCCAATACCACGAAATTGTAACCGCAGGCATTGAACGCAGGCTGCAAGATCTCAAAGTGGATCGGGGACATCTGCGGACAGATGATGGTGTAATCCTTGCGCATCTCTTCGGTAAACGGTACCTTCTCAATAGCAGAAGAACGGATAGTGCG
>OGCO01003773.1_pt1 | contig 17236 bp, 5 predicted proteins | sample 1570171 | NCBI WGS metagenome assembly OGCO01 (sample SAMEA4370583, study PRJEB24528) | human gut metagenome | reverse complement strand
GGATATATTATATGACAAGAAGCAGAAGTTCAAAACAATTTATCTGCTTCATGGAATGTTGGATGATCATAGCTGCTGGATGAGATGGTCTATGGTAGAAGAGCAGGCAGAAAAGCATAAAATTGCTTTAGTAATGCCGTCGGGGCAAAACAGCTTTTATGTAAATGCAGAGCATGGCCTGGCATACTATGACTTTATTAATGATGAACTGCCAAGATGGGCTGAGATGAACTTTCCATTACTGGAAGGACGTGAAAATCGTTTTATTGCAGGCTTATCCATGGGCGGTTATGGCGCAATACGGCATGGGCTGGGAACGCCGGAGAAATATGCGGCAGTAGGTGCTTTCTCTGGTGCGCTTGATATTGTAGGTCTGGAAAGTGTACTGAAGCGGGTGCCCGGAATGAGAAATATTGTAGATTATGACAGTATTTTTGGCGGGGCAGATAAGATTGAAGGAACCGATAATGATTTGTTCACGTTGGCTGAAAGCTGTAAGAATAGTGCAAAAGAACTTCCGAAGATATTTATTACCTGTGGAACAGAGGATGCAATTTGTTATGAAATGGATGTAAAATACAGAGACACATTGCTTGAAATGGGATATGATGTGACTTATTTTGAAATGCCTGGAGTTCATGAATGGAAGGTTTGGAACGAAAGTATTAGGCAATTTATGAACTTGATCGATCCGGAAAATGCTTAAGTATGGGAGGAATACATGAAGGTTAAAACACGTATTTTACCAGGTACTACAAGTGATGCAGAACAGGAATATGAAATCCTGCACAGAAAAACAGCCAGAAAGGCTGCTGCGGAGGGCATGGTTCTTCTGAAGAATGATAATCATGTTCTGCCAATTAAAAAAGGTGAAAAACTTGCATTATATGGTGCTGGGGCAGCTGTCACAGTGAAAGGAGGCATGGGCTCTGGTGATGTAAATGCCAGAGAAACCGTAAGTGTATATGAAGGTTTGAAAAATGCCGGATATGAAATTGTAAATACGGATTGGAACACTGACTATAAAACGACATATGAGAAAGCCCGACTTGACTGGAGACAGGTGATCTGGGACAAAATGGATGCTTCTACAGGAGAAATGCTTAGCATGTTCCGCGCATATTCCAGCACACCGTTTATAATTCCGGGAGGCAGGCTGCCAGAAAAAACAGAGGCAGATATTGGGCTTTATGTATTGTCCAGAAATGCAGGCGAAGGAAGTGACAGGAATTGCGAAAAAGGTGATTATCTGCTTACTGATGAAGAAAAGGCTGCTTTGGACAGGCTGTCGGAGCTGTATAAGCATATTGTGCTTCTGTTGAATGTAGGTGGTGTTATGGACTTAAGCTTCCTGGAAGCTTATGAAAATATTGATTCAATACTTTATATTCATCAATCAGGAATGGAAGCCGGAAATGCGGTAGCTGATGTTATCAGCGGTGCTGTTACGCCGTCTGGAAAACTGACTGACAGCTGGGCTTATAATTATGAGGATTATCCCAATTCTAAAACCTTTTCCCATAATAATGGGAATGTAAAAACAGAAGAGTATATAGAAGGAATTTATGTGGGCTATCGTTATTTTGATACCTATGATGTTCCGGTTCGTTATGGTTTTGGATATGGTTTATCCTATACCTCTTTTTGTGTGGATAACATTGCTGTTACATGCGAAAAAGAAGTCTGTAAAAATTCTGTTATTGAAATTGCTGCAACAGTAAAGAACATCGGCAACGTTTACAGCGGAAAGGACATTCTGCAGGTATATGTCTGCCCACCGCAGGAAAAGCTTGCAAAAGAGTATAGAAGACTGGTGGCGTTTGGAAAAAGCGTGCTGCTAAAGCCTGGTGAGACTGGTACTGTAAATATGAGTTTTTCGGTAACTGCACTTGCTTCTTTTGATCAAGAAAAAGAATCCTGGTTTATAGAAAATGGAAAATACGGAATTTTTCTTGGGGAAAGCCTGGAAAGTGCCAGGCTGGTAGCCGGAATTGAAGTGGCAGAAGAAATCGAAGTTGCGAAAATGGAGAGTGTATGCGCAAGTAAAAAAACACTTGATGTTTTAAAGGGAAATCGGCAAGGCTGTGAGCAGAAACGAAAGCTCTGGATGGAAAAAGGCATTATACAGGATTATATTCCGATAAATAAGGATGACGTTGTAAAAGAGGTTTATAACTATTCGCCGTCTTATAATGACATGCCAAAAGAGGTATATGATTTTGTTGATACACTTACAGAAAAGCAGCTAATTCTTCTGGCAACCGGAAATGTTAACAAGGCGCAGGGGTCAGCCCTTGGCTCCGCAGGAGTCAGTGTACCTGGTTCCGCTGCTGAGACAAGTGATTGTGCCCTGGAACAGAATTTAGCACCGGTTGTTCTGGCAGATGGACCAGCTGGTCTGAGACTTGGAAGAACTTATCGAACGCAGAATGGAGAAATTTTACCGCTTCCAAGTGGTGCAGGTTTGGAAAATGGATTCCTTTGCAGAGAAAAACCACAGGAAGGGACTGTTCACTATCAGTATTGTACAGCCTTTCCTGTAGGAACACTTCTTGCACAAAGCTGGGATGAAGCGTTGCTGGAGGAGGTTGGAAAAGCAGTTGCGGAAGAATTAAAGCGATTTGGTGTAACCTTATGGCTGGCACCGGGAATGAATATTCACAGAAATCCATTGTGTGGAAGAAACTTTGAGTATTATTCAGAGGATCCTGTTGTAAGTGGAAACATGGCAGCTGCTATAACGAAGGGAGTTCAGTCTGTTCCGGGATATGGAACTACGATAAAGCATTTTGCATGCAATAATCAGGAAGATAACCGAATGGGGTCAGATAGTGTTCTGGATGAGAGAACATTGAGAGAAATTTATCTGAAGGGTTTTGAAATTGCCATTAAAGAGTCTGCTCCAATGGCGATTATGACAAGCTATAATCTGATTAACGGAATTCATGCTGCAAACAGTTATGATCTGTGCACAAAAATTCTTAGAAATGAATGGCATTATAAAGGCTATGTAATGACTGACTGGACTACAACCATGCAGGGAGACGGCTGTACCGCGTCTGGCTGTATGCGGGCTGGAAATGATGGTGTTATGCCAGGCTGTGTCAATGACCATACGAATATTAAGGAAGAACTGGAGTCTGGAAGGCTGGATATTCGAGACCTGAAACGTTCTGTAGCAAGACTGGTGAACCTGGTCTGGAAGTCGGATGTATATGAAAAATAAATAAAGCAAGGTCTGTTGGATATTCATACTGACTGGAAGTTCAAAGATATTAGCAGGAAATGCCCTGAGCTTGAAGCTGAAAGTGGTTACTATAAAAAGTAAACCATTGGATTCAGGCATCAGGGCATTTACCATATAGAAATTTATTCTTCCTGTCCCAGTTTCACAAAAATCGGTTCATGCTTCATAGCCGGAATAATTTTTTCCATCATATCTTTCATATTAATTTTCAGGCTGGATGTGTTAATACAAGGGTGACAGCCGATGTAAGGTTCCTTCAGGAGGTCTTCATCAATAAGCAGCTGCACATGATTTTCCTTATCGTTCATAAGTCCAAGTATACTGACAGAACCAGGTGTGATATCAAGGAATTTCTCCATATAAGTTTCATTGCCGAAGGAAAGTCTGGCAACGCCAAGCTGGGAAGATACTTCCTTTGTCTTAAACTTCTTGTCGCCTGGCAGGAGTAGCAGATAGAAGTTCGTTTCCTGGCGGTTGCAGAGAAACAGGTTTTTGCAGATTACTGCATCAAGCACTTTATCCACATCTTTACAAGCTTCAATGGTCATCAGAGTTTCATGGTCAATCCTCTGATAAGGCACCTGAAGTGCATCAAGAAAATCATAAGTACGTATCTCTTTTTCAAGTCTGCCCGTGGTATCTGCGGGACGTCCGTTTTCAAGCTTTAATTCCATGGTGTTCTCCTTATGTATTCCCCCACAGGGGCTTTTTTTGTCAAATATCTGGGGAATATTGTAGCATTGAGCGTTTTTCTTGTAAAGTGGAGGATGTTCTCCCACAAATTGTGATGCACATCTTTTAGAAAACACTTTTCAAATATATTCCAGGATAGCGATGAATATTTCAGAAAATATATGCATATATAAGTTCGGAGGCGGATATCTGCCCTTAGTTACGAATATAAGATGCACATTTTCGTAAATTTTTGTGCATTTCGTTCCCTAAGCGTGCAGTTCATTCCCCGAAATCAGGATAGTGGAAAAGGAGGTGCTATAATTGAAACATAGTAGAGATTTAGCCGTATGGCTCACAGTGCCATACAGGCTGGAGCCTGTTTGAAAAATCATTCCCGTAATCCTTGCAGAAAGTCTTTTTCAAGCACGCTCCGGAGCATCCGGTGAAGGACCGTAAATGTTCACTGGATCTCAAATGTTTTAATGTTATTGTTCGCTTTAGATTATACAAAACGTTATCAGTGGACAGTAACTGTTAAGCAACTGCCAACAAAAAAAGGTTGCGAAAAGGAGGAAGCATTATGAGGAAAAAGCAGTTTTTACAGTTCAGGAGAGCGATGGCAACGTTGCTGGCTGTAGCAATGATCGGGCAGAATACAGTGATGACCACCGCTGAGAATTATGTGGCTGATAATACAGCTGTGGTTGCAGAAGAGCAGGCTCAGGAACCGGAGGTTCAGGTTGAAGAGGCTGCATCACCGGCAGTTCAGGAATCGGCACCGGCAGCAGAGACACCAGCGGAACCGGCAGCGCAGGCAGTGGCAGAAAAGCCAGCGGAACCGGCGGCGCAGGAAGTGGTGGAAACGCCAGAGAAACCGGCGGGTCAGACAGTCGCAGAAACGCCAGCGGAACCGACGGGTCAGACAGTGTCAGAAACGCCAGAACCTGCCCAGAACAATAGCCAGGAAGAGAGTAAACCAGAAGAGCAGCCTGCTGCATCTGACTCTGGGGAAAATAAAGACCAGACTAATGTCGAAAATGGAGCCGAGAATTCTCAGGAAAGCCAACCTTCAGAAGAAGCGAAAGAAATTCTTTATCATGTAACTTTCGACGAGCACGCAGCAGATTTTGGAAAAATCCAGGTTCGCGGCGAAGGGGCTCCGGTGGAGAATATTTCTTCTTACAGAAAAGAAGTAAATGAAAATGAAAGTTTTGCTTTTTCTGTTAAAGCAAACGATGGATATGAAGTAGACCATGTTTGCTTTGCAGACACTCAGGCAGATATTCAGAAAAATGCAGATGGTCTCTACGAGATCCTGGCGGTAACAAAAGATGAGAAAGTTACTGTTACATACAAAGCAGTAGCTCAGGAGCCAGTGGCAGAGCCACCAGCTGCAGAGAATAATATCGCATTATTAATGCTTGATGAAACAGATCACGAACAGAACGTTATTACTTATTATGAAGTTGTATTTAAATATGAGGATAAGGACGGAACCTTCCATACCTTAACTACTCAGCAGATAGAAAGTGGAAAAGCTGCAGTAGCACCTGCTGCACCTGAAAAAGATGGTTATCGTTTTATCGGATGGGATAAAGATTTCAGTAATGTAACAGCAGATATGGAAGTTACAGCTCAGTATTCTGAAATTGGTGCAAAGGTAAAATATCAGATTATTTATCAATATACAGATGGAACTGTAGCAGCGCAGCCATGGGTAGCTGAATTAGAAAAAGGTGTAACTTATGAGAATACGATTACTTCACCTCAGTTAGAGGGCTTTAGTGTTGACCAGTCAACAGTAACTTTTAGTGGAAAAGTAGAGACAGATCAGACAATTACAGTTACCTATACAGGAACTGCAACAACTTATACAGTTAAGCATTTGCTTCAAAATACAGATGGAAAAACGTATACAGAAGATGCTAGTGAAACAATTGACGGTACTACAGGAACTACAACTGTAGCTGCAGCGAGAGCATATAAAGGCTTTACCTCACAAGAGGTGAATCAGGCAAAAGTAAATGCGGACGGTTCTACTGTCGTTGAAATTAAATATGACAGAAACAGCTATCGTCTTACCTGGAATACAGACGGTGGAAGTTATGTTGAGCCAAGTGATATCCTGTATGGTGCTTCTATAACACTGCCGAAAGAGCCAACTAAGCTTGGATATACATTTAAAGGCTGGGCTAATTGCCCTGCAACGATGCCGGCAGAAGACACTACTGTAACAGCGAAATGGGAAATTAATACAAGAGCTGCATACAGAATTATTTACTGGCAGGAATCATTGGAAACTCCAGGAACATATGAGATGGCGAAGAACAAGAATGGCGAAGCGGACATAGTTGCTGGTACTGATGTTGTTGGAAAAAATATTTCCTATAGCGTAGAAAAAAATCGCTATGAGGGATTTGAACCTGCTGTAGAAAAGAATAAAGGAGATATTCAGGTTACAGCCGATGGGCTGGCTGTTAAGAATATTTATTATAACAGAAAGACATATATAATAAAATTTTATGTTTCACAAAGACGAGATTATTTTGGAAATCCAACTGATTGGAAAGCAGACAATAACTTAGAAATTTCAGCACGATATGGAGAGGATGTTTCTGATCAGTGGAATGATGAAAAGCATTCAAAGAAGAAATGGGCTACAACTTCTAGCGGGGGCACGTATTATACAAATTTTTCCAATATGCCAGCAAAAAATCTGTCTATGTATGGATTTAAAAAACAAGAAGGCTCAGATATCGTATATTATATAGAAACGATAGATGGAAAGATTAAAGAATATCAAAGCTATAATATATCGTATTCTCATTTAACAAGTGAGGATGCTCAGCCCATAGATGGATTTTCTTTTGATATGAATGATTCATTAAACTATGGGTGGTACAAAGATGGCGGAAATTACGTAAAAAATAAATCGTCATTTAAGGATAAAGTAACTGGAAAATCCAGAAACGGTGCGTTTTTATATTATTCTCGTAATTCCTATGTCCTTCATTTTGAAAATTGTACCGGTGTTGCGGAGGCAAGTATAAAATTTGAAGCCAATGTCTCCGGTTATAAACCATTGGATAAAGATGTACAGCCTCCAGCAAACGTAGACAGAGATTACATTTTTGCTGGTTGGTATACATCACCGGCATGTGAAGATGGCACAGAATTTGACTGGCAAACAAAAATGCCATCCCATACCATCACATTATATGCCAAATGGGAAGCCCCAACATACACAGTAACTTTTAATCCAAATGGTGGAACAGTAACTGAGTCAACTTTGACAGTGACCAAAGGTCAGACACTTGGAGATACATTACCAACACCAACTAAAGAAGGCGATGAATTCCTCGGTTGGTACACAGATGAATCTTTTACTCACAAATTTGTAAAAGAGTCACAGATTGTAAAAGATCAGACCCTTTATGCGAAATGGAAAAGTTCTGATATTATCACTTACTATATTGTAGCAAAGGATGTAGATGGAAAGGAATTATGGAGAAGCGAAGCACAGAGCATTGAGAAAGGAAAAAATGCAAGTGTAAACGCGCAGCCTATAGACGCCTACTATCCGCAGGAACTTTCAAAGAGTGTAATTATAAACAATGATAAACAGGAGATTGTTTTCATCTATAAACCGCTTGAAAGCTGGACTTATACGATTCGCTATGTAGATGAGAGTGGAAAAGAAATAGGAACAGCAGAGTCTGTGACCACAACTGATAATATGAAAACTGTTGTATATAAGGTTTTCGAGGGTTATCAGTTAGCTTCTCCAGCGGTAGTACAGGCAATTAAAGGCCAGACTACTGAGATCGTTTTCACGTATGTAGCCCCAGAAGCAACATACACAGTAGAACATTGGCTGCAGAATCCAGATGGAACTTACTATAAGAAAGAATTTGAACTTCAGGGTGCAGAAAAGATTGGTGCATGGGTATCTGCGACACCTAAAGGTTATACTGGATTTACCTGTGTAAGTGGAAAAATCGAGCGCAGTGGAGCTGTAGTAAAAGGCGGTGGTTTAGTCCTTAAAGTTTATTATAACAGAGCGTCTCCTTCTGTAGAGGATTACACTGGCAAGTACGATGGCCAGGAGCATACCATCACTATTGCAGCACCTGGTATTGATGGAGATGTGATTCAATATCAGATCGGAGACGGTCAGTGGACTGATCTCAATGACAATTTTACCAATCTTCCGAAATATAAAGATTGCGGAACTACTGTAATAAAGGTTCGTGTTGTTAATAATGGAAATGTGGGACCTGCAGTAGAAGCAAAGATAAGTATTACACAGCGTAAAATAACACTTACAAGTGCAAAGGACGAAAAATTCTATGACGGAACTCCACTGACGAATGACACTATTGTAGTTGGTGGAGAAGATGAATTCGTAGAAGGAGAAGGTATTGCTTCCTATGGAGTGACAGGATCACAGACAGAAGCAGGAGAATCTGACAATGTATTTGATTATACTTTGAAGGAAAATACCAAATCAGAAAACTATGAAATCCAAAAAAAATATGGAAAACTGAAAGTGAAACCAGTTGACACCGAGGTTGTAGTTACGATCACAGAACACAGCGGTACAGGTGTTTATGACGGAAACAAACAGACCGTAACAGGATACGATGTAACGAATATCAGCAATACGCTGTACTCTGAAAAAGATTTTAGTTTCAACGGAAATGCGGTTATAGAAGGAACTAATGCAGGAAGCTACAATATGGAACTGAAGGCAGCGAATTTCAAGAATATCAGCAAAAACTTTACAAATGTAAAATTTGTAATTGTAGATGGAACTCTTGAAATTGCCAGATGCCCGGTAACCATCAAAGCCAAAGAGTCCAGCAAGGTATACGGAAATCCAGATCCTGCTTTCGAACTGGCAATATTGGAAAACAGTGTAGGAGATGAGCTTAAAGATCTTGATCTTGCAGTAATCAGAAGTGATGCAGGAGACGATACTATAAAGGTTCATGAGAATGTGCTGAGTATCCAGAACAGCAAAGAAGCTCTGGAAAAAGAATATACCAACTACACCTTTACTATTATCCCTGCAGACTTTACCATCTTCGAAAATGAAAATGGTCTGACAGTAAGTGCAGCAGATGTAGTAAAGGAATACGATGGAAACAGCTATGGAGTAACAGCGACAGCACGGATTAAAAATGCAGAAATTGAGAATCCAAATATAACAGTCAAATATTGGAATGAAAAGACAAATGCATATGATCTGGACAAATCACCTGAATACAGGAATGTGGCAGATACTCCGGCAGTTGTGAAATTTGAGGCGAGCCTGTATGGTTACAAATCCGTTCAGGGAGAAGCAACTGTAACGATTAATAAACGTTCTGTACTCCTCACCAGCGCCAGTGCCAGCAAGATTTACGACGGAACCCCATTAACCAATTCAAATGTAACAGTAACTGGAAGTGGCTTCGTAGATGGTGAAGTAACAGATATCAAAGCAATCGGCAGCGTTACAAATGTAGCCGACAGTCCAAAACCAAACACAATTACTTTTACACCTGTTGAAGGAAAATTCAATGCAGATAATTATGCCATTGAACAGGTTGAGGGAGAACTTGCAATTACCCCGGTTACCACAAAAGTAAAAGTTGAAATCATTGGAAATCATGTAAGTGAGAAATATGATGGCACTCCGAAAGTGGCAGAAGGCTATGTTATCAATATTGTGGAAGACACATCTGGTGTTTACCAAAAAGACGATATTGAAGTCATTGGTAATGACAGTGCTTTTGCAGAAAGAACAGATGCAGGAACCACATTTATGGGATTGAAGGCAGACGCTTTCGCAAATGGAAATCCGAATTTCACAAATATAACAATCGTAGTTACGGATGGTTATGTAGAGGTTATCCCACGTTCTGTAACTCTTACCAGCGAGAGTGCGGCTAAAGTTTACGATGGAACTCCATTAATCCGTCCGGATGTAACTATAGGTGGGGATGGCTTCGTAAATGGCGAAGTGTCTGATGTCAAAGCAATTGGAAGTGCTTTAAATGTAAGTGATAAGGATGTAAGGAATGAAATTACCTTTACTCAGAAAACTGGCTATAAAGCGGAAAACTACGATATTAAGTATGAACCTGGAACCCTCAGGATCACTCCAATTGTTGACGAAGTAACCATAACCATCACAGAGCACAGCGCTTCCCTGAAATACAACGGAGCGGAACAATCTGTTACAGGTTATGACACAGCAATTGACAACACCCTCTATAAAGAAACTGATTTCACCTTCAGCGGAGATGCCACAGCGAAAGGAACTGACTTTGGTTCATATCCGATGAATCTGAAAGCAGAAGACTTTACAAACAAGAATAAAAACTTTGCAAATGTAGTATTTGAAATTGTAGACGGACAGCTTGAGATTACCAAACGAGATGTGGAACTGATCAGTGGTTCTGACGAGAAAGTTTACGACGGAACTCCGCTGACTAAGAATCACATTCTGATCGCAGGTGACCAGTTTGTTCCTGGAGAAGGCGCAGATTATGATGTAACCGGAAGCCAGACAAATGCAGGATCAAGTGATAATGAATTCACTTACAGACTGAACAGCAGCACCAAGGCAATCAACTACAATATCAAAACTACTCCGGGAACCCTTAAGGTAACCCCGGTTACAGATAACGTAATTGTCACCATTACCGAACACAGTGGCAGCGCCAAATATGATGGCACTGAGAAAACAGTAACCGGTTATGACGTAGCAATAGACAATGAACTGTATACAGAAAATGACTTTACATTTAGTGGAAATGATGTTATTAAAGCAACAGATGCAGACATTTACAACATGGAACTGAAACCATCTGACTTTAACAACATAAGCCATAACTTCGCAAGTGTTACCTTCAAAATCGTAGACGGAACTCTGAATATTTCCAGACGAGATGTGACTCTGACCAGTGCAACAGACAGCAAGACATACGATGGAAAGCCACTGACCAATGACAATGTGGCAGTTGGCGGTGACGGCTTCGCAGAAGGAGAAGGTGCAGTATACAACGTAACCGGAAGTCAGACAGAGGCAGGCTTCAGCAACAATACCTTTAGCTATGAGCTGAAAGATAATACCAAACCGGATAACTACAACATCACACCATTTGAAGGAATCCTTACTGTTTCCTCCAGCGAAGATGAAGTAGTAGTAACAATCACAGGTAACAAAGATACTCAGAAGTACGATGGAACAGAGAAAACAGTAGAAGGCTATACAGTATCCATTACCAGTCCTTTGTATAAAGAAAGCGATTTCACCTTTGATGGTACAGCTCTTGTAAAAGGAACAAATGCAGATACTTATATGATGGGACTGAGCGAAGAGAACTTCACAAATACCAATAAGAACTTCGCAAAAGTTACCTTCCATGTAATTGATGGCTCTCTTGTAATCGAAAAACGTAATCTGGTTCTTACCAGTGCAAGTGCCCAGAAGGTTTACAATGGAACAGAGTTAACAGCAAAGGATGTAACGGTAAGTGGCGATGGATTTGTCAAGGGCGAAGGCGCATCCTATGATGTAACAGGAACCCAGACAACTGTAGGTGACAGCGAGAATACATTCACCTATAAGCTGAATGAAAATACCAACGCTGACAACTACACCATTGAAACTAAGAATGGCAGCCTGCTTGTTACACCTGTAACAGATCAGGTTGTGGTAACACTGAAAGAAAACAGTGGTACAGAAGTCTATGACGGAACAGAGAAAACAGTTACCGGCTACACGGTAGCAGACATCAGCAACAAGCTGTATACGGACAAAGATTTCACATTCACTGGAAATGCTGAGGTAAAAGGAACAGATGCCGGAATCTACGATATGGAGTTGAAGGCAGAAGATTTCCAGAACATCAACCCGAACTTTACAAACGTTGTGTTTAAGGTGGAGGACGGAGCTCTTGAAATCACCAGACGCCAGGTAACCTTCCAGGCTGACAGCGGCGAGAAGAAATATGACGGCGAGGAGCTTACGGCTCCTACATGGAAACTGGCAGATGGAACTCTGGCAGATGGCCAGCAGGAAATCGCACATGTAGAAGGAAGCCAGACACTGGTTGGCGAAAGCGAGAATAAGATCACAGATCTGAAGATTTTTGCAAATGCAGCAAGCCAGAAAGCTGAGGGCAGCGAGACAGAAGCACAGGATGTGACAAAGAACTATTCCATTATTCTTCTTGCAGGACTTCTGAAGGTTACAGACGGAAGTGAAGAAGATCCGGTAGATCCAGGCCAGGTTGTAACCAAGACCCATGAGGATAAAACCTATGATCTGGATGAGACTGTTACCTTTACAATCAATGTAAAGAATATCTATGACGAAGCGAAAACCGTAAGGATCATTGAACTTCCTGGTGTTGTGATCGAAGGTGCACCGCAGGAGACTCCGAACGTTCTCACAGTTGAGAAGGTTCCTGCAGGTGAAACTGTTACAGCAACAGCAACCTATAAAATTACAGAGGCAGACATTGCCAACGGAAGCTTTGTAAATACGGTAAAAGTGGAATTCGAGGGCGGTAAGCCATTTGAAAACACGGATACAGTAACCACCGTTGACCCGGTAAGAAGCTATACACTTACCAAGAAATCCAGTGAGAGCACTCACGAAAACGGAATGTTCAAAGCAGGCGAAACCATCCACTACACCCTCACCGTGACCAACACAGGAAACCAGACTCTGGAAAATGTAGAGATCACAGATACTCTGAATGCAGCCGGAACGATTTCCAACATCCAGGGCGCAGACAGTAAGCAGGATGGAAAGGTAACAATTTTCACAATCAGCAGCCTTGCACCAAAAGCAGAAGCAACCATCACTTATGACTATGTGGTACAGGAAGCAGATAAAGGCAATACGATCAGTAACGCAGCAGTAGGAACTCCTGCAAACCCAGAGAATCCAGATGGCGAGAAGCCAGGAGACAACACAGATAACCCGGTAGAAAATCCGAAGCTTGAAGTGAAGAAAGACATTGTTTCCATCACAGCAGCAGATGGAACCCAGAAGGACAAAGCAGGAAAAGCAGACCTGAACGACATCATTACCTACAGCGTAACTGTAACCAATACCGGAAACATGAAACTCACAAATGTGAAGATTACAGACAGTCTAGAAGGAATCCAGCTTGCAGAAGGTCAGAGCTTTGACCTTGGCATCCTGGAAGCAGGAGAGGCAAAGACCGTAACCTACACCTATCAGGTGAAAGAATCTGACCTTGGAAAATCCATTCTCAATACAGCAACCGCAACAGGTGACGTACCGGAGGATCCGGCCGACACCCCGAAACCGGAAGGCAAAGATGAGAAAGAAGTTCCAACAGAAGATCCGGCAAATTGCAGTATTACAGTAACTAAACGGCTTACAAATATCCAGGGTGAACTCCTTGCAGTCCGTGCAGCAGACTTCTATGTGACATTGTTCTCCGACGAGGCAATGACTCAGAAGGCAGCTGACACAAAGATGATTCACTTTGATGAAAATCAGGGAACCTCTTCGGTAACATTTGACCAGCTGAAACGCGGTACCTACTATGTAGCAGAGACCGACGCAGAAGGCAAAGTCGTTGCAGAGGGTACCTACAACAATGGCTCTTATGTAGCACAGTATCAGGCAGGCAATAAAGTAGAGATTACGGAGAACGGAACAGCAGCACAGTTCCAGTTTGATAATCAGTTCCTGCTTCTGCCAGACGAGTACTATATTGTGAAAACCATCACAATTAATAAGACGGTTGTTAAGAAAAACGGCGAAGACCTGAAATCTGATGAGACCTTTTATGCAGGAATTTTCAAAGACGAAGACTGTACACAGCTTGCAGACGGCGTAAGCCAGAACATTGTTCCGCTTGTTATGGACGGTGAATCCACTGCAACAGCAAAAACAGAAGTTACAGTTCCTGTAGGCGGCGAAGAAATAAAACTGTATGTAACGGAGGTTACAGCAGATGGTACACCGGTAGCATTGAACGATACCTTTGAATATGATGTGGAAATCAATGACGGCTTTGTAACACTTTCTGAGACATCAGAAGATGCAACAGTCCTTATTATCAACACATCCCGGAAGGAAGAACCGGAACCGACAGCAGAGCCGGCCCAGGAACCTACAGAAGCTCCTGCAGAGCCCACCCAGGCTCCTCAGGTCACACAGCAGCCAGAGGACAGGGCAGTTACAACAAATGGCGTCAAGACCGGTGACGATTCACCTCTTACCCAGCTTGCATTCATGCTCTTCGCAGCCTCCGCTGCAATCCTTCTTATCATTTTTCTCAAAAAGAAAGATGAAAAAGATATAATGAAATAAGGCTTCCCCTTAGCCCCCTTTCTGGAAAAGCACTTTATGTGCCCTCCGCGAAAGGGGGCTTTTCCCATGCCCTATTATAAAAATGGCATGAAAGCCGCTTTTTCCATAGTGCTCCTGTTGACAAAAATTCAAAAAGGCTTTATAAAATTCTTAGAGCCTGCAGATTGCGGTATATTTCGTCCGAATTCGATTGTCGTAGTCCGCTACGGTGCCCTCATCCGGGCAAAATCTCCCACAAATTGTGACATACATCTTGCAGAATGCCTTTTTCAAACACGCTCTAGAAATTGTACAGACCTCATGTATTGCATGATGCCATACTGCAAAATAAATATTATCAGGAGGAGCACATCTGAATGAACAATATCACAAAAAATGCACTGGAAGAGTCTCTGAAAAAATTTCTCCTTCAGAAGCCTCTGGACAAGATCACCATCAGCGACCTGACTACAGACTGCGGAATCAGCCGAATGGCTTTTTACTATCATTTTAAAGACATTTATGACCTGGTAGAATGGTCCTGTATTGAGGACGCTTCCCGGGCTTTGCAGGGAAAAAAGACCTACGACACCTGGCAGGAAGGGCTTCAGCAGATTTTTGAGGCTGTTTTGGAAAATAAACCATTTATTTTGAATGTGTATCGCTCTGTGAAACGAGAGCAGGTGGAAAATTATCTGTACAGCCTGACCTATCAGCTGATCGAAGGAGTGGTGGAAGAGCAGAGCGAGAACCTGATGGTTACAGAGGAACAGAAGAAATTTATTGCGGATTTTTACAAATACAGTTTCGTAGGTGTCATGCTTGACTGGATCAAGAGAGGAATGAAGGAAGCCCCGGAAGAAATCGCGAATATGGTCTGCGTGACCATGCATGGAAATGTTGGGAATTCCCTGCGGAATATGGAGAAGGAAGGGCAATAAAGATTAAGTTTATCCGGAAAATAAGGGATAACTATGGCATAGCAGCTTTAATGCTGAAAGTGCGGGACATAAAGTATTCGAAATCAACTTTACAAAGTAAGGCGGATGATAAGTTTTTTGTCATCCGTCTTGTTTTGTAAATTGAGGAAAATTATTTTTTGACGTAGAATACACTCAGAAACAGGAAATACTAAATAAAAGGAAGCAGAATTTTGAATCAGCCAAATAAAAGCTTTTTATCTGAAGTCAGGAAACAAACCTGAGAGAGCTTAGAAGCTGATTCGAAAAGTTAAAACAAGAATAAACACAGATAGCCGGAAATAATGTAACGGTAAATTTCAGAAAGGTGGTAATTTTTATGTCAAAGAAAAAACATTCCGTATTAGGTATGGCAGCACTTGCCGCAGCAGGTGCAGGAGCAGCAGTTCTGGCAAACAAGAGCCGCGAGGAGAAACAGATCACAGAAGCACACGTAGACCCGAATTACCGCAATACAGAGCGTGGTAAAAACGAGAAAAACAGCAAAGGTATTTATTATACAAACGGTAACTACGAAGCATTTGCCCGCCCGGAGAAACCGGAAGGTGTAGATGACAAGCATGCATATCTGGTAGGAAGCGGACTTGCGGCTCTGGCAGCAGCTTGTTTCCTTGTAAGAGACGCGCAGATGCCTGGCGACCACATTCACATCCTGGAAGCGATGGACATTGCAGGCGGTGCATGCGACGGTATTTTTGATCCGATGAGAGGATACGTTATGCGAGGCGGCCGTGAGATGGAAAACCATTTCGAGTGCCTCTGGGATCTTTTCCACAGCATTCCATCTCTGGAAAAACCAGGCGCATCCGTTCTGGACGAGTACTACTGGCTGAACAAACATGATCCGAACTATTCTCTTTGCCGTGCTACTGTAAATCAGGGCCAAGACGCTCACACAGATGGCAAATTTAACCTGAGCCAGAAGGGCTGCATGGAAATCATGAAGCTGTTCTTTACAAAGGATGAGGATCTTTATGACAAGACCATCGAGGATGTATTTGATGATGAGGTTCTGAATTCCACATTCTGGTTATACTGGAGAACCATGTTTGCATTCGAAAACTGGCACAGTGCACTGGAGATGAAGCTTTACATCCAGCGTTTTATCCATCATATCGGCGGACTTCCGGATTTCAGTGCTCTGAAATTCACCAAATACAATCAGTATGAGTCCCTGATCCTTCCAATGAAGAAATATCTGGAGGATGCAGGTGTTGACTTCCAGTTCAACACAGAGGTTACCAATGTAATCTTTGATATCCATGATGGCAAAAAAGTGGCAACTGCCATTGAGTGCAAGGTAAAGGGTGTTGAGAAGGGAATCCTTCTTACTGAGAATGACTACGTATTTGTTACCAACGGAAGCTGTACAGAGGGAACTATCTACGGTGACCAGAACCACGCTCCAAACGGAGATGCTGAGGTTCGTACAAGCGGCTGCTGGAGCCTTTGGAAAAATATTGCAAAACAGGATCCGTCTTTCGGACATCCGGAGAAATTCTGCTCCGATATTGCGAAGACCAACTGGGAATCTGCAACTGTTACCACACTGGATGACAAGATCATTCCTTATATTACCGACATCTGCAAAAGAGATCCAAAGAGCGGCAAGGTTGTTACCGGCGGTATCGTAAGCTGCCAGGATTCCAGCTGGCTGTTAAGCTGGACCATCAACCGTCAGGGTCAGTTCAAGGACCAGGATAAAGATAAGGTTTGCGTCTGGGTATATGGTCTTTTCACAGATGTACCTGGCGATTATGTAAAGAAACCGATGAAAGAATGTACCGGTAAAGAAATTACCGAAGAGTGGCTGTACCATATGGGCGTACCGACGGATCAGATCGAGGATCTGGCTGAAAACAGCGCAGTCTGCGTACCGACCATGATGCCTTACATCACTGCATTCTTCATGCCAAGAGCAAAAGGCGACAGACCGGATGTTATCCCGGATGGTTGCGTGAACTTTGCATTTCTTGGACAGTTTGCAGAAACACCGAGAGATAC
>OGCO01003766.1_pt1 | contig 17260 bp, 15 predicted proteins | sample 1570171 | NCBI WGS metagenome assembly OGCO01 (sample SAMEA4370583, study PRJEB24528) | human gut metagenome | reverse complement strand
TCTTCCGTCCATAACGGCTTTCTCCGATCACAGCCCACTCGCCACCGATTGAAGCATTTGCAGGACCATACCAGTCTACGACGGAAGTTCCGCCTGTTTCATCTGCCACTTCCACCTTATAGGTTGTCAGCTTTTTCTCGATTGCAACAGACGTTTCCTTCAAAACCGCCTTATAATCAATAGAAGTATCCGAAGCTGCCTCTACCTGGCTAAGCCCCGCGATCACACCTGTGCCTGCCTGTTTGCCAGTTCCGTCAAATGCTCCATTCACAGCAACCTGTCCAAACAAGGAAACAGCCATCACCATTACCAACATATAACTAACAATTTTCGTCCAACGCGATCTATACATTTTCTCTCTGTTTTCTTTTATCTTTCTCATTCTAACCTCATATCATTTCAAAATACATCATGCCCTGCAGCCATGATCTTCATAATCTTTCTTAACAAGCTCATCCATAATGCTCATACATAATACCTGATTCCGCATGGAAATCCCTTATATCAAGCCTATACTAGCAATTATAAAACAATGTGTCAACAGCGAGGATCTGGCAGGGGAACTTGGCAATTCTATAAAACCCACACCATGTCCAGATATTTCTTTATGCAGAGCACTTTCGTTCTATTTTCACGTAATGGTACTAGATTCACCGCTAGGCGGTTCATCAAGAACCAACGTGAAAAAAGGTCTGCCAAAAGAAATATCTGGACATGGTGAGGATGCTTTACAGTATTGCCCAGCAATCCACTATATAAAATTACACAATATAACAAAAGAGGATAGTCAATATCCATTTTACAGACCTTGTCTCACGTCGGTCCTTAATGAACCGCCCCTGCGGTGAATTTAGTACCGTTACGTGAGACACGAACGCAAGTGTGCTGTAAAATGGATATTGACTATCCCCTTGTTATATTGTGTAATTTACGCATTCTCTTCAGCCTGCTGCTTCATGAGCTCCTTGAAGAACGCATCCTTCTCCGGATAACGTTTCCGCATGAACACCGGCTTATTGTTCTCATCCAGCAGACAATGACAGGATGTGCCGACGCACCGAAGCTCTCCAGTCTTCTTGTCATGTACTTCATAGGAAAATCCAATACGGATGCCTGTGTACTCTGCAAGCTTTACATAGATCACAATGTTGTCTCCATATCTGGACATGGTTTTGTATTCCGCAGATACCGACAATACCGGAATAATGATATTGTCGTCCTCGATGGTCTTGTAATCCCATCCAATCTGCTTCATCCAGTCCAGTCTCGCTTCCTCAAACCATCTGATATAGTTAGAATGATGAACAATTCCCATTCTGTCAGTTTCATAGTAATAAACCATACGCTCATATGGCTTAATTTCCATATCTATCATTTTATGAACATCTCCATTTCCTGCCTGCTTCTCACAGGCTATGTCATTTCATCTGCCTGTAATCTATCCCAGCAGATAATCGTCCGGACTTATTTCCAGTCTTTCTCTTTGATCTCTACACGTCTTACCTTACCACTGATCGTCTTTGGCATCTCATCGACAAATTCGATCACACGAGGACGTTTGTAGCTCGCCATGTTCTCCTTGAAATAACGCTTCAGCTCTTTCTTCAGGTTATCATCGCCAACCGTTCCTTCTGTCAGAACGATCGTTGCCTTGATCGCCTGTCCTCTGGTTCCATCCGGTATAGCTGTAACTGCACATTCCAGAACATATGGGATCTTCATAATCTCATTTTCAATCTCAAAAGGTCCAACACGGTATCCGGCAACCTTGATGATATCATCCACACGGCCTACGAACCAGAAATATCCATCCTTGTCCATATATGCGGTATCACCCATGTGGTAATAACCGTCGTGCTTAACTTCTTTTGTCATTTTCTCATCATTATTATAAGTAGAGAACAGACCATATGGTTCGCCATCTGCAATCTTAATAACGATCTCACCGGTCTCATCTACATCAGCAAGTGTTCCGTCCGGTCTCATAATGTGAACATCATAGAGTGGGCTTGCCTTACCCATGGAACCCGGTCTCGGTGTTGTATTTTTCAGATTTCCTATTGCAAGTGTAGTCTCTGTCTGACCAAAGCCTTCAAAGATCGTAAATCCTGTCATCTCTTTGAATTTATAGAATACTTCCGGATTCAGGGCTTCTCCTGCGGTTGTGCAGTAAGTCAGTGCGGAAAGGTCGTATTTGCTCAGATCCATCTTAACAAGGATTCTGTAAAGGGTCGGTGGCGCACAGAAGGTTGTGATCTTGTACTGTTCTACAAGCTTCATGATATTGTCTGCACTGAATACATCAAAATCATAAACGAAGATACAGGTCTCGCATAACCACTGACCATAGAGCTTGCCCCAGAGAGCCTTACCCCAGCCGGTATCGGATACTGTAAAATGAATACCATCCGTCTTTACATTATGCCAATATCTTGCTGTAATATAATGTCCAAGTGCATACAGATGATTATGTGCTACCATCTTTGGATGCTTGGTTGTTCCTGATGTGAACATGATGATCATGGTATCATGTGCATAGACTGTATCTTCACCTGTCGGACGTGCAAATTCTTTGCTGAATGAAAGGATATCTTTATCAAATGGATGGAAATGCTCTCTCTCACCATTTACGATAACCTTGATCACCTTATCATCCGGATCGATGGCTGCCATTGCATCCGGAATCTTGTCATCAGCTGTACATACAACAGCCTTTACATTTGCAGCTTCAATTCTGTATCTGTAATCTTCTACCTTTAAGATATTGGTTGCAGGAATTGCTACAGCTCCAATCTTGTGAAGTGCAAGGATCGTAAACCAGAACTGATAATGGCGCTTTAATACAAGCAGCACTCTGTCGCCCTTCTTGATACCAAGGCTCTTATAATAATTTGCTGCCATATTGGAACACTCTTTGATCTCTTTAAATGTAAACTTCTTTTCTTCCTTATCTCTGGACACATAGATCAATGCTGTCTTATCCGGTGTCTTTTCTGCTAATGCATCCACTACATCAAATGCAAAATTAAAGGTCTCATCATTTGTAAATTCAATCTTGCTTAATACACCATTCTCATCAAATGCTGTCTTGACAAACTTTCCGGCAATTCCTTCTTCCGGTTTTAACTCTGTTATCATACTGTCTGTTCCTCCGTAAAATAATGATCTATATAATGAAAAATATGTTTCCTTTTTTCACGTTTTTGCAACTTCGTTCTCGGTTTTTCCAGACTTTATTCCAAGTTTTTCGTTAACTTCAAACGTAGTTTTGAAAACTACTTTACCTATAGTACCATATTTCACTTATCTGTCAACAGTTTTTTGCTTTCAATTTCTTTGTAGTTTTTTATTTACAAAAAACAGGAAATAGCATCACCTGTTATTTCGCAAGTCGTTTGCACTCTATTCCAACGCAACGGTGCTAAGCTCTTCGCCTTTGGCGATTCGCTAAGAACCGGCGTTGAAAAAGGCTTGCTACATAACAGGTGATGCCATTTCCCGTTTCTGTAAAAATACTAGAAATATCGCAGATAGATGCAGACCATTGAGATCAGAATAACGATAACGGATGCCGGAGCCGATACCTTACAATATTTGCCCCAAGAGATCGGATGACCTTCTTTTGCCGCGATCGACATTCCGACAACATTTGCCGATGCCCCGATCGGAGTTGCACTTCCACCGATATCTGTACCCATTGCCAGTGTCCATGCAAGAACCGAGAGATCCACACCTGTCGATGCTGCCAGCGTCTTGATAACCGGGATCATGGTTGCGGCAAATGGAATATTATCTACAAATGCACTTGCGATCGCGGATACCCAGATAATAATGGCTATCATTACCTTGGCATTTCCATGGCTTACCTTCCCGATAAATCCGGCTGCCAGTTCCAGAATACCGGTCTGCTCCAGACCACCGACTACAACAAACAGACCAATAAAGAAAAGGATCGTCTTATAATCTACATTTTTTAAAATATGTCCGATATTCTTTCCTGATGTCAGAAGAACCAGTATTGCTATAAACAGACCGATAAATGCAACTGTCAGTCCGGTCTGTGCATGTGTGATAAGTAAGGCAACCGCACATAAAAAGATCACACAGCTAATGGCAAATGCCCGTTTATCCGTGATCGCAGATACCGGTGATGGATGATCTTTCTCCGAAGTCTGTGACGCCGAAGATGCAGTGAGTTCTTTCCTGAAACAAAAATAAAAGTAAAAAATAATAACCACCAGTGAAAGTACCGCCATCAGGCCGGTATTTGTAATAAAATCGGAGAACGAATACCGAAGGGATGTTCCGACAATGATATTTGGAGGATCACCACACATTGTTGCCGATCCACCCAGATTTGCACAGAAGATCTCAGACAGGATCAGCGGAATCGGATTAAAGTCCAGAAGCTGCGCCAGTTCCACCGTAACTGCTGCTAAGAACAGGATAACCGTGATACTGTCAATGAACATAGCAAGGACAAATGACATGATCATGAATGTAATAAATATCGGAATGACCCTATACCGAACGGCTTTCGCGATCGTCATACATAGCCAGCGAAAGAACCCCGCCTTTGCCATACCTTCTACCATAACCATCATTCCCGCAAGAAAGATAATCGTGGCCCAGTTGATACCACCCGTACTCTCGGATGAGGCTCCTGCCTCATACCAGAACGAAAGTGTAAAAATGTTTCTGATATTTAATGTTTCAAGTATCGCATCCATGCTGTGCATTGCTACACCAAATACCAGAACAAGTGTTGCCAGTCCACATACCAATGTGATAACATGACGCTCAAATTTTTCGGATATGATCAATCCGAACATAACTACAAAAATGGCAAGTGCCAAAATCTGTGCTACCATGCGTGTAACCTCCATTGAAAAAAATGCCGCCGGGCTTATTTTATGTTTCGTCTGGCGACATTTAATTTTCTTACTTTCTTCTTTATTTTCTTTTGTTGTTAATAGTTTCTGCTTTTCCCTGTAATATCAGAAGTCCCCACATCCGATATTACAATTACCTTCTTATATCTAACGGATCATATCAACCGTTTCTGCATTCTGTTTGTCCAGATTGTCCTTGATCAATATATCCGATGATTTTGCAAGTGCTGCATTTCTGTCACGCATTGCAAGATTTGGATCCCGGTGTCTCGATGGACCGCCGACACAGCCACCTTCACATACCATACCTTCGATGAAGTCTTCTGGAAGTCTTCCGACCTTCATCAGCGTCAATGCCTTCTTGCATTCGGTTATGCCACTGCATTTGCATACAGATACATCACCGGTACAGCCAAGTTCTTTCATACTTTCAAGAACTGCTGCGGTTACACCACCTGCATTTGCAAATTTCTTACCATAGATACTGCCCTGATCATCCGTATCTTCTTCCGGCTCCAGCTTTACACCCTTTGCACGAAGCATCGCACGAATCTCACCATAAGTCAGTGCATAATCTGCAGTATCCTTCTCTCCTGACATGGATTCCGCTTTCTTCGCGATACACGGTCCAATGAATACAGTAACTGCACCCGGAAATTTTTCCTTTATATAACGGGATGCTGCACACATCGGTGATACTGTCTCTGAGATCGCATCCTTTAATGTCGGGAAATGCTTCTCAATATAGTTCTTAAATGCCGGACAGCAGGAGGTTGTCTTCTTCTCCCCCTTCTCCTTGGCTTCGATCCATTCCTTCGCCTCATTCATGGCAGTCATGTCCGCTCCAAGTGATACATCTACAACATCATAAAAACCAATCTTCTTTAAAGCGGTTCTCCAGCTTGCCATCGTAATATCTGCACCAAACTGGCCGATTGTTGCAGGTGCAAGCATAGCAAACACCTTAATATCTGAACGCATCTTCTTAATGATATCCACGATAAATGTCTTAGAACCGATCGCGCCAAACGGACATTTATGGACACAGGAACCACACTGTATGCATTTGTCCTGATTGATCACGGCAATACCGGTACCATTATCGGCCACCGAGATCGCATCCACAGGGCAGCTCTTCATGCAAGGTCGTACCAGATCTGCGATCGCATTATAAGGACAGGCTTTTGCACACTGCCCACACTCTTTACATTTAGATGGATCAATATAGGACTTATCCCGCCCCATGCTGATCGCTCCAAACCGGCAGGCTGCCTGACAGGCTTTACCCATACACTTCTGACAGTTATCTGTTACTACATATCGGGAGATCGGACATCCTTCACAGGCGGAATTAATGACCTGTACGATATTTCCGTCATCTTCAGCACCCGGTGCTTTACCTTCCGCAAGCCGGATCCTCTGTCTGATAACCTCTCGTTCCCGGTAGATACAACATCGAAATGCCGGCTGCGGTCCCGGAACCATCTTATAAGGAAGACTGTCTCTTTCTTCCTCCAATCGTCCGGCATACGCAAGCTTGGCAACTTCATACAATACTTCATGTTTTACTTTTAAAAGCGTCGCATCGTTTGTTATCATTTTTTCTCATTCTCCGTATTCTATCTTCCGTATACGCAGTTCTTTCTGCGCATATTTTCTATTATTATGACTTTTTTCTCAACTAATTCTTCCTATTAATGTATACCACATTTTTACCACAAAAGGAAGCGATTTTGTCCAGTATTCCATATATAACCAAAATACAAAGAATAACTATAACGGCATACGTGATCAGATATGGAACATAGCCATGCCGCAGATAAACAGACAGAAATGGAGAACCATTGGACGGATAACAGAGGAACATAAAGTTGCAGCCCCAGATCCTGTTTATAACATAGACAGAGGGAACAACTGTAAACAAGAACAAAAAGATCTGCCAGATCCTTTTTATAGAAGGTTTGTATCTGCCGGATGTCAGAACAAGCACCGGAATGAGCACTAAAAGTCCATGTATCAAAAAAGAATTGATGTGCATGTAATTAAATAACGGATATCTGGTCCAGTCCGGAAATAACAATGCTGCCATTGCACCGGGCATACTGATCACGCACATAATTTCTCCTAGAAATTCCCGGTGGAAAAATGCAAATCCCAGTTCCACAAAAATCGCCAGTCCGCACATCTCAAACGGAAGATATGATATCCCCATCTCCCCAATCAGGATCAGATAGATATCTTTCAATGATTCCAGGCATATCGATGCTGTTGCCAATATCTTCAGGATCTTATCCTGTGTAGCAGCATCCACCCTTCTATATCTATGACTGACAACCAGGCATACAGATACGATCCCGACCAGCCACCCCATATGAATCCATCCAAATAACGAAAAACCACCTTGCTCCGGCAGCTCATCCCAATATCGAAAAAAATCTCCAAACATACCTATATCATCTCCATAACCAGACATTTCATGCGATATAATGAGCAAAAGGTGCTTCCGTATATCCGCGCCATGGTCTGGCGGTGTTATAAAATATCATTGCGAGGATTTCGTCGTGAACTGCGCATTGTCAGTAAATGCGGGTGCTTGTCTGAGTCCGAAGGACGAGTTAGCACAGGAGCATTTACGAATCAGACATGTGCAGTGAACAGAAACCGCAGTGAGATATTTATAACACCGCCAGACCATGGCGCGGATATACGAAAGCACCTTTTGTTATATTTAAAAAAGAAAAGAGCCACCAAAATGGTGGCTCCAAATGAGGGGGGAAAGGATTCAAATATATGAAAAGCTTTCGTATTGTATGTTACAGTATATATGTGAACATTTCATGAACGATATGTGAACTATTTATGTTTTCCATGTCAAAAAAAACGACAAATTTCTGTTAATAATCACGGAAATCTGCCTATATTTGACATGATACCGTATAATTTTCTATTTTTCATTTTCATTTTGTCCGCATCGCACACTAAATTCTGAACTTTTCAATTTTTATGAAAAAATAATCCACTCCTTTTTTATCTATGCTATAATACTCACAAATATTCTTTTCAGGAAGGCGAAACATCATGTATAAAATTGATTTTAATCATCCAATAAATGTACATTTTATGGGAATCGGTGGTATCAGCATGAGCGGACTTGCCGAAATTCTTATTAAAGAGGGTTTTAAAGTCACCGGTTCCGATATGAAAGCATCCCATATGACAGATAAACTTTCTGACATGGGTGCTCTGATCAATATCGGACAAACCGCAAGCAATATTACAGATCAGATTGACCTTGTCGTATATACAGCAGCCATCCATCCGGATAATGAAGAATTTCAGGCTGCAAAATCCAAAAATATCCCTATGCTGACAAGAGCACAGCTCTTAGGTCAGATCATGGAGAATTACAAATACTCCATCGCGGTCAGCGGTACTCATGGTAAGACAACCACGACTGCCATGCTTTCTTATATTATGTTAGAGGCCGACGTTGACCCGACAATTTCCGTTGGCGGAATCATCGATGATATCGGTGGAAATATCCGTGTAGGTTCTTCTGATTACTTTGTAACAGAAGCCTGCGAGTATACAAACAGCTTCCACGCATTCAAACCATACATCAGCATTATCTTAAATGTTGATGCGGATCATCTGGATTTCTTCAGCGGCATTGAAGAGATCGCGGAGTCATTCCACACATTTGCAACAAAGACTCCTGAAAACGGAAAAGTCATTGTAAATGGTGATATGCAGTATTTTGATACCGTAACAAGAGATCTGAAGTGTCAGGTTATTACTTTCGGCGAAGATCCAAAGAACCATTACAGCGCTGCAAATATCCGCTTTGATGAATTTGGCCGCCCAACTTATACCCTTGTGATCGACGGAAAGGAGATCACCGACATCACACTTCATGTATTTGGAAAGCATAACGTATACAATTCCTTATCTGCTATTGCTGCCGCAACAGAGCTTGGCATCGAAATCGATGCGATCAAAGCAGGTCTGCTGCATTGTAAGGGTGCAGAGCGGAGATTCGAGTATAAAGGAACGATCCTCGACAATGTAAAGGTCATGGATGACTATGCACATCATCCAACTGAGATTGCTGCAACCCTCGCCGCTGCAAAGAATACAGACTACCATGAATTATGGTGTGTATTCCAGCCTCATACCTACAGCAGAACATATGCCCTTTTCGATGACTTTGCAAAGGTCTTAAGTGTCTGTGACCATGTTATCGTTGCTGATATCTATGCGGCCAGAGAGAAAGACACAGGTCTGGTATCCTCGAAGCAGCTCGCCGAAAAGATTGCTTCTTATGGAACCGATGCGTTCTATCTGCCATCCTTTATGGACATCGAAAATTATTTATTGAAAAATTGCAAAAAAAATGATTTGTTGATAACTATGGGTGCCGGAAATGTCGATTCTATCGGAAATGAGCTGATAAAAAAATAATTATCCACATTATCCACAGAGCTGTGTGAAGGAGTTTTCCTCATACAGCTCTTTTCATTTGTTTACATAAAATTTACTTTCTTTTTTTCACAAATGCCCTGTTTTAGCACCTGTTCCCGATGTGTTAGTAACAAATAATTTTTTTATCCAAAACTTCTCCACATTATCCACAAAATCAACATCCCTGTCCATTTTTCCAACCGACTATTTGTTCTATTTGCAATTTAAAAAACACATGCTATAATGTGAGCACTTCTTGACCAGAGAAGGTTTGGAGACATCCAAAAGTTATGAAAGGCGGGAAAAGTTACCATGAGTTACATCACAATTTCAACAGAAGCAAAGGAAACATTTTCCCTGGTATCGAATCATTTTATTGATTATTATATGACCGAAGCAAATGGCGAATTTGTCAAGGTCTATCTATATCTTATCCGACTGTTGTCCTCAAAAGCACCGATCTCGGTAGCTGATATTGCAGATCATTTCAACCTCACAGAGAAGGATATCTGCCGTGCGATCCGGTACTGGATCAGCGAGGACGTATTACGTCTGGATTACGATGCATCCGGCCAGCTTACAGGTATTACCCTTCTTCCTCTGCATGAAAAAACAAAGGAAGAGGCAGACACCTCCCTGTCGCTCGACAGCATCTCTTTATTAAAGTTTCCGGAAAAGAAAAAGAAGCCTGCTGTTCCAGCAGCAAGCAAACCGGTACATACCAAGAATACCATATCAGGACCGGAACCGGTTCAGAAACCGGCGTCTGTATTTCCGGAGAAACAGCCTTACTCTGCCGCCCTTGCAGCAAAGGCAAAGGAAGATGATGCATTTGCCGACGTGATATTTGAAGCAGAAACCTATTTCAGAAAAGAATTATCGGTGAATGATATCGAGATCCTGATCTATATTCACGATCAGTTAGGCTTCTCCACCGAGATCATGGAATATCTGATCGAATACTGTGTCAGCATTGAGAAACCGGATCTCCGTTATGCAGAGGGCATTGCCAAAAACTGGTATCAGGCCGGCATCCACACACTGGAGGAAGCAAAGGAAGCTGCTGAAAATGGCAACCCATTGTACCGTGCAGTCTTTAAGGCACTTGGTATCAACCGGAAAGCTCCAACCACAGGAGAAGTCGCATGGATGGATTCCTGGAATAAGGAAATGGGCTTTGAACTGCCGGTCATCATTGAAGCCTGCAACCGTGGAATTGCACAGCATCCTCACGATGTAACATTTGCCTATATCAACGGTATCCTGAAAAAATGGCAGCAACAGGGTGTCAAAACAGTCGATGATATTGCCAAGGCAAGCACAGAATATCACGAAGCAAAAAAACGAAATACATCACAAAAATCAAGTCAGTACAATGCTAAACCGAATGCTTTCAATTCATTCCAGCAAAAAGACATGTCGGCTGAGCTTGATGAAATGGAGCAGTTGTTCCTAGATGAGATAAATTCTCACTAAATAAGGATTATGTGTAATTATGAAAAATATAGATTATGATAGTATATTGTCAGGCTTTCAACGGAAGCGTCTTGAAAATGAAATTCTGGCAGACAATAGAAAAGCTGAAATATATGAAAAGATTCCTGAGATAAAAAAGATCGATCAGGAAATCGCTTCCTCTTCTATTCAGGCAGCAAGAAACAGAATACGGAAACTGCCTGTTAATATGGAAGATATCAACCGGAATAACCGTGAGTTGGCAGCTCATAAAAAAGCGCTTTTAAAAAAACACGGATATCCGGAAGATTATCTGGAACCGATCTATGAATGTCCGCTCTGTCACGACACCGGCTATCAGGGAAGCCATCCCTGCAAATGTATGACACAGAAGGTGATCGACGAGCTATACAACCAGTCCACGATCCGTGAGATCCTGGAGAGAGAGAATTTCTCTACTTTTTCCCTGAACTACTACAGCCGGGAGAATGATGGCACGCATAAGCATACGCCATACGAGAATGCCTCAAACACTCTGGCAGCTTGCAAAGATTATGTGGAGCATTTTGACGAATCCCACTCCGGTATTCTAATCTATGGAGAAACAGGACTTGGGAAAACCTTCCTGTCCAACTGTATTGCAAAGGCTTTGTTAGACAAAGGACACACAGTTCTTTATCTGACTTCAATAAATTTATTTGAAAATATTTTATCAGGCATTATAATGGGTAATGTGCGTGAAAAAGAAAAGATGATGTTATATGATTATATCTATAACTGTGAACTGCTGATCATTGACGATCTCGGCACCGAGGTTCCGAATACTTTCGTTAATTCCCAGTTATTTGAGATCATTAACATGCGCAACAACCGATCCCTTGCTACTCTGATTTCAACCAATCTGAGTATGCGGGAGCTTTCTGACCGGTATACGGAACGTATCATGTCCCGTATCATTGGTGACTTTAAGGTATTTCCATTATATGGAACAAATATCCGCTACACCAAACGAAAAGACCGGATCCAGAATAAAACTTCTAACTGATGGCATTGCAGTCTTCTGCATTTGCATATATACTATCAATGATACTAACAATATAAGGTATCGAATCATTACACTATAAGATTATGGAGGATATTTATCATGCCAGACGATAGCAAATTAGAAACCATACCCGTGGGCAGTCTCGGAATTGTCGCTCACAAAAGTTGTACAGGCCTTGGTGAAAAGGTTGATCATTATCTCGTAAAATGGAGAGCTAACAGAGACAATGTACACAAAGACAACATTGTTTTCCACGGATATGAAGCTGATACTTACCTGATCAGTGCCGATTGTCCACGTTTCGGCTCCGGTGAGGCAAAGGGTATTCTGAATGAATCCGTTCGTGGTAAAGATATCTATATTATGGTTGATGTCGGAAACTATAGCTGTACTTATACAATGGCAGGCCAGCCACAGCGTATGTCTCCGGATGACCATTATGCAGATTTGAAACGACTGATCGCCGCTATGACTGATAAACCAAAAAAGATCACAGTAATTATGCCATTCCTTTATGAAAGCCGCCAGCACAAGCGTTCTTCCAGAGAATCTCTTGACTGTGCCGTTATGCTTCAGGAATTAAAGTCTTATGGTGTTGACAATATTGTGACATTTGACGCACACGATCCTCGTGTCGTAAATGCCATCCCTAAGAGCGGATTTGAGAATGTACGTCCAACCTACCAGTTCATCAAGACCCTGCTCCGTACCACACCGGATCTTGAAATTGACAACAACCATATGATGGTCATTTCTCCGGATGAGGGTGCTATGCACAGAGCAATCTACTTTGCGAACCTGTTAGGTGTCGATGTCGGAATGTTCTACAAGCGTCGTGACTATTCACGCGTTGTTGATGGAAGAAATCCGATCGTTGCTCATGAATTCCTTGGTGATTCTGTTGAGGGCAAGGATGTTATCATCATCGATGATATGATTGCTTCCGGTGAAAGCATGATCGATGTTGCAAGACAGTTAAAGCAGAGAAAAGCAAAACGTGTTTACTGTATCGCTACCTTCGGTCTCTTCACAAAGGGTCTTGAAGTATTCGATAAGTGCCACGAAGAAGGTCTGATCGAAAAGGTCATCACAACCAACCTGACCTACCAGATGCCTGACCTGTTCAAGAAGGATTGGTACGAATCAGCCGATATGAGCAAGTACATCGCTCTGATCATCGACCACTTAAATCATGATGCTTCTATCAGCGAGCTGTTAGATCCTGCTGAGCGGATCAACGCACGTATCGCTGAGTACAAAGAAAAACATACCATCTCTGATAACTATGAGATGTAATTAAGTATAACTAAAAAACCCCGCCTGCATCCAGCTCTATCGTAGGTAGGGATTGAAACGCGTTGCACTGATGTTTCAATCCCTACCTGCAATAGAACTGGAAGTGGACAGGGATTTTTAATTTTTAATTTACAATCAATTTACAACTCTACATAATTATATTCCATAGAGAGATCATCCAGCATATCTCCAATGGCATTGTTTGAAGTAAAGATTATGACCTGATCGGTATCAATGCGGCTCATACAGTAGAGTGCATTTTTCAGACGGTGTTCATCATAGGCTGTAAAGATATCGTCTACAATGATCGGCATACGGTCTTTGCAGAGAAGCCCTGCGATGCACAGCCGGACAGCCAGATAGATCTGTTCAATCGTTCCGCTGCTTAGGAACTCGATCGGCATATAATGATCGTCGTCAAATACCGAAATATGCATATTTTCATCCAGTTTCACATCGTTATATTTGCCATCTGTAATGATACTGACGATCTCCGAAATATTCTCATTTAAACGGCCACCGAAATCATTATAAATATCCACCGATATATCATTGATAGTCTGGATCGCAAGGTCGATCGCCTTCTGTTCCTTCTCCATCACCTCAAACCGTTTCTGAAGCTCATCCCGTTTGCCCTTTAATTCATAATAGGAATCCCGCTTTGCTACGGCATCATGCTCTTTGAACTTCAACAGCTCTAATTTTGCATCATGTGCTTCCTGAAAATTCCGGTCGATCTCAATCCGGACTGTTCTGGATTCTGTAGCACGTCCAAGCTCATAGATCATCTGGTCAAATTCTGCCTCATCCGGTACTGCATCCGCTCCATCAAAGAAGCCCTTCCGGAATAATCCGTCAATGATCGTAACAGCCACAAATGCGATCGTACAGATTGTAAATAACTGCTGGATGGCTTTCTGGAAATTCAGCAAGTGAACCGCCAGCATAACTGCGGCAACAACCAGAATACCAGTCAGCATTATAATAAATATATTGTCAGTCAGCTTTTTCTGTGTCTTCGGACGGAACTCCTCGTCATCATCCAGCGCTTCCACATCAAGGAAGATATGACTTCTGGTACGATCTTCGTCTTCATCCGGAATTGCTGCATCCTTCTCGTTTACAAGCTGTCTTGCCTCCCGTTTCAACCGCGCGATCTCCATATTATAAGCATCCAGCTCTTCCCGGCGTTCTTCCCGGATTGCTTCCAGATCTCCGTCTACATCTCCAAGCGCATCCATCTGTTCATTTAACTGATCGATCTCTGCTGCCAGCTTTTTATTTTCAAAATTCCGGCGTTCATTTTTCAGATACCGGACCGCTTCTGTCTTATCAATATCGGCATTCCGGGTTGTGGTCAGATTTACCACATAATTTCCAAGATCCTCTGCCAGTTCCTTCCCCGGTGCAGCACCATGTTCTCCGATACAAAGGGTATTCGTATAGGTGCTTTTATCTACATCAAACAGGATACCTTTATAAGAATTCTGATTCTTAAGCTGTACTTCTTTTCCTGTTTCAATCTCTGTCAAGGTTGCATTTTTATTTGTTCGAAGGAAATTCCGCTCCAGAAGATAGCTTTTGTCATCTGTTACAGCGTATGCCTTTCCGGAATAACCACCGCCGTTTACCGGTTTGCGAAGCTCATAATTATCCAGCCTTGCTCCGATCCCTCTGGTCTTATCGATTCCATACAGCATGCCAACAATAAATTCTTTCACCGTTGTCTTACCGGATTCATTTGCACCGTAGATCAGATTCAAGCCCTTTTTCAGCCGGATCTCTTTATTATTAAATTTTCCAAATTCCTTTAATAACAGCTTATTTATATACATGATCACTTATCTCCAGTTGCAAGTATTGCTTCTACCCCATACTTTAATGCATGTTTGCTGATCTCGTCCTCTGCATCCGCGAATCGTTCAATAAACTTTCCAAGCAGATTATCTTCATTATCCAGATGAAGCTTGTCCAGATCGTACTCACACAATGTATTATCCACGATCTCATAGATACGGTAGTTCCTCATCAGACCTGAAAAATCCGGTTTTAATCCATTTGCCATATGTCCGGACAGAATAATACGGTAAATATTCTGTGTCCCCATATTCTCCATCTGCTTCGCAAGAACATCCAGAATCTTTGCTTCGCTATATTCCGGTTTCACAGCAAGCCCCAGATTAATATAACTTCGACAGTTAAATGGCTCCCAACGTATCTTTGTCTCGCCATCCTTAATCTGTCCATAGATAAATCCATGTCTGCCGGTCTCTGTCCGGTCCAGCGGCTCTAACGAACCCGGATATGCCATCTTATTCTTCACGATATGCTTTGGTTTGTGGATGTGTCCCAACGCGCAGTAGTCAAATCCCGCCTCTGCCATTTGCCGAAAATTGATCGGAATATGCTTCTCATCTCCACCATGTGCCAGCAGAATATTGACCACATCCTCCATCTGCGGCATGATATCCGCATAGACATCTTCTGTATATTCCACCTGTCCAAAACTGAATCCTGTCACACAGACATTGATATCGTCCAGATATGCATTACTGAATGTGTCTGCCGGCATCAGCACTGTGTTCGATGTAAATTCATAACTCTCTGCCGGTGATCCTTTACTGATATAATCATGATTTCCCGCGATCATGATCGTTCTTGTATTTGTGAGCTTCGACAGCTTATAATCCAGACTCTTCAGATCCTGCAGGGATGGCTGTGCATGGAACAGATCTCCCGCGATCAGCAGCAGGTCTACTTTGCGTTCTTCTGCCACAGCCAAAAGGCGGTCAAATGTTGATTCGATCTCGTCTGCCCGCTCTTTGCTCCAGCTTTTATCTTTATCAGGAACGGCGCCCAGATGGACGTCCGCTATATGAATAAATCTCATAGGATAACCCCTTTTCTGTTTCTCAGCCAGAAAAACCTCTGGCAACTCACTCTTGATTATACCCCACCTGCCCCTATATCGCAATTAAAAAGATTGGCAAACATGGATATTCCGGTCGCTGCGCCAGCAGCCGGAATATCCCAAACTACGAGTCTTTTTAATTTGCGATATAAAAGCAGGTGCGGTATACTTTGGCTATATTTTTAAGTTGATTTAAGTTATAGCTGTTATTTTATAGATAGAAACTTTTTTACAATAAGCAATTATTGGGCTGCATTTTCGTAGCACAGGAGCATGAGCAAATTAGGCATATACACCGAATAGAAAGCGCAACTTGTTTGCACCAGAATCGATCAGTGGTATACAGCCACATAAATCGGGGCAAATCAAATAAGAAATGAAAGGTGTGAATAGTAAGGATAACAAATCCGATCCATATGATAATTCAACCAACAACAGTGTTGTGACTATGAATGCAAATGCCGTCACCTCAGAAACCCAGACTTCAAATTCCTCTGACAATGCTGCAAGCTTCAAAAATACACAAATACACAGTTCCCTGACAACAATCAGATGCCGGAGAATCCTCCATCAAATAGCTCTGCCGATACTTCAGGCAGCAGCACCAGCCAGCCACAGAGCAACACTCCAGGTGGTATGGGCGGCTTTGACATGGATGCCGACGAATCCTGTGTACTCACGATCAATGGTGGCACTGTTACGATCAATGCAGGCGGAGATGGAATCGACAGCAACGGCTATTTCTATATGAATGGCGGTACTGTATATGTGGAAGGTCCGGAAAGCAATGGCGACAGTGCATTGGATTACAGTATCTCCGCGTCCATTACCGGCGGCTGTTTCCTTGCAACCGGGTATTCTGGCATGGCACAGAGCTTCGGCTCGGACTCCACACAATGCACCTACATACTGACACTGTCCTCAAATGTCAGTGGAACCACCACGGTTACTCTGACAGATAACGATGAAAATGTACTCCTGTCACACGAAACCACAAAATCCTACAACTCGATCATCGTCAGTTGTCCGGAGCTTACAATAGGCAGCACCTATACCCTGACAGCCGGGGATACCAGCCAGAGCATTACGCCGACTTCCACCGTCAACTAGAAGTGGCTAGCCGAATGTGCACCATGTATCATAGTCTGTCCTGTAACAAACAAGCTGTGCTTTCTATTCGGTTGCGCTGGAAATACCGCC
>OGCO01003765.1_pt1 | contig 17262 bp, 15 predicted proteins | sample 1570171 | NCBI WGS metagenome assembly OGCO01 (sample SAMEA4370583, study PRJEB24528) | human gut metagenome | reverse complement strand
AATCCGACAAAAAAAGTATAAGAAAAAGAAGGAAATAAAAATAATTTGTAGAATTTTAAAAGGATATAATCTTATTTTTATATTAAAAGGAGACTACAAATTATGGAAGATTTAGCTATTAAAATATTGTTGGATATAAGTAATTCGAATGAAAAATATGTAACGTATAATAATTATAACAATGATATAGATGGATTAGAGAAGCTAATAAGATTTGACCATGCAATTAAATACCTAGAAAAAAATGATTATATAACAATAAATGATTATCAAAATACAGTTAAAAGTACGCAAAACTATATAGCTATAATAGAAAAGCAAGGGATAATTATAAAATCCAAAGGAAAAGAAAAAATTAGAGAATTAGTATAAAACTTGATTAAAAATTGAAATTAAGGGTAGAAATTGAATATTAAAACTATAAAGGGGGCTGGTGAAGCACATGGATAAGGCCAAAATGGGAACTTTCATCAAGGAACAGCGGATGGCTCTTGGAATGACGCAGCAACAGCTGGCCGAACAGTTACATATTACGAACAAGGCAATCTCACGTTGGGAAACCGGCAATGCTTACCCCGACATTTCTCTGTTGGACGATCTGGCGGCTGCGCTGTCGGTATCGGTTGAAAAGCTTTGTCGCGGTGAGCGGATTGCCCTGCCCTCTGCTGACACCAATACACTCCTGAGCGATGTCATCACCGAGGTAAGACAACAGAAAAAAGACAGAGCCGCGAAATGGCTTCGCATCCTCTGTCTTAGTATTTTTTCCGTGATCCTTCTTGCGTTTCTCTTCTTTACTGGTGCGTTCTTATTTATACAAAATGAAGCAAATTTAGACGAAGCACTCTTCACCCTGGCTTTGGGTGCCTTTGCCATCGGGCTTATGCTTTTCCGGTACGGGATTCCGATCCTTCTGCTTGCCATCGCTCTACCGCCGTTACTTTGCAGACGCCCCCGGCAGCCGGCGAAGACCATCGTCTGTATCCTGCTGTCGGTTCTGTCCGTCCTCTGGCTGATCTTTGGCGGACACTTTCTCTGGTTCCAGTTATTCTAGCCTTTCCATCGTTTTGCATAATCTTTCCGTCCGCTGACGATGGCAGAATAAGCATCAGAAGAATTTTATTCCTAATTACTTTCCAAACAGTGTACTCAAAATTCCTCTCTTGATGACCTGGGCACCGGTGTTAATCAGCTGACGCTCGATCTGGTCCTGTCTGCGTTCCGCTGCCTTTTCCTTCTTTTTCTGTGCGGCTTCCCATTCCTTCTGCTTCTGCTTTACGGTGGATTCCTGCAGTTTTGCCTGCTGCTTTGCCAGCGCTTCCTTATCTTTTTCCAGCTGTGCCCGCTCTGCTGCCAGCTGCGCCGCTTTCGCCTCATGCTCCATGGTATCTGTCAACACTTCGTAGGCAGAAATATTGTCCACCGCCTCATCGTAGCGTCCCATGCCGTCTCTCGCCATCAGATTCCTGCGCTCCGTCTCATCCACAGGTCCCATAAAGCTCTGGGGGCAGATGATGGAGGTACGCTGGGCAATGCCGGGCACGCCGTTCTCATCCAGAAAGGAAGTCAGTGCCTCACCTACGCCCAGTTCCATGATGACTTCTTCTGCCTTAAAGGCAGGATTGGCCCGCAGGGACTGTGCTGCTGCCCGGACAGCTTTCTGCTCCGCCGGAGTGTACGCCCGGAGGGCATGCTGTACCCGGTTGCTTAACTGTGCCAGCACGGAATCGGGAATATCACTGGGGCTCTGGGTCACGAAATAGATACCCACACCCTTGGAACGGATCAGCTTTACCACCTGCTCGATCTTCTGCACCAGTATCTTCGGTGCATCAGCAAACAACAGGTGTGCCTCATCGAAGAAAAATACCAGCTTCGGCTTTTCCAGATCTCCCGCCTCGGGAAGCTTCTGGAATAATTCTGACATCATCCATAACAGGAAGCTGGCATACAGTGTGGGATTCTGCACCAGTTTTACGCAGTTCAGCACATTGACAATACCTTTGCCGTACACATCCGTACGCATCCAGTCATAAATATCCAGATCCGGTTCTCCGAAAAAGAGATCTCCGCCCTGATTCTCCAGAGGCAGTAGCGCCCGCAGAATACCGCCCACGGACTGCTTGGAGATACTTCCGTAGGTGGTCAGATAGTCATCCTTGTGTTCTGCCACATAATTCAGCAGAATACGCAGATCCTTTAAGTCGATCAATAAAAGTCCCTTGTCATCCGCGATCCGGAAGACAATATTCAATACACCTTCCTGCGCAGCGGTGAGCCCCAGAATACGAGATAAAAGCTCCGGTCCCATATCGGAGATGGTGGCTCTCACCGGATGGCCGCCCTCCTGATAGATGTCCCAGAAGCAGACCGGATAAGCCTTATAGGAAAAACTGTTGCGGATACCGAATTTATCAATCCTCCTGTCCATGGATTCCGAAGCCACACCGGCTGTGGCAATTCCGGAGACATCCCCCTTCACATCACACAAAAATACCGGCACTCCCGCATCTGAAAAAGATTCTGCCATAGCCTTCATAGTGATCGTCTTGCCGGTGCCGCTGGCTCCTGCGATCAGTCCATGGCGGTTACTCATATTCAGCGGCATATTCACACGCTGACCATCTGCCAGGCCCATATAGATCTGTCCGTCTGTATACATAATTGTCCCTCATCCTCTCTATTTTATCTCTATTTTCCTGCTGCCCTATCCCGTAGGGATATCAATAGAAGATATCTTCTACGACATTTTGAAACGTTTCTTCCCCGTCATATGCTCCACTTTCAGGCAGAATATCTCCGTCATGGCTACGACTTCCGGTCGGAATACGAAATTCTCCGTTCTGTCAGGATAGTACTGCTTCATCAGAAGATTCAATGCTTTCTGTTTTTCCGCATCCGACAGGATCTCTATAGTTCCCTGACCGATCACGCTCTCGTATTCCATAGTGCACTGGCAGCCATCTTCTTTCTCTGACAGCACCAGTCTGTGGGAGCAATCCATCTCGAAGCTTGCCCTGACATCCTTACGGATCAAGTCATATTTTTTTCCTTCTTTTGCCCCGTGAAAATAGAGTGTCACTCTGCCGTCCGTCTCTTCCATTCCGAAATTCAACGGCAGAAGATACGGATAGCCTTCCTCATCATTCAGTGCAAGTCTGCACACATCACACCTCTTCATGACATCTGTCATTTCCGAAAATTCTGTAATCTCACGATCGTTACGACGCATTGTATTCCTCCTGTGCTGCATTTTGTTTTTCTGTCAATATCTGTGCGCCCGACAGGCTTTGCGGCATATAAATGCCGGGTAAGCCATCATTGGAATTTCATATACTCTTTCACAGATATATTTACTATAGCGCATAAACAAGATATAATGCAACTATATCCTTCCGTAAGGAATTTTGAAAGGAGTTTTATTTTGCAAAACAAAGTATCCCATTGTTCTATTTTCCCACCGGATCTCAGTGCTCTGACGCTGCATATCCTCGCTATGGCGTTCATGTTCTGTGATCACCTGTGGGCTACCCTCGCCGGAGATGCCTGGTGGCTGACCGGCATCGGCAGACTGGCATTTCCCATGTTCGCCTTTTTCCTGGTGGAAGGCTTCTTCCATACCCATGATAGGAAAAAATATTGCATGCGCCTGCTTCTTCTGGCCATTCTTTCTGAGCTTCCCATCAATCTGATGTACAGTGGGCTGTTATTCTACCCGTTTCATCAGAACGTGATCTGGACACTGCTCACAGGCTTCCTGTGTATCTGGGCAATAGATACCCTACGGAAAAAATGTCCGGTCTGGCTGTGGATTCCGTCGATCCTGCTGCTATCTGCAGTGGGCTACGTGCTGGCAACCCTCCTCATGTTCGACTATTACGGGGAAGGCGTTCTGACTGTTATCGTATTCTATCTCTTCCATGGGAAAAATTGGTGGCAGCTTGCCGGACAGTTTGCCGGGCTCTACTGGATCAATGTCATGCTGTTGGCAGGAATGCAGATTCCATTACAGCTTTTCGGTCATGCCTTCGAGATTTCAGAACAGGGACTGGCGCTGTTGTGTCTGCCGCTTCTGTGGTGCTACCATGGACGCCAGGGCGCGCATAACCGCAAGATCCAGCTTGCCTGCTATGCCTTTTATCCGGTACACATGCTGGTACTGGGGATTCTGTCAAAGCTGATTTTTAGTTAAAATCATAATGCTGACAGAAAGTCTATTCCCTAAAGTAAAAAACTCCCGATGGAATCATTCCACCGGGAGTTCTATATTTTTACTCTAAATTAGTACTGCTTCACCTGTTCTTCGCCGTTCATGACACGCAGAGCGCCCTGAGCCAGAGCTAACAGCTCGTCCTCACCGGGATATACGGTCACAGGAGCGATCCAGCCGCATCTCTCTTTCAGCTTAGCCACTACATCCTCACCATATGCAATGCCTCCGGTGATAACGATCTGGTCTACCTTGCCGTTCAGCACACAGGCCATAGCACCGATGTCTTTGGCTACCTGTAACAGGAATGCCTGCTTCACCTCCGCTGCCTTGGCATCGCCTTCATTGGCACGCTTGGTAACTTCACGCATATCGTTGGTACCCAGGTAAGAATTCAAGCCGCCCTTGCCGATCAGCTTTGCACTGATCTCCTTCTCGGTATATTTTCCGGAGAAGCACATTTTTACCAGTGCTGCACAAGGCACACCGCCTGCACGCTCCGGAGAGAATGCACCATCGCCGTCAAATGCACTGAATACGTCTACAACCTTGCCGTCCTCATGTGCGCCTACGGATACACCGCCGCCCATGTGCACTACTACCAGACGTAAGGACTCATAAGGCTTGCCGGCCTCTTTTGCATATCTCTTGGCAACTGCCTTCTGGTTCAGGGCATGGAAGATACTTCCTCTGGGGATCTCTTCCAGACCGGAATATCTTGCGATGGGCATCAGCTCATCTACTACAACGGGGTCTACGATGTAAGAGGGAACGCCAATCTCATCACCAATCTCTCTTGCCAGAATACCGCCTAAGTTAGAAGCATGCTGACCCTGTACACCTACTTTTAAATCCTCCAGCAGATCATCGGTTACCGCATAGGTACCACTGGGGATGGGCTTTAACAGACCGCCACGTCCTACGATCACGTTGAAGCTCTTCAGATCGCAGTTCTTCTCTGCCAGCAGATCGGTAATGATCTTCTTACGGAAATCCTTCTGTTCGAAAATAGTATCGTATTTGGAGATCTCCTCGGTAGAATGTCTCAGGGTTTCTTCAAATAATAAGTTCTCATCCTCAAATACACCGATCTTGGTTGAGGTGGAACCGGGGTTGATGATCAGACTCTTGATTGCCATTGTGTGTTTCCTCCTATATTCACTCTTATATTCGCTCTTATGCTTTACCGCTTTGTCCACTACAGCATCTATACCTGCCGACAGCAGTTCTCCCGCAGCTTCCACAGCGGCTTCGATCACGATATCCATAGCTTATTTCTGATTCTTTTGCATCTCTTCTGCTACAACTGCAGCCAGTGCCAGGGAGTATACCTTGGTCTCGAAGGTATCGGAACGGCTGGTCAGGACTACGGGTACCTTGGTACCGGTCAGGATGCATCCGTTCTTTACTTTTACCATATGTACGATTGCTTTGTATACCAGGTTGCCGGCATGGATATCCGGGAACAGCAATACATCTGCATCACCCTGGATCTTACGGTCGGTAGCTCCCTTATGCTTGGCTGCCTCGGGATCGATCGCCAGGTCAAGAGACAGCGGGCCGTCTACGATACAGCCGGGGATCTGTCCTTCTTCACACATCTTAGTCAGTTCTGCCGCATCTACGGTAACGGGCATCTTGGGATTTACAACCTCAACTGCTGCTAAAGGTGCTACCTTAGGCTCTGCAACGCCGCAGGCATTACATACCGGAATGGTGTTCTTGATGATCTGAACCTTCTCCTCCAGTGTAGGATAGGTCATGAATGCAACATCAGTCAGGAACAGAAGTCTGTCAATGCCGGGAATCTCAAATACACATACATGAGACAGGGTTCCACCGGTACGAAGGCCTACTTCTTTGTTCAGTACGCTCTTTAAGAAGTTCTTGGAGTCGATCAGGCCCTTCATATACATATCTGCACGGCCGTCATGTGCCAGCTTTACAGCTTTCAGGGAAGCTTCGATCATATCCGGCTCATTGATGATCTCATAATCGGAGAGGTCCATATTCAGTCCAGCTGCAATCTCACGGATCTTTGCCTCATCACCTACCAGGATTGCATCTGCAATGCCCAGTCTCTTGGCCTCATGTACAGCTTCCAGTACTGCACTGTCCTGTGCAACGGAGACTGCGACGGTCTTCTTCCCACACTCTTTTACTTTTGCTACGATGTCATCAAAATTCATTTTCTTCCATTCCTTTCCGCCCCTCGTGGGCTCCAAGTATGAATACATTCCACACATTATTCGCAAAATCGCACGATAAATCGTGCTTTCGCTGCTGCGCAGCTATTTTTGCTCATATGTGTGGCGGTGACTCTATTCGAGTCACCTAAAATCAAGCAAAACTACTTTTTACATGCAAGCATGACAAAGCAGTCCCGCTTGATTTCATTGTCTTCCGAATAGTCACTCTAATCGTTAAAATAATAACACACTGGAATACAAAAATCAAGCTACTATAACAAATATAGCCACCTCTAAATGAGGTGGCTGATATCTGCCAGGGTCGGTACGCAGGCGTACAGACATTTTTTTAATTTTTCATCTGGCTGTGTCTGATCCGGCACCATCACGACCTTACAGCCGGCGCGGTAAGCACTCATGACTCCGTTGGGAGAATCCTCCACGGCCATGCACTCTTCCGGTGCCAGTCCCAGCTGCTTGCAGGCATAGAGATAAATATCCGGGGACGGCTTACCTTCTGCTACCATAGTGGCCGAAATCAGTTTCTCAAAATACGGCCGAAGTCCTGCCATCGCCAGATATTTTTCCGTCCGCTCCAGATCCGTCGCTGTGGCAACCGCTGCGGTGATATGCCTTTTTTTCAGATCTTCCAGAAGCTCCACGGCACCGGGCTTGCATTTGATGCCATCCCGGTCCAGTGTTTCTTCCATCATCTCTTTTCGTTTGTCACGCACCACATAATAGTCAAAATCTTCACCGTACCAGTCCTTGAGCTGTCTGGGGGCAAAGGGGCGTCCCAGACTGCGCATCGTAAGTGCCTGCTCATCTGTCATGGTATACCCACAGGCTGCCAGTGCCTTCGGCCAGAAAATACGGTAATATTTTTCGGTATCGATCAGCGTACCGTCCATGTCAAATAAAACTGCCTGAATCATTGTTATTCCTCTGCGTCAGCCGTCTGTCCGGCATCTTCTGCTGCATCCGTTTTGCCACTCTGGTCCTCGTCAGCTTTTCCGGCTTTCCGGTCACGTTTTGCCGCCTTGCGCGTCTTCCGGCTTTTTGCCGCTTTTTTCCCTAACAATACGATCAACAGGATCACGACTGCACCACCGACGATGCAAAGTACGATCAGCAGTGTATGACTGCCCTCGGCCTCTACCGTGCGGAAGCTGCCGGGCACTTCCATGGTAAACTGTCTATAGCTGCCGATCACAGTGGATTCCACTTCCGTGTACTCTCCATCCTGTGCTACCTCTATGACAGTGTTATCCGCATCCTCACAGTAGACACGCAAGGTTGCTTCTCCGGTATAGTCCGGCGCATCCTCTTCCATGGAATTGGTCATGGATACTGTATAAGTATTTCCCTCTACCTGCAGATGCAATGCTGCATTGGGATAGAAGTTGCCTTCTGCCATAACCAGTGCCTTATTGTTATCGTTTTTCTCTGCGGAAGCAATGGATGCGGTCCATTCCTCATACTCTGCTTCCAGCACTTTATTACCGGTAATATCACTGAAATCATAATCCGGCCATACACCGTAATAGCCATCCTTCTCCGGTACTTCCGGAATCTGGTCTGCCGACAGATAATCCCCGTAACCGCATTTATAGGAAGCCACTTCTACACCATCCGCCTGGAAGGTAATGGTAAACTGTGAGAAAGCGTCCGGAACGTCTTTGCTGCAGAATTCCTGGTAGGACAACGGGGTAGCACCGCCCTGATAACCAATGCCGTCTACGCCACCGGCTCCGCCTTCCACATAATAGTTGCCATACAGAGTTCCATCATCACTGACTTTTCCGGCAATGCTGCCCTGGCCTTCGCCGGACATATCCAGATCATTGTACGCATAGCTGTAGAAAATATCACAGCCTTCTCCGGCAATACCTCCGATATTATTTTTACCGGTGATCCTGCCCATGCTGTAACAGCTGCGGATCGCATAGCTGGCAGATCCGGCAATTCCTCCCACATAGCTGCCTCCGGTACTCTCTACGGGTGCATAAGACTCACAGGAAATGACTGCGCCATATTCTGCTTTACCGACCACACCGCCGACATAGTCTTTTTTACCGGTCACGTCTCCAAGGTTGCGGCTGTCTCTGATGACTGCCTTGACCGTCTGCTCCACATCGAAACTCTCCGTTCCGGTTAAAGTGATATCGTCCTCAGGGTCAAAATCGTATTCCGTTGCCACCTGTCCAACGATACCGCCCACATTCGTATCGGCTTCCACCGTACCGCGGTTCACACATAAGGTGACCTTTCCCTTCTGGAAGCTGGAAGTATCATAGCGCGCTTCTTCGGTTTCTTCCGGTTCTGCGGTGTCATCCTCCGCATCGGGATCTCCGGGGTTCACCTCTTCCTTGCTGGCTGACTCATCCGAAGTATCTTCTACAGAAATTCCTTCATACCGGAAGAGATCATCCCGGATTTCGCTGACCAGATTCCGCAGAACTCTGGCCTGATCCATCAGCTCATCCATGTGGGCACTGGTGCTGTCTGTCCCGGCTTCCAGTACATCCCCCAACTGACCCAACTGGTCAAAAGCCTTGTCGAGCCTGTCATTCAGTGTATCCAGATTATCTTTGATACCGCCACTGCGATCCGTGGAAGCATTCGTCATGTTATCCAGATGCCTGGTGGCATTCTCTCCGAATTTTTTCAGTGCCGATTTATAGCTCTCCGTATCGTCCGGTACGGTGATGGTAATGTTTCCGCCACTGACGTCATGATCGCCATCGCCACCCCAGTTACCATTCCAAATGTCATTTCCACTGATGGTAACGTCATGACTGTTGCCGTTATTCTTGTCATTATCCGCCTGCTTGTTCAGATCGTCATTCAGGACTTTCAGATCGTTGCTGACGCCGTTCAACTCTTGATTGTAAATATACCACAGATCATGAGCGGTCCCGGTCAGAGAACTTCCCGCATTGTTGGCATCCTTCAGGTTCGAACTGATACTCTTGGCAATACTGGATGCCTGTTTGCTATAGCTGCTCACATCTTTCTGGGTGGCATCCAACATATCCAGGAATTTGTCTGTCTCCGTATCCAGTTCCTTCAGCTTGTCACTGAGATACTGGATTTCCAGGAACGGCTCCATCTGACCCACGATACCGCCCACATCTTTTCTGCCCTGCACATATCCGGTGTTGGTGCAGTTCTGCAGATAGCCCTGATGCAGTCTGCCTACGATACCTCCGGTATTGTAGCCTACGTGCTGGTAGCCGATGGCCCCGGAATTGGAGCAATAATAAATCTTACCATCCGAAATACCTGCGATACCGCCGGTGTCCGTATGAGCTGCCACATTGGAGGTACTGTTGATCTGCTCCAGATTGTCCATGGTGATATCTTCCAGATCATAAGTCACTTCCGTGCTGTACGTATTGATATTGCCATTGTTGCTGCAGTTATTCAGAATACCGTGGTTGTTGCCCACAATACCGCCTGCGGAATGATTGCCGATCACATTTCCGGAGGATTCACACCGACGGATCTCTCCGCTCTCGGCATTGACTCCGGCAATACCGCCGACATCCGTATCACCGACCACATTTCCGGTAAATTTACAATTTTCAATGCTGCCATAGTTCACACCGACGATACCGCCGACCTGATCCTGACTTCCAGAGGGAGATACTTCCCCCGTGACCGTAAGGTTGCGGACTTTTGCTCCCTCCTGCACATAGCGGAACAATCCCACTGCCGAACCGTCTCCGGTCAGTTTCACATTGGAAATAGTAAAACCGCTGCCGTCAAAGATTCCTGCAAACGTAGGAATACTGAGTTCACCTGTCATGCTCAGAACAATGTCGTTCTGCAGCACTACTTTTTTATCTCTGGACCAACTGTCCAGTACACAGTTCTCCACAAGTTTCCGCAGATCCTCCTCCGTGCTGATCTCTATGACTGCATAATCCTGCTCCTTTATCGTGCTGCTATAACCGCTGCCGCCTCTGTACTGCTCATAGGTCAAAGTTTCTGCTGCATAGGCGGTGGCCGGTGTCTGCAGGATCAATGCTGCTCCCAGCAGGAAACATAATAATCTCTTACTGTTCATCTTCTGTTCCCTCGCTTTCTGCTGTTTTTTCTTTATCCGAAGCTTTCTTATCCGCAGCTTCTGTATCTGCTCCGGTTGCTTTCTGTCCGGCTGTCTCATCCTCCGGCAGCTCCTGGGCTTCCAGTCTGGGATAGTTTTCTTCCGGGGCATCACCCCGCTCCTCCATCGTCACGGTATCCTTGGGACGCACCACCGCACCCATCTCACCATCAATGACACCGATGAAATCACCCTCCAACACACCATTGACATAACCCTTGATGTGACCGTTCATACGGATTCTTCCGGCGGAGGGCAAGGGCTTTGCCAGATCCCGTTTCAGTGTAAATGCTGTCTTTTGAATAATGATATCTCCGATCAGCAGTGTCTGCGGCAATGCCAGCAGTACCAACAAAATAGATGTCAGAGTACCACGACCAAGAGCCAGTCCGATGGCCGCCACCGCTGCATTGGAAGATACATAGCTGATAATAAATCCCGCAGATACCAGCATGGATCCGCTGGTAACAATGGTAGGGAACGCCTGGTTCAGTGCTTCGATGGCGGCTTCCTTGATCGGCATATAGGTCTTCAGATCCATGTAACGGCTGGTGATAACGATAGCGTAGTCGATCGTTGCACCCATCTGGATCGCAGATACTACCAGATATCCCAGGAAATATACATTTTCATTCAACAGATACGGCAATGAGAAGTTCATCCAGATACTACCCTGAATCGTTACAACCAACAGTACCGGCAGACCGGCGGACTGGAAGGTGAACAGCAGGATGATCATAACGAACAATGCTGTCAGCACCGTGATGATCGTATTATCCGTTGCGAAGGAATCGCCCAGATCCTTATCACTGGTGGCGTTACCGACTAGCAGAATGTCATCTATATTATAGAACTTTGCCACGGTATTACGGATCTGATCCAGTGCTGCTGTGGTCTCTTCTCCCTCATAAGGAACATTCAATTCCAGAACAAATCGGGAATTGTCTTCGCCCAGCAGCTGATCTTTCGCAATACAGATCTGGGAATAAGCATCCGTCAGAGTTTCTTCCAGATCATCGTCCAGTGTGATGTTGCCGCTTTCTTTCTGATCATAAATGAACAGGAACATATCAATAAACGGAACTTCGTATTCACTGACGCCACTGACCAGCGCACCATAATCGCTCTGATCCAGTGCATATGCCGAATACAACATATCCGCCACTTCAATATCCAGATCGATCAGTTCCGCAAACTGCCTGGGGGTCAGCTTATCCGTCAGCATATAGCCGTCCATGGCCTCGATATTGCCAAGTCCCTGACAGGATTTCACCACATCCAGCTTTTCCAGAGCTTTCAGTGTCTGTGCCTCTTTTTCATAATTACCGTTCGGCACAATGACCGCCAGCTGGTTCACCATGCCGAATTCCTTATTTACCATGCTGACGGAGAATTTATTATCACTCATAGTACTGGATTCCAGAGTGTTGGTATCGTACACGTAGTTTGCCTTATTGGACAGGAAAAATGCTATAATAACACCTACGATCAGAATAGGCGGTATAATGTAGCGGGTAGCCACACAAAACTTACCGACTGCTGTGATCTTCGGAACGAAGCTCTTGTGATGTGTGTTGTCGATGGCCTTGGAAAAGGTCAACAACAGTCCGGGCATCAGGAAGAATACGGCCACCATACTGAAAATAATGGATTTTGCCAGAATGATACCCATATCATAACCAATTCTAAACTGCATGAACATCATGGCTACCATACCGGAGATGGTGGTCAGGGAACTGGAGGAAATCTCCGGGATTGCCTTACTCAAAGCAACAATCACAGCCTCTCTGGCATCCTTGTCCTCATGTTCTTCCATAAAACGGTGGGCCAGAATGATGGCATAGTCTACCGCCAGACCTAACTGCAGTACCACCGCGATGGAGTTCGTAACAAAACTGATGGTTCCGAACCAGTAGTTCGTACCTTTGTTCAAAATAGCTGCCACAATAAATGTAGTCAGATAAACCGGGATTTCCGCATAAGTCGTAGAGGTAAATAACAATACGGCTACGATAACCACTGCTGCCAACAACAGAATGACGATCATATCATTATTCAAGTCATCCGCGTCACGCTCTTCCTGACCGATATCGGAAGAATAGTAAACATCATAATCGGACAATGCATCCAATACCTCATCCAGATGCTGCTGTGTAGCTTCCGTGTCTGCTTCCTCATCAAAAGTGACAGACAATAAAGCCTCCATGTCATGATAATGATCCTCGGTGTCATCGAAATCCAACATGCTGACACCGTCCATCTCCTCCACCTGATCTGCCAGTTTCTGTGCCTCGTCAAACGTCACGTTACAGATCAGGATCCGGGCGGAGCCATACGTGGTAAATTCCGAATCCATCAGATCCAGTCCCCTTCTGGTCTCTGTTGTGTCCGGCAAATAAGTGGTCAGATCGTTATTAACCTTGACTCTGTTCATGGATAATACGCAAAATATGCATAAAACAATAAAGATCAGATAAAATCCTTTTCGTTTGTCTACAATGAGCGTGGCAAGTTTCATCATAAAGGAATTATCTTTTTTGTCTTTTTCTGCGTTGTCTGCCATAGTTCCCTCCTGCTTTTTCTCTCTTTGTACCCTTATTTATGTATTTGATTTTATACACCTCTAGTTTAAAATGTTTTTGAACATCTGTAAAGACTTACTACAAAGATGAGAAATTGTATTAATGTCATTTAATGAACTTGTGTTGATTTTCTGCCACATGCAAAATATAATAATGGGGAAGAAAAAGCAAGCTACAGATTTTTTGTGATTGTTTATTTTTAGACATTTTCGCGATGTTCGTCTATTATTTTAGAAAAAATTCAGATTTGTATTACATATAGGAAATGATTTCTTCTTTTCCCGGAAAGGCTGGTGGATTGTCTTATGGAAAAAATGGATCGCCGTGTGCGCAAGACAAGAGCTCTCTTATTACAGGGGCTGGTAAAAATGTTAGAAACCCATGATATTCAGGATATCTCCGTCAAGGAACTGACTGAACTGGTGGATATCAACCGCGGAACCTTTTATCTGCATTATGATGATATCTACGATATGCTCCATAAAATCGAGGATGAAATGTTCCTGGAATTTAATGAAATCATGGAACAGGAACCCTCTCCAACTGAGATGATGTCCTACACCGGCCCTCTGTTTGAATTCTTCCGTTTTCTGGACCGAAACAGGGATCTGGCCAAGGTCATGATCGGCCCTCATGGGGATCTGGCTTTCGTCAATCGTCTGAAAGATCAGATTGAAAAGCGCACCCTCCAGGTTCTGGAAAGTGCGCAATCCGATGCTAATTATGAATATCTCTGTTCCTTCATTATCAGTGGCTGTGTCGGTGTCGTGGAGACCTGGCTGAAAGAATCCGATCCCCAGTCCCCGGAAGAAATGGCAGAGATTCTCGGTACCATGCTTATGCGGCAGCTTACTTTTGTTCCGGGGCCTGCATAGGCTGTGTCGACTCCGGCATACCAACGCTTAAAGAAGTTACGATCTCACCATCCAGGAAGAAGGATACGGTATCACCTACCTGAAGTTCGTCCAGAGTGGCATCTTCTCCGTCAATCGTAATGATCGTATCGTCATTGACTGTGATAGTCATAGTATCTCCGCTGAGAGTTAAGGTCATCTCATCCAGCATGTCTTTCTCAGGTTTCTGACCGTCCGAGGCTTCTCCGTTGGGGGCACCATCATTGCCGTCAGGAGCCTGACCGTTCGGCTTTTCTCCGCTGGGAGCTTCGCCGGTAGGGGCTTCACCATTGGGAGCGCCACCGTTGCCGTCAGGAGCCTGGCCATCCGGCTTTTCTCCGCTGGGTACCTCACCAACAGGTGCTTCACCCTCCGGAGCTTCCGGCTTCTCTGCCAGTGCGATGGAGATCACATTGCCGTCAATTGCTGTAATCTGACCGAGATAAGATTCCACCTTCTCTTCACCGCTCTCCGTGCTCTCTGTCGCGATCGTCTCTTTATTTTCCGATGCTTCCGTGCTTGCTGCACTTGCGGTGGTCGATCCGCCACAGGCTGTAAATCCTGTCATCACCATAGCAGCTGTCAACACTGCACACATTACTTTTGTATTCACCTGGGGTAAATTCCATCTTCTCATATTCTCATTCCTCCTGTTCCATTAAAAATCTTGTGAACATTTCTTTCCCCTTATCTGCCTCTTATGATAAAGGTCATCTGCGAAGGAATTGTGAGAAAAATGTGGTGATTCTGTGAACTTTTCACGCATGACACATTTGTCATATGTACAGTGTTGGCAGTGTCAGATCATGTGTCGATTTTGCTGTTTTGTTGTAAATATTCAAGGAACGCGGTGCAGCCTTCCAGAACGTCATCGTAGGTCGTCCCAAACTCTCCCGTGTACCACGGATCCGAAATGTCCCGATCCGAGCCGGCATAGGACAAGAGCTTCGCTACTTTCCCCTCCGGATCTCCCCCGAATATCCGCAGCATGTTGCGGATATTCGCACCATCCATACCAATCAGATAATCATATTCCGCATAATCCGCTCTCGTCACCTGCCGGGCCCGCTTCCCCTCACAGGAGATCCCATGCCTCGCCAGCTCCGCCTTCGCCGGCGGATACACCGGATTCCCGATGCCGTTCCAGATTTCCTCTGTGCTGGTGGCCGCGGAAGCGATCTGAAAGCGGGCGGTGAGTCCGGCATCGGATACTAATTTTTTCATTACGAATTCCGCCATGGGGGAACGGCAGATGTTGCCGTGGCAAATAAATAATACTTTAATCATCTTTTTATATCTCCATTTAAGTCTTGTATTTCTTCTCAAACGCTTGATATTTCAGGGTTTTCCGACTTTTGAGTTTTCCTTTCTTTTCAAGGTATCTTCTCAAATCTTCTCGTATTTTCTTATATTTTTCCCTGCAATCTTGGTAAATCCGTTGGTAAAGCAAGCGTCCTTACCAACGGGCTTTTTTAACTATTCGCTATCCGATATACTTCTTCCTTTGCATCATCAAAATTCACATGGGTGTAAGTGTTCAAGGTTACACTGATGTCTGCGTGACCCATGATATACTGCAAGGTTTTCGGATTCATACCGGATTTTGCCATATTAGAGCAAAAGGTGTGCCTGCATACATGAGGGGTAACTTTCGGCATCTGGATACGGTAAATTTTATTGTATTTCTGAATGATATGCTCCAGATACTTCTCCCAATGAAGGGCAACCATCGGCTTATCGTTCTTGTCGAGAAACAGGAATCCAACATATCCATTCACCATTGGCTCTGTTTTTGGAGCCATCCGGTTAGCAATAATCCTACGAAAGCATTTCTCCACTTCTTCTGTCATAGGCACATAGCGAACACCGCTTTCTGTCTTGGGTTCCTGAATCACATACTGCATCTGCGATGTCCGCTGTAACTGATGGTCAACTCTGATGCGGCTGTCGCTAAATTCAATATCTGAGATCGTCAATAAAGCACTTTGTGCTATATATCTTTTTTATGCAAGCATTAGCCTTGAAGCCCTCTTGCCTGTCTGTCCATATCCTCAACTACAATATCATAGATTTCTCCCAGCGTTGAACAATATTCCAGCACTTTCCACGGTTCGTTGGTATGGAAATGGATTTTGATTAAATCTTCATCGCCAACTGCCAACAGGCAGTCTCCTTTGAAATTGTTGGTAAAATAATCATTGATAACATCTTCGTCAAGATTCTTTCCCTCAATCAATAGCTGTGTGTCATACTTAAATTCTAACATATAGTACCTCCATCGTTTTTATATCCATCAGCGACCATTCATTAATCAAATGTAAATCAATCAAGATTCTTCGCACAATTTTCGTAAATAGTTTGGATTAATTTGTTTGTCAAAATATAGTTTCCTCTTTATCCATACAAAACCATCGCCTTTTGACATTACCGCTACATCTGTAGGTCCACCTACGGTTTGTTGATTTCCATCGATTGAAAAAGTGCGTTTAAGAGAAGTTATATTTACTAAATTTTCCGCTAAAAATGCCATTTCGGGCAATGGAATTAACTGAACACTATTTAAAATAGGAATTACATTCTCATTTTGGATAGTCGCAGTAATTGTTGGAGGAAGCGAATCTATCTTATTACTAATAATTGATTCGACCTTTTGCGGAATGTAGTTGATAAATGTATTGGAGATTCCTTTACAAAAAGTCAGAATAACATCTCTTTGCGCTAATGGAACAATTTGAGCATGATTATTACTTTCTTCATATTGTTCAATAAGCTTATATTTTACTTTTCCGCCAACTACTCTATATACTTCAATATGTATGAACTTTGGAAATGAATCCATTTGACCATATCCAGCCAAAAACAGGCCTAAAGCATGACTCGTTTCAATTGCAAGTGACAAATTGAAATAGTTGCAAATATAGCCCCACAGCCTATCTTTTTGTACAGTAAAACCATTTAACTCAGGAACAATCATGTTAATAACCGAGTTAAAATAATCAGAATACGTTTCTTCTATATAGTTACTAACATTGTAATTGTCAATTTTTAATGAGTCACTAATTTTCCCCTGCAATTCATTCAGTATATCATTTATTTGGTTTTCTGCATCATTACCAAAAGCAACAGATTTTATCTTATTTCCCCATTCAACTACGAGTTCTTTAATAAGTGATTCACAATGTTCCCTTTCTGCGGAATCAAACTTGTAATACACATTGTTTTCGGAAATAAATTCTTCAAACAGCGGAAGAATTTCAAAAAAATCGGAGCGTTCTTC
>OGCO01003738.1_pt1 | contig 17338 bp, 19 predicted proteins | sample 1570171 | NCBI WGS metagenome assembly OGCO01 (sample SAMEA4370583, study PRJEB24528) | human gut metagenome | reverse complement strand
TCCCCAAGCTGGGCGCACTGGTCTCCATCATGCCGCAGGCCGTTCTGGGCGGTGCTGCCGTGATGATGTTCTCTTCCATCGTGGTGTCCGGCATCCAGCTCATTACCAAGGAAAAGATGACCCCGCGCACCCTGACCATCGTTTCCGTTGCACTGGGTGTGGGCTACGGCATGGGTGCAAATTCCAGCATCCTGGCACACACCCCCCAGTTCTTCCAGTTGATCTGCGGCGAGAGCGGCATCGTGCCCGCAGCCTTTGTGGCCATTGTGCTGAACGTGCTGCTGCCCAAGGACGATAAGGCCGTATAAATCTCTCAGTCACCTTCGGTGACAGCTCCCCTGACAGAGGAGCCAAGAAGTGCCCTTGCCTCTCCTGTCAGGTGACGCACCATTGCGCTGCAATGGCGGAGAGTTCCTCCAGAGCTTCCGGCGTATCTGCATCCAGCAGTTCTTCCCGCCGCTGGGCGTAAACGAGCTGTACCTGCTCAGGGTGAGCCTTGAGCACAACACTGCCGCCCTTGCCCTCGGGCAGGGTGCACAGAGCGGGAAAATATCCGCATCCAAACAGAACGGGACTTCCGACAACGGTGTCCGGGCCATGTGCGGCCCGGGCTCCCAGCCGGAAGATCGCCCGCTCTGTTTCTTTTTGTGTCTGGGCAAAAGCAGTGATCAGCGCTTCCAGCGTCTCCCGCTGCAGCAGGGGCTGATCTCCGGGCAGGAAGATGCAGCCTGCAAGACCGGGGCATTGCTCCAGCAGAGCCTCCAGCCCCAGCCGGACAGTGTCGTTCCGGCCCGGCAGGCTGTGGAGCAGGCAGGGAACGGCCTGTGCGTCACACAGGGCCTTGACCTCGGCAGAGCGGGTCACGACCACCCGGGCGGCAAGGGCGGGGGTGGCGGTGACCTCCAGCGCCCGGCAGAGCAGGGGGCGGCCCCCGAAATCGGCCAGCAGCTTGTTGGAGCCGAACCGCCGGGCCAGCCCCGATGCCATGATGACGCATCCCACCGGAGGGTGGGCTTTTTCTCTGCACAACTCTGCCATAAAATCATTCCTCCTGAATCTGCCGATTCTGCGGCAGTCTTTCCAGTGGCATTATAAGGGATTTTGTGATAAAATAAAAGTAGCAATCGAAAAAAGAGAGGTACTGCGTATGATGACGATCCGGGAATACAAACGGGCCGAAAGCCTCGAGGAAGCCTGGCAGCTCAACCAGAAGCGAAACAATCGGGTCATCGGCGGCATGATCTGGCTCAAGATGGAGAACATCAATGTCGGCACCGCCATCGACCTGTCAGGCCTTGGGCTGGACAAAATTGAGGAAACGGCCGAGGGCTTTTCCATCGGGGCCATGGTGCCCCTGCGGCAGATCGAACTTCACGAGGGGCTCAATGCCTACACGGACGGCGCTGTGCGGGAATCTGTTCGCCACATTGTGGGTGTGCAGCTGCGCAACCTTGCCACCGTGGGCGGCAGCATTTACAGCCGTTTTGGCTTTTCCGATGTTCTGACCATGTTCCTGGCCCTGAACGCTTCGGTGGAGCTCTACAAGGGCGGCATCGTGCCGCTTTCGGAGTATGCTCAGCGCCCGTACGACAGGGATATCCTGGTGCGGGTCATCGTGCCGAAAGAGCAGGCAGCATTCTGTTATCAGTCGGTGCGCAACAGTCAGACGGATTTCCCGGTGCTGACCTGTGCCGCCGCGAAAACGGCCGGGGACTTCCGGGTCGCCATTGGTGCCCGGCCCGGCAAGGCAGTGCTGTATACCCTGCAGCCCAATGCCGTCGAAACGCCGGAGCTGACCGCCGCCCGCTTTGCCGCTGAGGTGCGGGCAAACATCCGGACGGAGAGCAACATGCGCGGCAGTGCGGAATACCGCAATCATCTGGCCGGGGTGCTGGTCAAGCGCGCTGTGCTGAAATTGGAAGGGAACAGGTGAGACAAGATGCAGGTGAATATTATTCTGAACGGAACCAAAGTCACGGCAGAGGCCGCACCGGACACCCTGCTCATTGATTTTGTCCGCGCACACGGCTGTTACAGTGTCAAGCGCGGCTGCGAGACCTCCAACTGCGGCCTGTGCACCGTCTTTCTGGACGATGTGCCGGTGCTGTCCTGCTCTGTGCTGGCAGCCCGTGCCGACGGCCACAGGGTGACCACGCTGGAGGGCCTGCAGGAGGAGGCTGCTGAGTTCGGCGCTTTTATCGCCGATCAGGGTGCGGAGCAGTGCGGCTTCTGCAACCCGGGCTTTATTATGAACGCCCTCGCCCTCTTCCGGGAAAAGGAATACCCCACTGAGGAGGAGATCAAGGAATATCTCGCGGGCAACCTCTGCCGCTGCTCCGGCTACGAGGGCCAGCTGCGGGGCATCCAGAATTTCCTCGCCTGGAAGAAAGCAAAACAGGAGGGTGCCGAATGAAAAACGTCAACAAAGCATTCCGCAAAAAGGATGCCATGCAGCTTGTGACCGGCAAGCCCGTTTACATGGATGATCTGGCCCCGGCAGACTGCCTGATCGTCAAGCTGTACCGCTCGCCCTATGCCAACGCCATGGTGGAGCGCATCGACACGTCCGTGGCCAAAAAGGTGCCCGGCATCGAGGCCATCTTCACCTGGGAGGATGTGGATCAGAACGCCCGCCGCTACACGCAGGCCGGCCAGACCTACCCCGAAGCCAGCCCCTACGACCGCCTGGTCATTGACCGCCACGTCCGCTTTGTGGGGGACGTGGTGGCCATTGTGGTGGGCAAGGATGAGAAGTGTGTCGAGAAGGCCATGAAGCTCATCAAGGTGGAGTATCAGGTGCTGGAGCCGGTGCTGGATTTCCACACTGCGAAGGACAACCCCATCCTTGTCCACCCGGAGGACAACTGGGAGAGCCTGAGTCCTGTGGGTGCCGACAACAAGCGCAATCTCTGTGCCCACGATGCGTGCGGCGACGGCGACATCGATGCCGTGCTGGCAAAGTGCGATGTTGTCATCGACCGTGTCTACCACACCAAGGCCTGCCAGCAGGCCATGATGGAGACCTTCCGCACCTGCTGCTGGATGGACCTGTACGGACGGCTGAACATCCTCAGCTCGACCCAGATCGTGTTCCACACCCGCCGCAATGTGGCAAACGCCCTGCACATCCCCAAATCCATGATCCGCGTCATCAAACCCCGCATCGGCGGCGGCTTTGGTGCCAAGCAGACGGCGGTCTCGGCCATCTATCCGGCCTTTGTTACCTGGAAGACCAAGAAGCCCTGCAAGCTGATCTTCACCCGCGAAGAGAGCCAGACCGCATCCTCGCCCCGCCACGAGATGGAGATGCACGTCCGTCTGGGTGCCACCAAGGACGGCATCGTGAAGGGCATCGACCTCTACACCCTGTCCAACACCGGTGCCTACGGCGAGCACGGCCCCACAACGGTGGGCCTTTCCGGTCACAAGTCCATCCCGCTGTACGGCAAGGCCGAAGCCTTCCGTTTTGTCAGCGACGTGGTCTACACCAACCACATGTCTGCCGGTGCGTACCGCGGCTATGGTGCGACCCAGGGCCTGTTTGCGGTGGAATCTGCTGTCAACGAGCTGGCCGCCAGACTTCACATGGACCCCTTCAAGATCCGTGAAATGAACATCGTCAAAGAGGGCGATGTAATGCCCGCCTATTACGGCGCTGTGAACACCAGCTGCGCGCTGGACCGCTGCCTGAAAAAAGTCCACGAGATGATCGACTGGGACAACAAGTACCCTGTGCGCGACCTTGGCAATGGCAAGGTGCGTGCCGTGGGTATGGGCATGGCCATGCAGGGCTCCGGCATTTCCGGCATGGACGTGGGCAGTGCAACCCTCAAGGTAAACGATGACGGGTTCTACTCCCTCATCATCGGCGCTGCCGATATGGGCACCGGCTGTGACACCACGCTGGCTCAGATCGCCGCCGAGGTGCTGGACTGTGACCTGGACAATATCACCGTCTTTGGCGCGGATACCGATACCTCGCCCTATGATTCCGGCTCCTACGCTTCCTCTACCACCTATGTCACCGGCAAGGCAGTGGAGAAGTGCGCCCTGCGGCTGCGCGGCCAGATCTGCAAGCTGGGCGCGGAGCTGCTCCAGACGACCGAAGATGCCGTGGATTTTGACGGCAAGTTCGTTTCCCTGAATGCAGACCCGGAGAAGAGGGTCTCTCTCTCTGAGGTGGCCTTCGCCTCCCAGTTCGGCCACATGGTGCCGCTGGAGATCACCGAGACCCACACCTCGCCCCTTTCGCCCCCGCCCTACATGGTCGGCGCGGCTGAAATTGAGCTGGACAAGGAGACCGGTGAGGTCAAGGTGGTGGATTATGCCGCCTGCGTGGACTGCGGCACCCCCATCAACCCCAATCTGACCCGTGTGCAGACTGAGGGCGGCATCCTGCAGGGCATTGGCATGGCCCTGACCGAGAACATCACCTACGATGCCAAGGGCTGGCCGATGGAGAATTCCTTTATGCAGTATAAGATCCCCGCCCGTGTGGACATCGGCCACATCCGGGTGGAGTTTGAGAGCAGCTACGAGCCCAACGGCCCGTTTGGTGCAAAATCCATCGGTGAGGTGGTCATCAACACCCCGCTGCCCGCCATCGCGGATGCCATCTACAATGCCATCGGCACCCGCTTCTATGAGCTGCCCATCACCCCGGAGCAGGTCGCCATGGCGGTGGAAGAAAACCGCTGATGCTTCCGGAAACACAGTTTCCGTTTCTGGCAGAAAAGGGCCATGTAGTCTCGCTGGTGGGCGGCGGCGGAAAAACCACCCTGCTCTATGCCTTTGCCCGGCATTGTGCCGCCAAAGGCTGGCGGGTGCTGGTGAGCACCACCACCCACATCCGGCAGCCCGGAGAGAATTATGCCGCAGATGAGGCCGCTCTTGCGTCCCTCTGGGCGGCAGGGCGATATGCCGTGGCCGGTGTCCCGGCAGAGCAGGGCAAGCTGACCGCCCTGCCGCCGGAGCAGCTGACCCGCTGGATGGCACAGGCGGATATGGTTCTTTTGGAAGCGGACGGTGCAAAACGAATGCCCTGCAAAGTTCCGGCGGCCCATGAACCGGTGCTGCTGCCGGAAAGTGATATCGTGCTGGCCGTGGCAGGGTTGTCCGCGCTGGGCAGACCTCTGCGGGAGGTCTGCTTCCGGCTGGAGCAGGCCTGCGCCCTGCTGGGCGCTGCCCCCGAAACGCTTCTGACCCCGGAGCTGCTGGCAAGGCTGCTGGCCAGTGAGAAGGGAGGAAGAAAACTGGTAGGGAACCGCCGTTTTTCTGTGGTGCTCAATCAGGCGGATGCCCCCGCCCGCATTGCTGCCGGAGAACAGGTCCTCGCGCTCCTGCGCAAAAAATATGAGGTGCAGGGCGTGTTGACTTATTTTGATGAAAGGGAGCGTGCATGAAATGGCAGAACAAGGCCCCATTGTCTTCTGCACCGGCGGCGGATGCACCGCCAAGCTGGGTGCTGGGGTTCTGAGCCGCATTCTGGAAAAGCTGCCCCGGGGCGAAAAAGACCCCGACCTTCTGGTTGGCTACGACAGCCGGGACGATGCTGCCGTCTACCGCATTACCGAGGACATTGCTCTGGTGCAGACGGTGGATTTCTTCCCGCCGATGGTCGATGACCCCTATACCTTCGGGCAGATTGCCGCGGCCAATGCCCTGAGCGATGTCTACGCCATGGGCGGTGAGGTCAAAACGGCACTGAATCTTGTCTGCTTCCCCGAGAGCGTGGATCTGAACGTGTTGGGGGAGATCCTGCGCGGCGGTGCCGAAAAGGTGGCCGAAGCCGGGGGCACGCTGGCGGGTGGGCACTCCATTGCCGATACCGGCGTGAAGTACGGCCTGTCGGTGACCGGTCTGGTAGACCCGCACCGCCTGACGGCCAACGATACCGGCCGCCCGGGCGACAAGCTTCTTCTGACCAAGGCGCTTGGCGTGGGGCTGATCTGCACCGCCAACCGGGTGGGCGAAGCCGCTCCGGAACAGATGGAAGCAGCAGTCCGTTCCATGACCACCCTGAACAAAACGGCGGCAGAGATCGCACGCAGGTACGAGGTGCACGCCGCCACGGATGTGACCGGGTTCAGCTTCCTGGGCCATCTGCACGAGATGATGGGGGAGAAGCTCTCCTGCGTCATCGATGCCCATGCGGTGCCGGTGCTGCCCGGTGCGTGGGAGGCCGCAGATGCCTGCCTGTACACCGCCGCCGGTCAGCGCAACCGTAATCATACCGGGCCCTTTGTCCGGTTTGAGAAAGTGCCCTTCCCGATGGAAGAGATCCTGTTTGATCCCCAGACCTCCGGCGGCCTGCTGTTTGCCGTGGCCCCGCAGGATGCCGCTGCCCTGGAAGCAGAGCTGCAGGCGGCGGGTCTGCCCGCAAAGGTCGTGGGCACCATTGGGGAAAAGCAGACACCGGAGATCACAGTAACATACGAATGAGGGAGGAACAACCGATGATCAAGATCGATGCCCGTGGAGATGCCTGTCCGCTGCCCGTGGTCAAGGCCAAAAAGGCCATTGCAGAGCTGCGCGGCCCCGGCGAGGTGGAAGTGCTGGTGGACAATGAGATCGCTGTCCAGAACCTGACCAAGATGGCCCAGCAGAAGGGCTATCTGTCCAGCTCCGAAAAACTGGCCGAGCAGGAATACCGTGTTCGCTTTACCATCAAGGACACGCCTGCTGCGGAAACCGCTGTGCCGGGCGAAGAGAAACAGCAGGCAGAAGCGGAAACCTGCATCCCGGATGCCCGCACCGATACGGTGGTGGTCATCGCGTCCGACAAGATGGGGGAGGGGGCCGAGGAGCTGGGCAAGACCCTGCTCAAGGCTTTCGTGTTCTCCCTGACCCAGCAGGATAAGCTGCCCAAGACGATCCTCTTCTATAACGGCGGCGCATCCCTGACCTGTGAGGGTTCGCCCATGCTGGAAGACCTGAAGGCACTGGAGGCTGAGGGTGTGGAGATCCTGACCTGCGGCACCTGCCTGAACTACTACGGCATAACGGAGAAGCTGGCCGTGGGCGGCGTGACCAATATGTATGTCATCGCTGAAAAGATGCTGAACGCCGGGAACGTGGTCAAGCCGTGATCTACCTTGATAACGCCGCAACCACCTTGTACAAGCCCCCGGAGGTGGGGCAGGCGATGCTGGATGCGTTGCAGACAGCGGGCAACCCGGGCCGTGGAGCCCATGCGCCCACCCTGCACGCCTCCCGCATCGTCTACGAGACCCGGGAAGCGCTGGCCCAGCTCTTCCACGCCGAAGGCCCGGCCTGCATCGCCTTTGCATCCAATGCGACCCAGGCACTGAACACGGCCATCAACGGGCTCTTTGGCCCGGGGGATCATGTCATCACCACGGTCTGTGAGCACAATTCCGTCCTGCGGCCCCTCTACCGCCTCCAAAGGAAAGGGGTTGAGGTGAGCTTTGTGGATGTGGACGCAAACGGTGTGCTCTGCTATGCGCAGTTTGAGCAGCTACTCCGTCCCAACACCAGGGGAGTGGTTGTGACCGGTGCTTCCAATGTCACAGGAAACCGCACGGACCTGGCGTTCGTATCCGCTTTTGCAAAAAAGCACGGCCTGTTGTTTCTCGTGGATGCCGCCCAGACAGCGGGTGCCATGCCGGTGGATGTGCAGGCACTGGGGATCGATGTGCTCTGCTTTACCGGGCACAAGGCGTTGCTGGGCCCGCAGGGCACCGGCGGGCTGTATGTCCGGCCCGGGCTGCAGGTTGCCCCCCTTGTGGTGGGCGGCAGCGGAGTCCACAGCTTTGATGAACGCCACCCTACCGAAATGCCCACTGCTCTGGAAGCCGGAACGCTGAATGTGCCGGGGATCGCCGGGCTGGGGGCCGGGGCGCGCTGGCTCCTGACACAGGGCGTGGAAGCGTTGGAAACAAAAGAAAATGCGCTTGCACGCCTGTTTTATGAAACTGTCCGGGAAATTCCCGGTGTGCGGCTCTATGGTGACTTCACTGCGCCGCGTGCGTCCATCGTCTCACTGAACCTGGCGGGCGAGGATTCCGCCCGGGTGGCGGATGTGCTCTGGGAAGAGTACGGCATCTGTGTGCGGGCCGGTGCGCACTGTGCTCCGCTGATGCACAAGGCGCTGGGCACCGTGGAGCAGGGTGTAGTGCGGTTCAGCTTCTCCCACACCAACACCCGGGAGGAGGCGCTTGCCGCTGCCTGTGCGGTGCGCAGCCTGGCGGAGGAATAAACGATGCGTGCAAAGAGACCCTATATCGTGTTATCCTTCCGCACCACAGTGGAAGCGATGGCATGGGAAAAACACTGCGAAGCGGAACACATCCCCGGGCGGCTCATTCCGCTGCCCCGGGAGCTCTCTGCCGGGTGCGGCCTTGCGTGGCGGATGCCGCCCGAGGACTGGCAGCTGTGGCAGAGCCGCATCGACCCCGCTGCCTATGATGCCGCAGCGGTGGTAGAACAATAATAAATAAAGGAGAATTGGATGGGAAACCGTTCTTTTTTCAATGCACTCCATGACCGGGAGGGGGATTTTCTGCTGGCCACGGTGCTGGAAGGCCCGGCGCAGGGGGAACGTGTCCTGCTGCGGAACACAGCACCGGTCTGGCCGGAGGAACTGCCTGCGTTCTGGGGGGAGCATCTGCCTGCCCTGGCCGCTGTGACCTCCAGTGGAATTCTGAAATCAGCCGGACAGCGCATCTTTGTGGAGCGCTTTGGCGCAACCCCGCAGCTTGTGGTCTGCGGCGGCGGCCATGTGGGCGCGTCGGTGGTGCGGCTGGCAAAGCTGCTGGGCCTGCCGGTCACAGCGCTGGAGGACCGCCCCGAGTTTGCGGAGGAGCTGCGTCAGGCCGGGGCCGATGCTGTGCTCTGCCTGCCCTTTGCAGAGGGTTTTGCGCAGATCCCCGGCGGGCAGGAGACATACTTTGTGGTCGTGACCCGTGCCCACAGCTGTGATATTGCCTGCCTGCGTTCTATTCTGCAAAAGCCCGCCGCCTATGTGGGCATGATGGGCAGCCGGAAGCGCGCGGCTCTGGTGCACACACAACTGGCCGAGCTGGGGCTGCTGCAAGAGCGCATTGATGCCCTGCACGCGCCCATTGGGCTTTCCATTGGCGCAAAAACCGCACAGGAGATCGCACTTTCTATTCTTGCGGAGATCGTCTCCGTTAAAAACAGCCGCCAGCAGACCGAGGGCTTTTCCCCGGCGCTGCTGGCCGCGCTGGAACAGCAGACCGCCCCGGCGGTGCTGGCGACCATCGTAGGCCGCCATGGCTCCACGCCACGGGAGGAAGGCTCCAAGATGTTGGTCCTGCCCGATGGCTCTGCCGTGGGCAGCGTGGGCGGCGGCATCATGGAGTACCGCACCCAGCAGCTGGCGCGGGAATTGCTGGAGCCGGGGGCTGCCCCGTGCAGGCTAGCCGCCTTTACCACAGAGGGGGCCAGCGATGCCGCGGCCATTGCGGCCTGCGGCGGCTCCATGGAAGTCTTTTTGCAGCGTCTGGAACCGGAGGGATGAGCCATGAAGCGTGATGACCTGATCGTTGTCCGGGGCGGGGGAGACCTTGCCACTGGCGTTGTGCATCGGCTCTGGTCGGCGGGGCTGCGGGTGCTGGTGCTGGAAACAGCCCATCCCGCCGCCATCCGTCGGCAGGTGTCTCTCTGTGAGGCTGTTTACGAAGGCGAGACCGCTGTGGAAGGAATGCGGGGCCTCCGGGTGGAGACGCTGGCGGATGCCGATGCCGTCTGGGCACAGAACGCCGTGCCGGTCCTGATAGACCCCACAGGTGCGTGCCTGCCGCAGGCAAGGCCAGCTGTTCTGGTGGATGCCATCGTCGCAAAGAAAAATCTGGGCACCACCCGGGAGATGGCTCCGCTGACCATTGCCCTTGGCCCCGGCTTTGCGGCGGGGCAGGATGTGGACGTGGTGGTGGAGACCAAGCGCGGCCACAAGCTGGGCCGCATCATCCGGGAAGGGGCTGCCGCACCCAACTCCGGCGTGCCGGGCATCATCGGCGGCTATGGTGCCGAGCGTGTGCTCCATGCGCAGGCCGCGGGTATCTTCCGCAACCTGCATTCTATCGCTGATTTTGTGGAGGCTGGCGAGGCTGTGGCTGAGATCGAAACGCCGGACGGTCAGCGTCTGCCGGTGGTCACACAGATCTCCGGCATCCTGCGGGGTCTGCTGCGGGATGGCTACCCGGTGACCAAAGGGTTCAAGGTGGCTGATGTGGACCCCCGCCGCGCAGAGCTGGAAAACTGCTTCCTCATCTCGGATAAGGCCCGCTGCATTGCGGGCAGTGTGCTGGAACTGATCGCCGCAGCGTGCTGGAACTAAAAGAAACGGGACTGTTTTTGCAACAGCCCCGTTTCTTTGTTACTCTGTCAGTTTGGTGATGAGCATCTGATAGATCTCGTTGCCCTTGAGGATGAATTGCTTCTTGACCAGATCGGCACTCAGCCGGTCAGGCGTGCCGATGTCCAGACAAAACAGCTCCTGATCCAGTGCCTTGATGGTGCAGCGGATGGAGCAGTGGCCGTCCGGCTTTTCGGTGATGCGGGCGCTGTACTCGGCTTCCTTGCGGGCCCAGGTCTGGCTGCGCAGAACCGCCGCCACCGCGCGCTCCCGCACACTGCGGGGCAGGTCATAGGCAAGCTCCTGCGCGACCTTGCGTCCTTTTTCGGTGATGGAATAGCGGTCTTCCTTCAGCGTGACCAGCTGCTGGCGGGTGATATCATCCAGACAGGAGCCGATCTCAAAATAGTTGACCAGCTGTTCTTCCATCAGCGCGTTCTCGATCTCCGTCCGGGTGATCGGCCCGGCATTCTTTACCAGATAACACAACAGCAACCGGATCTCCGTGCTGTCGGTCAGCCCGCCGGGACGAACACCGGCGGTAAAAGCATCGTTGGCGGCCATCGTTCTGCACATCCCCCTGTTATTTCAAATTGCTGCCCGGCACTGCCTCAGGGCAGGCCGTAAAGAATCACTTTCTTATAGTATAAAGGGTTTCAGACCGGATTGCAAGCCGCAACCGCAAAATCTGTTTCAATGCGCTTGCGGCTTTCGGGGGTGGAATACAGCCAGTGGTCGATATGCCCCTCGGTGATGAAATAGCGCAGGTCGAACCGGTGGCTCTGGCCCAGGCTGTGGTTGACGATGACCAGCTTGATCTTCATTTTATCAGGCAGGATGTTTTTGATGTAGACGCTCACCGCCTGCCCGGGGTGCAGGTCGGGGCAGGTCTCGGCAAGGCCGGCCAGATTGGGGGCAATCTCCACAAAGGTGCCGTATTCCTCCACGCTCCGCACAATGCCCACCACGGTCTCGCCCACGGTGAACCCGGCGGCGTTCTCCTCCCAGGTGCCCAGCAGCTCCCGGATGCTCAGCACGAACCGCCCCTGCACGTCCCGGTTTTTGATGGCGCACAGGATCTGCTGGCCCACACTCACCCGGTCGGCAGGGGAGGAGATGCGGCTGACCGACATGCAGTCGATGGGCAGCAGGGCGCTGATGCCGCACCCAACGTCACAAAAGGCACCAAACGGCTCGATGTGGGTCACAGTGCAGGGCAGGATGTCCCCGGGCTGTAAGGTGTCCAGATACTCTGCCTTGCACATCCGCTGTGCCTCAGCCCGGGAAAGCAGGTAGTAGGGCTGGCCGTTTTCCCCGGTCTCCATCCCTTCGATCACAAAGCAGGTGGGGCGGCCCACCCGCGTCAGCACCGCAATGTCCCGCACGGTGCCGCTCTCAGCCCCATCGGCACACTGGCCAAAGGGCATCACGGCCTTTACCCCGCCCAGATCGAACCGGAGCTGGCGCTGGGTGTCAAAGGCAAGGGCAGTGCTCTGTAAAATTTCGCGGCTGGCGATGGCGGCGCGCAATTCTGCGGGGCTGAGCCGGTCTGCGGAACGGTAATTGCCTTCAGTACGAAATGTCTGCATCATGGTTTGTTCCTCTTTCTGTGTTATTTTAGCGTTTTCCGCTGCACGTCGGCACACAAAGCAGGTGTCGGCATTAAAACTCTATGCGCGGACAATTGCATTTTATACGAGTTTGGTTTATACTATATCTGTATGTGCGGCATGGAAACCTGCTGCACAGGGTACTGCCCCGCAAAGGGGCGGCAGGAGGGAAAGAAACATGGATATCGCAGTGGGAGATACCATCCAGACCCGCAAAAAACACCCGTGCGGAGCTTCCAGCTTCGAGGTGCTCCGGGTCGGTATGGATTTCAAGATCCGCTGCACGGGCTGCGGCCGTGAGGTCATGCTGCCCCGCGCGAAAATTGAAAAAAACATCAAGAAAGTGCTCAAGCCCGGCGCTGCCGAGTAACCATTGGGTCATGTAAGGAGAACTGCACAGTATGTCAAGACTGCTTTCCCAAATGGAGGCTGTCAGCCACCGGTTTGAAGAACTTTCCATCCGCCTGAACCAGCCGGAAACAGCGGCAGATCCCGCACTGTTCCGCCGCTTGATGCAGGAGTATCACGAGGCAGAACCTGTGGTGCAGGCCTATCAGGCCCTGATCACGGCGCAGGATCATCTTGCTCAGGCCAAAGCCCTGCTCGAGGGCGAGGCCCTTGATCCGGACTTTAAGGAAATGGTACAGCAGGAGATCGGCGAAAAAAGTCAGGAAGTGGCGCAGCTGGAAAATAATCTCAAAATTTTGCTGCTGCCCAAGGATGTCAACGATGATAAAAGCGTCATCATGGAGCTGCGCGGCGGTGCGGGCGGCGAAGAAGCCGCGCTGTTTGCCCACAGCCTGATGCGGATGTACACCATGTACGTCCAGAGCAGGGGCTGGGAGCTGGAGGTGCTGAACCTCAACGAGACGGAGCTGGGCGGTGTTAAGGAAGCCATCCTTGCCGTGAACGGCGCAGGGGCCTATAACCGGCTCAAGTATGAGAGCGGGGTGCACCGTGTCCAGCGGGTGCCTGAGACCGAAACGCAGGGCCGCATCCACACCTCCACGGCAACCGTGGCGGTGATGCCGCAGGCCGAAGAAGTGGATCTTGTCATCGACCCCAAGGATCTGCGCATCGATACCTTCCGCTCCTCGGGTGCAGGCGGCCAGCACATCAACAAAACGTCCAGCGCCATCCGGGTCACGCACATCCCCACCGGAATGGTGGTGGAGTGCCAGAACGAGCGCAGCCAGTTCCAGAATAAGGATAAGGCGCTGGAGATCCTGCGCAGCCGCCTGCTGGCCCAGAAACAGAAGGAACAGCAGGATGCCATCAATGCCAACCGCGCGGGGCAGGTGGGAACCGGTGACCGCAGCGAGAAGATCCGGACTTACAACTTCCCGCAGGATCGCTGCACCGACCACCGCATCGGCCTGACGGTCCACAATCTGGATAAGATCATGGACGGAAATCTGGACGAGATCATTGATGCACTGGCAACCCATGAACAGGCCGAAAAACTGCGTCAGCTCAACGCACAGGCCGAATGATACTGCAATGAAAAGAATAACGTGCTTGCGTTGATTTGATGATCGAAAAGCATTTATACTTTACAGATAGAAAGAACGATGAACCGCATGAAAATGAAAACTGAAATTTTACCTGCTGAGGGCGAAGCAATCGCCAAAGCGGCTGATCTGCTGCGCAGAGGGGAGCTGGTGGCCCTGCCCACCGAGACGGTCTACGGCATTGCCGCCGATGCGCGCAACGGCGCGGCAGTCGCAAAGATCTTTGTGGCCAAGGGCCGCCCGCAGGACAACCCCCTGATCGTCCATGTCACCGGCCCGGAGATGTTGCCCGGCCTTGTCAGCGAGGTGCCCGAGCGTGCCCAGCTGCTGATGGCCGCGTTCTGCCCCGGCCCTCTGACCATCATTATGCCCCGCGGCCCGGAGGTGGCCGCGGAGTGCTGTGCTGGTCTGGACACGGTGGGCATCCGGATGCCCAGCCACCCGGTGGCACGGGCTGTCATTGCGAAGAGCGGCTGTGCCTTTGCGGCCCCCAGCGCGAACCTTTCCGGCAAGCCCAGCCCCACCAACGCACAGGATGTGTTCACCGATATGGATGGCCGTCTGCCCCTGATCCTGGATGGCGGCGAGTGCGATGTGGGTGTGGAGAGTACCGTGATCTCTGTGGTAGGCGAAAAGCCCACCCTGTTCCGCCCCGGCCATATCACGCTGGAAGATCTGGAGCGCGCTCTGGGAGAGGAGGTTGAGGTCTCCAAGGCCATCCTCGAGAAGCTGCCCGAGGGTGCTGTTGTCCGCAGCCCCGGCATGAAGTATAAGCATTACGCCCCTAAGGCAGATGTCACCCTGCTGGACGGCACCTTTGAGCAGTTCAAGGCCTATGTGGATGCCCATGCCGACCAGAACCCCAGCTGCCTCTGCTTTACCGGCGAGGCCGAAAAGCTCGGCTGGCCCTGCGTGGAGTATGGCAGGGAGGGCGATGGTGCCGATCAGGCAAAGCATATCTTCCGCAGCCTGCGCGCATTGGATGAGCAGGGGGACGGGGTGGTCTATGCCCGCTGCCCGAAAAAGGACGGCCTGTCCATGGCGGTGTACAACCGCCTGATCCGTGCGGCAGCGTTCCGGGTGATCCAGCTATGATCACGCTTGGGATCACCGGCCGCAGCGGCTGCGGCAAATCGACTGTGACGGCGGTGTTTGCCGCCCATGGTGTCCCGCTGGTGGATGCCGACCAGATCTCCCGCGAGATCCTGCTGCCCGGTTCTCCGCTGCTGCCAGTGTTAGCCCAGCGGTTCGGGGCAGATATCCTGTATGCCGACGGCAGCCTGAACCGCCGCCTGCTGGCAGACCGCGCCTTTGCTGCGCCGGAAGGAAAGGCTGCTCTGGATTCCCTCGTGCTTCCGGAGATCATCCGGCGGATCTGCAGACTGAAGCAGGCCGCCCGGGAAGCCGGAGCACCGCTTTTTGTGATAGACGGAGCCGTGATCGTGGGCACCGATGCGGAAAAAGAGTGCGACCACCTCTGCGTGGTCACTGCGCCCTTTGCCACCAGTGTGGCCCGCATTGCGGCCCGGGACGGCATCGCCCCGGAGATGGCGGCACGGCGGCTCAACGCCCAGACCCCGGAAGAAGTCCTGCTTGCCAGGGCCGATCTTATCCTGCGCAACGATGCTGACCTTGCTTCTCTGGAAGCGGCGGCAGCGGCGCTCTGTGAGCAGCTGCAGGCTGAGGGTGCACGGAAAGGGGGCGCGGACACTTCGCTTTGAAAAAGTTTTTGAAAACGCTGGTTCTGCTCTTTCTGCTCTGTGTGGCCCTGCTGGCGCTGCCGCCGGTGCGTCGTCAGGTGGAACAGCGGCTCTACCCGCGGAAATACAACGACCTTGTGGAGCAGTACGCTGCCGAGTATGACCTTGACCCGCTGCTGGTCTATTCCTTCATCCGCACCGAGAGCGGCTTTGACCCGGGCGCAACTTCCAGTGTCGATGCGCGCGGCCTGATGCAGATGACGGAGGAGACCTTCCTTTGGCTCCGCAGTAAGCTGGGCCTGGGGGAGGAGGTTTCCTTTGGCGACCTGTACGACCCTGATGTGAGCATCCGCTTTGGATGCTATTACCTCCACCTCTGCCTGGTGCGTTACAACGGCGATATCTCCACGGCCGCCGCAGCCTACCACAGCGGGTGGGGCACCGTGGATGCCCTGCTTCAGAAGGAGGAACATTCAGAGGACGGGTTGACCCTGTCGGGTTTCCCCTATAACCAGATGCACCACTATGTGGAAAAGATCACCGCCTGCTATGCCAAGTACACCGAGCTGTACGGAGCCTGAGCAGGCTGCAAACCCGCTTGAACCGGCTTGCGCCGGTTTGAAATATTTAGGAATACCGAAAGAGAAAGGCAGGAGAAATTCTATGGCAGAAAAAACTCCGAACCAGCAGCTGGCTGAAAAGCTGCTCTATAAGCCTGCTTACGTCGCCGATAAGGACGCTGACGTGAAGCAGAAGGCCCACGACTTTGCCGAGGGCTACAAGAAGTTCCTGGATGCAGGCAAGACCGAGCGCGAGGTCGCCGCCGAGAGCGAGCAGATGCTCAAGGATGCAGGCTACCAGCAGTTCGACCCGAAAAAGACCTACAAGCCCGGCGATAAGATCTACTTTGTCCAGTACAACAAGGCTGTGGTGGCTTCCACCATCGGTACCAAGAGCTTTGAGGATGGCTTCCATCTGGTCATTGCCCACACCGACAGCCCCCGTCTGGATCTGCGTCCCACCCCGCTGTATGAGTCTGACCACCTGAGCTACTTCAAGACCCATTACTACGGTGGTATCCGCAAGTATCAGTGGGGCACTATTCCTCTGTCCATCCACGGCGTGTTCACCCGTGAGGATGGCTCCACCGTCACCGTCCGTGTGGGCGAGGATGAGAACGATCCCGTCTTCTGCATCACCGACCTGCTGCCCCATCTGGGTGCCGAGCAGAACGCCCGTCCCCTGAAGGACGGCATCAAGGCTGAGGAGCTGAACATCCTCATCGGCTCCGACGCTGTTGATGACGAGAACGTCAAGGAAGCTGTCAAGCTGAATACCATGATCCTGCTCAACGAGAAGTACGGCATCACTGAGAAGGAGTTCATGCGTGCTGAGATCGAGATCACCCCGGCTTACAAGAGCCGTGACGTTGGTTTCGACCGCTCCATGGTGGGCGGCTATGGCCACGATGACCGTGTGGACGCTTATCCCGCACTGATGGCCGAGATCGAGACCAAGAACCCCGCCTACACCACCGTCTGCGTCCTGACCGATAAGGAAGAGATCGGCTCCGACGGCGTGACCGGTATGCAGAGCATGTACGCCTTCCACTTCATGCAGGAGCTCTGCCGTGCCGCCGGTCAGGATGATATCCTGGCCTTCCGTCACAGTGTCTGCCTGTCCGCTGACGTGACCGCTGCCTACGATCCCACCTGGGCAAGTGCATTCGAGCCTATGAACGGCACTTATGCAGGCCGCGGCGTTGCCATCTTCAAGTACACCGGCGGCGGCAGCAAGGGCTCCGCAAGCGATGCCTGTGCTGAGCTGGTCGGCGATATCACCCGGATGCTGGACAACGGCAACGTTGCATGGCAGATCGGTGAGCTGGGCCGTCTGGATCTGGGCGGCGGCGGCACCATCGCCAAGTATGTCGCAAACCGCGGCATCCCCGTGCTGGATATCGGTGTGCCTGTGCTGTCCATGCACGCTCCCTTCGAGGTCATCCATAAGAATGACCTGTACATGGCTTACCGCGCTTTCTCCCTGTTCAACAACGCACAGTAAGCGCGATCCAGAATGAATGCCCCGGCAGGTTTTGCGCCCGCCGGGGCATTTTTGCGCTATTTTTTGAAAAATGCTTGACCTTCAACCGACTTTATGGTGTAGTGTAAGGGCGGA
>OGCO01003726.1_pt1 | contig 17378 bp, 10 predicted proteins | sample 1570171 | NCBI WGS metagenome assembly OGCO01 (sample SAMEA4370583, study PRJEB24528) | human gut metagenome | reverse complement strand
TTGGAGCGTTGCCGCCAGTCTTACGGCTTTCGAGATGATGTACATGCAGCTTGACCAACTTCTTGGCAGTAGTATGAGCGCCACAGCACTGACAGGTGTAGTTGTCTCTCTTCAAGACATACTGACGGACATTGTATTCGTCGTACATCTCACCAAGCTGATAGTCTGTTCCCACCGGTAGAGGTTTTCCAGCAAGCATTGCCTTCAAGCGCTGCGTGTCAAATTCTGCTGTTTCTACTCTTACAAGAGAGATAGGCAAAATTTTGCAGATGCGCTTAATGATGGTGATGTGCTCTTGAATTTTCACTTCTACTGAAGGTGCCAGCCAGCCTTTATGCTTGCTATGGACGCGGTTATCAAATCTCGGTGCACGGTAACGGGTCTTACGGTTGCGTCTCGAACGGCGGTTCTGCCTGCGCGTAGAAAGCAATTCTACTACATCGTTGCGAGGAGCAAATTCCTCACGGTAGAGTTCGCGCTTCTCAGTAGATGCAGACAAACCAACATGCTTGCTGCCTGCGTCAACGCCCAAAGTGATAGGTTGTTTGTATCCCGCACTTCCGTACAGGAGCTTGATGGTAAACGGTGTGCGCCTTACAACGCATGCTTTTTGCTGCTTTAACAGCAAACGAGCCTTTCCGGGTGAGCACGGCATCATGGGCTCGCCGTGTTTACTGAGTACATACACATATTGCATGATGCCATGCTCCTTTCGATAAAATTGCAGCTAAAAAGAAGCTGCTCACTCCTCCGAAGAGGGTAAGAATCCTTCCCCAAGGTCATAAGCGGCTTGATGCAGCCACACCTGTCGGCTTTGCCTCAGCTTTACGTGATGTGTTGCCTTAGAGCGCACGGCTAGGATTTACACCGTACGGTAACTGTCTATTCGCTTATAACGGGGCGCAACTTAATGCGCATAGGGTAGTCAACATATCCTTACGGACACTCCTAAAGCGCAGACTTGCCGGAGCAAGCCCGCGACTTTAGTCGTGGGTTATTGACTCACAGCAGAACTTGCGTTTCGAGCCGGTGAACACAACAACCATGGACGGCCGCATACCACCAGCAGGGTCCTTTGTTCCGTTCTGACCATACTTTGCATAGGACGGCAGCAGACGGTTGGTGAACTTAACTCGTTCCGGCAGGAAATGTACCCGAACGCCAGGCTGGAGATAGATGTGTTCCTGAAACCAGGCAGCATCAGTCGATACCGGCAGCAGCATGACAACGGTCGTGTTCTTCTTTTTCCCTTCAGCAGCACCCTTCGCAACCCACAGGCGCAGATTTCGGGTCCCGCTCGGAGGGCAGCAATACACGACATTGCCGCGCCAATCCTGTGCAAGACCATCTTCCTTCTTAGTGAAGAACTTCTGGCACTTGGCATTTTCGGGGCGGGCACAGGCATCCAAAGTGAAATGATAAACGCGGTCAAGTTCCTGGAACAGTTCATCCGGGGTTTCCCATTCACCCGCAATGGCACTGCTCACGCTGCTGTTGACGCTTTTGGTGGATTTCATAAAAACCTCCTTGTTATTTTTGAAAAGGTACATTGTAATTTGTTCTTGTGACACCGTTTTTTGGATGCTCTCGAAAAGACACATTTGCTTTCCAGAAACAAGACAAAAAAAGAAAAGGCAGTCACTTTTTTCAGCGATTAACGTGCTTTTTTGCCCTATGTTTTCATTATCTTTGATTCGCACATTTCCGCAACAATATTTATGAAAAATTAAAAATTGCCCCAGGATTTTTCGTCCCAGGGCACGGAAAAAGTCACATTTTATTTTTTAGACGGTTCGTACCAGCTTACATTTTCGCCAAAGCAGTAAAGGCTGATACTAACATTGAACGCTGCATCGTCTTTGCCCACAAGATATACCTTGTAGTTGCCGACAGGAAGAACCAGGTCACTGTATGCGTCATCGATGTACTCAGCAACAATCTGTTTGTTGTCAGTGTGGACGAGCAGAATCTTGAATTTGCCGCTTGTCGTATCAGCAGTCGTATAGCAGTCAACGAGGGTGGACTCATTCTTGACGTCAATATCAAACGCTTCAACGGCTCCTACAAGCTTATCAGCGCTTGCCGTGAAATCAAAAGACCCGTCGCCCATCACATAGCCACCTTGATACCCGGTCGCAGAGTATGCCGTCCTTCCGGCCGCAATCTGCTGCGTATCATCATACAGAGAAGCCTTATCCACACATCCAGTCAGAGCCATCATGGTGCAGATAGCTGCAAGGAGCAGTGCTGCGAACTTCTTGATATGTCTCATCATTCATTACCTCCCACGCTATTCTGGCTGGAATCGGCGTTGTCAGTGGCTTCTGCGGGCTGATTTTCAGTGTTTTCGTTGGTGCTTTCGGTATCCTCAGATGCGCCAAAAGTCAGCGTCATGTGTGCGGTTTTCGGTACAACATTTACCGTCATTGTCGTTTCAAGGCCACTGCTATTTGTGACCTTAACTTTGCTTGTGCCAACCAAAATGCCCGTCACTTCACCCTTAACGTTGACGGCGCAAACCGAATTATCGGCGTTCTCAAACTCATACAGGCTGTTATCGTTATCCGTATCAGGGTCAGGAACATCAGTATAGACATGAATCGTCTTAGTTTCACCGATTTCCACTTCTAGGTTATCGGCATAGAGTTCTTTCGGAGCCTGCTTGACCTTGAGCTTCACGGTCTTGGACACACCATTATCTGCCGTGATAGTGACCGTGGTAGTTCCGGCTTTCAGAGGAACAATCTTATTGTTCTCCACTCGGGCAATCGATTCATCCCCCACACTTACCGTAACTTCACCCACATCAGCCGTTTCGGGAATTGTGGTGTACTCGGGATTCACTAAATTGTTATCAGTAGTAGTGATAATATCATCCATCTCAAAGCCTTCAAGCGGAGATACGACAGTCACTTCCGCGCTGCAGTTCAGCTTGTTATCCCGGCTATAGATATTGATTTCCGTTCTGCCAGATGAATTAGCAGTCAAGCGTAGCGTGTCATCCAAAGATGCAACGCTCGGCGCAAAGCTCTCAAATGTCATTCCTCGATGTTCGAGAAGCTGCGTGAGCTGGTCTCCCGTCACCTCGGTGCCATTTTTAAGAGTTCCGGTCAGTTCAATTGCGGTGCTTTCACCGAGCTTCAAATCTATCGTTTCCGGCATCGAAATCGATACCAGCCGATGCTCACCGCATCCAGCCATCAGCAGCGCAGCGACCACCGCAACGCAGCCGATTGTGACAATCTGTTTTAATCGTTTCACAGTTATACATCCCTTTCTTTAAGGTGTGATACTATTCAAATTGGTACTTTCATACTTACAACTCTATTATCAGCAAATCGCACGAATCCGCAACGGGTGGTTTTTAGCGGAGATTCTTTCAGATATTACGCGCAAAAAAGCAGTCACTCCCGAAATTGGAGCAGCTGTCATTTGGTTAGAGCCGAAAGCCGTTTACATTTCGAGTGCGAGTGAGGTATAATGGTAGCAGGAAAGCAGACGTCATTCTGCTGGTGGACTGGCACCTATAATCCGAGTGAGATGCAGGGTACAAAGACCTGTCGGTTGGCGAGCAACGATAAAACTCGAAAGAGATGCAGGACGTAAGGGCCTGTCGGTTGGCGGACAACGATACAAACCAGTCACGAAGGGACATCGGACAATACCACGGTATTGTAGGCGTTCCTTTATTTTTTGCTCAAATGCAGGTAGGGCGAAGCAGCAAGCACAAATAAAAAGAGAGGGCAGCCGATTTCTCGACTGCCCTCAATTGTTGTACAGAAGCGACCATCAGGTCACACTGGGAAGGTCATTTTGCGTCTTTGAGCCACGGCTGAGACTGCACTTTCTCGAAGTCCGCATCGTTCGGCATCACGCCACCGTACGGAGCAATCGTGTAGGTCACTTTCGTGACCGGAGTGCAGACACCGGATTCATTCACATTACCGGTTGCAATGTAGACTGCCATAGGCACCTGCATTGCGCGGCCAGTGATGTTGTTGTTGATGAAATCGCCGGTAGCTTTCGGAATGACCCAAGCCGTATCGCTATGGTCAATTGCGTTATCACCCTGAGTCAGGACGGTATCGCGCAGACGCATGTACAGCTCGCCACGGCGCAGACGGTTCTTTGTCATGTCGTATACCGAGTTGCCATACTCGCCGTCAGGGTAGTACTCCATGCCAGGCATATCACGCATCAGCCAAGGACCATTGGCCTTGATATTCTTGATTTGGATAGCCACAGTAGAGTAGTTCGTGATGCGGTAGTTGGTAGGCTCTTTGACCTCACCACTTGTGGTGTTGCCATACATACAGACGTACAGAGGAACCGTAGCCTTCAGCAGAGCCGGATGCACATACAGGCCGCCATCATGGATAATCAGCTCGTAGTTGCGGACCGTCTCACCATTCGGGTTGACGACCGTATGGACATCCAATGCAGGACCGCTCTTGGTGTCGGTGTTGATGGTCACCAGATACGGAGCCAGGAGTTTGTGGTTATAATGACAGAAATCGCAGGTCTTATCCTCGTAGTTCCACTCAAAATCATCATCGGTGCTCGTACCATCTGCGTACAGAGGCAGGGAGCTGACGGTGCAATCGGTCACAAACGGGATATTGGTCTTGCTTTCCTTGACATTTTCCTGCTTACGATAATCGTAGGCATCCACAAATTCTTGAGTCAGGTTGGAGGGATTACCGCCCGCAACGTACAAGACGCTGCTGACTGTATCTTTCGCCTTGAGCTTTGCATCCAGAATCGGAGTGGCGTCAACGTCGCTCACGACATCAATCAGATTTGCATCATCATCTTCCATCTGAATGTTCACATGGAAGTTCGGGTTCTCGTTGTAGATAATCTTATCGCTGTCAAGAACCGTCACATGCAGCTGACGCGGGTCAACGACAAAGCGACCATTCAGAACCATGACAATATAGTTCTTCAGGACGGGGTAATTAGCTTCAGTCAAACCAACATAAGTTAACGGATAAGTGCCAACAGGAGTCGATTCGTCAGGAACCAGGTCTTCGTGACCATTTACCAGAGTCTTGAAATAAGACTTCTTGTAGCTCTGGTCCAAAGTCAAGGTATCACCCTGCACCAGACCATCGATTTCCAGCCAGCAGCCTGCAGAAGCTGCAGTACCGTAACCGTAAGCCTTCTTGTCATGCCAGGGCTTCTCCCCTACGCCGTCACCATACAATCCACGCCAACTTGCAACCTGTGCGGTCAGGTTGGCGCGTGCGATAGCGCCGGAATACTTCTCCTTTGTGATACGGTAGTTCTTGGCATCCTTACCAGTCAGTGTCGGATGAGCATCTGCCGTAATCGGATTCTCGTCCAACTCATAAGGCCAGTTGGAGCTTACCGTGCCATCTGCATTCAGCTTCTGGCCAGCATCCTTGGTCTTATAGTTGCCGGGAAGGGTTTCTTCCTTAATCTTAACGTCATCACCTTCAAGCACGCCATCAATCAGGATATCCTTAATGGTGGCTTTGGTCGTGCCGTCATAGTGTTTGACGTTGCGAGGATAGGTCGGGTCTTCCAGATAAATACTGTGAACGTACAAATCCAGAGGAGTGATAGAGCCAGACAAGTCTTCCTTCTCAATGTAGTAGTTGCCTGCGCTGTTGCCAACGAGAGAGAGTTCACTGGTTCGGATGACGACATAGGGACCGCCAGCATCGCTGACATTCTTGCCATCAACCGTGTAGTTACCAGTCACCGTAGTGGTGCTCAGCTTCACAGTGTTCTCGTCCTTCGCAATCAAGCCGCCAGAAGCAATATGAACATTTTCCAGAGTTGCCTTGCTGGTGCGGTCGTAGGGTTTATCGCCAGTACCGATAATCGTCAATCCGCGAGGATAGATATCGAACTTGACGGTATCACCAATACCGCTCGGACTGCTGCCGTCATAAGTATGACCGGGGTTCGTGTTCTCGTAGCGATATGTGATGATGTAACCCGACACCGTACATTTTGCTGTTGCGGTATAGGAACCGCAATCGGAGCGCGGATACTGGTTCTTGTCCGTAGACGCATCGCTTGGAGCCTTCGTCAATGTACCTTTACGGTTAGCATAGACGATAGTGGTGTTCTTCACGATATTGTCCATATCGGTAGAAGACAGGTTGCCGGAAACGCTGATGGAAGCTTCATCGGGGTTGCCATCATACAGCTTATTGGCTGCAGTGATAGTAATGGTTACATGCTGTTCCTCAATACCGGAATCGGGGTCGGTATCTTCGTATGCGGTATCGAAAGCATTCTTGCCGTTACGAGAGAAACGAGAAACAGAGGATTTGACCAGCTCAATGCTGGAATTACCAGCCTGCTCAGAACCGGAACCGCCGCCATCATTGCTGATGTTGACTTCCAAGACCTGAACCTTGTGTCCACCTGCATCAGTTAGAGTAGTACCAACGCCTGCAGCCCAGCTCAAACCGCCATTGCCGTCGCGCTTACAGCTGCCCCAGCCATCTGCATTGGCGAGCTTAGAGGACTCGTTAGCGTAGCCGCCGTACCAGCCGCCGCCGCCACCGCCAGGGCCTTCAACACCAACCTCAGAAGAACCATCAGTAATACCACCGAGGAACATAGAGAAGTCGCCGCCAGACATACCTTGGCCAAACGGACCACCGCCGCCAAGCTGGCCGCCCCAGACATGCAGGACGCCGTTGTTATCGGAACCGCCAGTAGCATCGCAAGCGCCGTGCTGGTTAGCACCACCACCGCCTGCAACAGCCAGAACATACTTCTTAGCCGTGTTTTCATCGCCGTACTCAGCCAAACGACCTGTGCCGATGATGCCGACAGCCACGGTAGTAGCACCGCCGCCAGAAGCGCCCTTCAAGCTCCAGTGAGCGTAGCGCTCCTGCATCATGATACCGCCGTTACCACCGCCGTTGTAGCCGCCCTGGACCACAACTTTTGCGTTAGCATCGGGGCTCGATGCACCGTTGACGTAGTGTGTCGGGTCATGAGAACCAGCACCGCCGTTGACGAAATAGAGCGTCGCGCCCTTTTCCGCCTTGACGCGAATCGTGGTCTTGCCGCCAAGCGAAGTGCGTTCGGGAGACAGACCAAACTGGTTATCAACGCCGCCGCCTGCACCGTTCAGAGTGATGATATACTCACCGGTATACGGAGCAGTGTACATAGAATAGGGTTTCGAAGTGCTGTTGGGTTCGGAGTAGACCTGAGAAGAGGATGCACCGCTGTTCTGTTCATCAATGTAGAAATACACCTGGTCCATGTTGGCCTTTGTGGTCGGAGCATCATAGCAGATGTAGTAGATAGCATTGCGCCAGAACCATTCCCAAGTTTCCTTCGGAATCGTGTTGCCGCTCTTAGAACGGTAAGCGAAGCCTTGACGCTTGTTGACGAATTCATCATCCGTAACCTTTTCGAAGAGGTCCGTAAAGCACTTACCGTCAGAGTTGCGAATCTTGTTATCGATAACCACGGTATCGCGGGAATCGATGCCAGAGCGGTTGTTTACACCGTTACCTGCGATAAAGTAGGTTTCCATGTAACGCAGACCATTCGGAGCGATAATTGCCAGGTCTTTGTAGTTGTAAACCGCACCGCCGTTATTCAGAGCTGTGTTGATTTCGGAAATTTCATTCCGCAGGGTCGAAATGTCCTTTGCGCTGCCATTTGCAGTCGTAATAGTATTACGCTTCTTCGTAGCTTTGTTCGGAACATTGGCCTTAATGGAAATGTTGTAATCCAGAACCAGTTCAGCGCCGTAAGAGGACTGGCTGATATCCTTATACAGATGGTCTTCCGGATTGCTGGAGTTCACGTCACGATTAAAGTTGTAGGCATCAGTTGCAGCAGTGGTATAGGGCTTCATATCGGCGCTATCCCAGTTCTGCATGTACTGAGCTTCAGCCTGGCAACGGAAATAGAAGTGCGTGTTACCGTAATCCATCGGGTTGGTAGCGTTATCAATGTACAGAGACACGATAGCGTTCCATTCCGCATAAGAACTGTTGTTCAGGTCCTTGAATTCAGTCGGATACATTGCTTCCAGCTTAATGTAGCCGCTGAACTTATTGAATGCTTTGCCGCTGGACATGAAACTCTTTTCAAGTTCAGCCACTCGGCTGTTCAGCTTGCTGATGTTGCCAATCTTCTTGCCAACATCGCTGTACTTCAATGTGACGGCATCACCGACATCCTTGAACTGAGAGAGGCTGCCGCCGCCTGCCACATCACTGTACAACCACTTAATGGTGGGAGCACTGTCTTTATTACCGTAATAGGTAATCTTTGTGGTATAAATGGCCTTGTTATCACCTGCTGCGCCATAGGCTTTACCACCCTGGCCCAGTTTATCAGGATTGATAGCATCCAAAGGAATTTCCTTCGGGCTACGGCCATTATTCGGGTTGGAAGCCGGGGTTGTCCATGCAAGGTTGCCGTTGCTGGAATCGTAGTTATTCAGCAGCAGAGACTGAGCCTTCAATGGCGTCATCTCAATGGGCGGTGCATAGATGATAAGGTGACCGGTACGAGCCTGTGCAATATCGTTTGCCGTGGTAGTATCGGTGCTCATGGTATGCCCGGTAGACTTATAGGTGAAGACACAGCGGAAATCCGTGCCATCCCAATCCATCGCTGCGTTGGAGAGTTCCAGTGTGACGGTGGTGTGCTTATTGAATGTAGATTTACCTGCATTCATCTTCGCATCGCTGCCAGTGAAGGAATCAGGAACCCAGAAATCGGACGGATACCAGACACCGCCGCCCAAAGCATCATTATCATCAGTTTTCGTTACGTAACTGATTTTGTACTTTGAGGACGGGAACAGGCTGGCATCACTGCCAACGGCAACCCAGTTACCGCTTGCATCACGGTACTGGACCTCGTAGGTCAGGCCATCCTCAACACCCTTCCAGTAGAACGCATCGAAGGAGAAGGAAGTGCTGCCACCAACGGAGATGCGGCGGTCAAAAGCCTGCTCGATATACATCGGGCGGATTTCAACGTCAACATAACCGTTGCGGCCATCCTCAGCCTTATCCATACTGGAATATACAGTACCACTCACGTTGTATTCGCACTTAAACTGAATACGGTTCGTGGTGTAATCCAACTTGGAGTAACTTACAGAGCTTGTCGTATAAGGCAAGTCGCTGTCCGTTGCTGCAGTGAACGTCAGGCTGTTAATCTTGCCGCTCACAGTGCCGTCAGAGGTATCGAAGGAAGTGCCAGGATTGCCGATTTTCACCCAATCGCCAACCTGGTTGTCAACGGAAATCGTGCGGTAATACCACACAACGTCAGAGGCTTTCAGCTGCTCGTTATAATAGAGCTTGCTGTCAACCGTCTTGTTGACCGGACCTTCCCAGTCCTTATAGTCATCAATTGGGTCAGCGGTTGGGGTCATCAGCTGCAGAGGATGGGTCTCAGTGTCGTTCCAGAAATGATTCGGAACATCGACCGTAATCATACCAAACTGAGTGACCTTGTTGCCGCTCTTGTCAATGACATCGGCACGCATCATGCCGGTAGTCGGCAGGTTCGAGATAACGTACTTGCTATCGCTGTTTACAACACAGTTATAGTCAACGCCATCGGAGCCATGAACAACAACCTTGTAACCGGTATAATCGGTCACGCCATAAGAGGTCGGGAACAATGCATTCAGGTCACCAACAACACGGGCAACACCAGTGATGCGTACATCCGGCTGATTGTCCAGCTTCAGAATCGGCAGCGTACCTTTGGTCATATCAGAACCAAGGTTCCAGCCGTTGTTCTTGCCGCTGGTATACATACCGTTTGCAGTCACGCTTGTGTTATCGAACACAGGCTGATTGTTGCTTGCGAGCTTCACCTTATAGACATCTGCGTTCCAGTGGCCGGAGAAGTTCTTGATGGGCTTCCAGCCTTCCGGCAGAGTCAGGTCATCCGTCAGCTGATAGCAGCCATTCAGCGGATACCAGAAAGTACCGCCATTCTGCAAAGCGGACAGAACCTGCTGTGCGTTGACAGAGGAAACACGAATCACGAAATGAACATCTTCCTGGCCATTCTGCTGTGCTGCACAAATCTCGCACTGTTTGCGCTGAGAGATGTACATGACAGTGTTGACGAACAGAGAAGCTTCACCATCGGTGGCTTGGTTGGTCGGAAGGTGACCAATCTGGTTCATCAGGAAGTTGCCAGTACCAGACAAGTAAAAGTTGCTTGTACCGAACCAGGACTGACCAGTCTCTTCATCGGTAATAGTCTTGGTTGTCGGGTCCGGATTGTAACCGAACTCTGCACCAGTCACGTTACCGCCAGCGTAATCAACCCAGATAGGACCGAATGCAACCTGAGAGTTAGAGTGGGTCTTAGCAGCAACAATAGTCGTACCCGTAGGAACATCGTAGGGGAAGTTCGTGGGGTTACGATACTTGACAGTGCTCTGAGCCTGAGAATTGGAGTAAGGCTTCAATTTTACACTCAGCTGGTCAGAACCGTACATAATACCAGCCTTACCGTAGGAGCTGTGAGAACCACCAGTGGACAGAATCATCGAAATAGCATCGGTCGGAAGGACTGTACCAGAATCGATGTTGCCGCCGTTAGCACCCATCAGAGCATTCATGTTCCAGTGACCGTTATCAATGTTGGGAACACTGTTCAGAACATAATAACGGGTAGAGGTATCGTTCTTGTCAGGACCATACCGGCCGCCTTCGTAGTAATCACGAGAGCCAGGGTCAGTATAACCAGCTTCATGGGCATCATACCAGGAACCAGCATAGGCATACATTGTATCGTGGCCGATACACATACCGTAGCCCTGGCTCAGGAATGCCTTGATAGCATAATAGGCTTTACCGGAAAGGTCCGGCTCTTGATTGACGCAGACACCCCAGCCGATAGAGTCAATTCGATAATTGCCCTCGGCATCCATCATATAACGGTCAGGGTCTTGGTTAAAAGTTTCAACCTTAATAGAAAGGACCGTAATATGCTGACTCATGTGGCTACCATTATCATTCTGCAACCAACCGTTATCAGTTACATAGTTGATAAAGTTTGCATACATATGTCCTGCATCAGAAACCCAGGGATTCAAGAAAACAACAGCATCCTTGTACTTTGTGCCGGATGCACCAGTGCCATAGCCGCCATTGTTGCGAAGCGCAGCCGTGTAAGCAGGAACATTAACTGCAGTGCCAGTCAGATTCCAGTCGTTACTGTCGTTATGAGGACGAAAATAGACGGTCTGACCATACCACTCAGAGTTGACTTCAAGTTTGTCACCATCAGTCAAGGGAAAGCCCATGTATTCGCGGGTAGTACCAGTCGGAAATTTATTATCATCCAACACATTTGCCGTAAAGTGACTCGTATTGAAAGACCCACCAATCTGCGTCCAATAACGGTCAGCAGTGGCTTTGTCGATTTTGCCAGCATTGAACCATTCGGTAACCTGGTCGTACATGTTTTTGGTGATGTACTCGTAGTTGCCGTTAAGACCCGTAATCCACTGGTTATCCGAAGAAATGGCAATGCTGTCAGCGGAGCGAGAAGAGAACGTGTCTGCCAGCATAACAACCGTATCAGGCATGTTCTGAGTAGCAACGTCACTGCTGTTCTCGTCTTCCGGCAGGCTGACGCTGAACTGAACCGTCTGGAGAATGATATCTCCGGCCTTGTCCTCGTCAGTCAGCTCATTGCCCAAATCTTCGAGAGCCTTGAAGTTTTCCTCGCGGTATGCTTCATCGGTCACAACAATGCGGCAGCGATAGTTGGCGGACAGGTCATCTTCCGTCACTTCAAAAGTGTAGGTAGATTCCGTTGCACCCTCAATATCCTGCCATTCGGTTTTTAGGTTTGCAGTGCTTTCATCGGAAAATTCCCACTTGCCGTCATCGTTGAGATGTGCGGTGTAAGTGCTCTCCCCGTTAGAAGCATAGACTTCAACGGTGCCGTCTTTGGTATTGGCAGCGGTGATGGTGTAGCCATCCAGAACGAAGTTGGGAGTGTGGTATGCAATCTGGACATCGCTGGAATCAGCACCGATTTCATCGAGTGCATCGACTACAGCGTAGTACATCTCGCAGCCCTGCCAGACATAGTTGGGACGCTCTTCGAGGACGGTGTGCTCTGTGGTATCTTCGATAACGAAGTTGTACCAGGTAGGCTCGTCCTCTTCGTAGTTGTAGAGAGCCAACGCCGTATCAACAGCAAAGTTCTGCTTGCGCTGCCACTGATAGGTGACGGATACATCGTCACGATTCAGCAGAGCATCCAGAGTGATAGAATCGCCAACATCCGCAGTCAGTTTATCGCCGTATTCCGGCGTTACTGTCTGCAAACCGACGAAGGTGGGTTCTGCAGTTTCAGGAGTAGAGACTTCTGTGTCGTTGGCATCCGATTCAGAAGTCTCTTCCCCATCCACCACATCAGACGTTGCATCCTGAGTAGTTTCATCGTTAGAGTTGGCATCCTCATACGATTCATGCGTCAGGTCCACAACATCCGTGATAGTCGGCGCGGAAGTGGCATCAGAGGAGTCGGCATCATTTGAACTACCGGAATCCACCGCATCTGCCTCTTCCGCAGCCGGGGCATCCGTAACATCGGTCGAAACAGAGGTGCTGTCTCCGGTTTCGTCTGCGAACGCAAGTGCGGTCGTGGACATCATCGAAAACAGCATGCTGGCGGCCAATGCTACGGAGGTCACTTTTTGCATAATTTTCTGCATAATGCGATTTCCTTTCTGTACAGCGGCGTTTTTGCAGGCACTTTGGCTGAGCGCCACGCTTCAACGCCCCTGCACGCATTGCTTTTTGCTTCCGTACATTTTCTATCATATGCGATTCGCAAGCCTTGGCAATAAGCCAGAAAAACAAATTTCGCGGAAAGTGAAAAGTGACTTTTCAACGACACGAATAGAAAAAGAAGCCGTACCTTTATGGGACGGCTTCTTCTTTGCATATGGGTCTTTGTGCAATTACGACAACGTGGGGAGGAAAGCTTGTGAAAATTAGCAGTCAAATATATGGTATATTATTTGCAAGAAGTTTTTGAAAGGCTTAGGCATTAGCTTTTCTTTTGAAACGGGCTTTTTGGGGCGGAAGAATATAAAATATCATTTTTCCATCTTTCGCCTCCCACGCCCGAACTTGCTTTCGTGCATAAGGTAGGAATTTATTGTAGTCATCAACATCATCAATCGCGTATGTTCTATCGTGGACGCGGTCAACAAGCACTTCACCTGTTTTAATGTTGACAATGGCATAGTCGGTGTACGGGTCCGTACAGCAGAAATTGTCCAGCAAATCGTGCAAAGTTATCATAATAGTCACCTCAAATTACAAAGGAGTTGTTAATCTATGGCAAAGTACACAGAGGCGTTCTGCGTCACCACGGGCAGCATGATTTCTATCATGCAGATGCGTAGTGAGTACAATCACGACCCCGCCATTTATGAAAAGGTCTACAAGGGGCACTTGTTCTGCCCTGGCTGCCAGGCTGTCCCACTAACAGTAGTTCATACGAACGGGCAACTCTATTATCGTGGGCACCCACATGAGGAGCACGCCGATGGCTGTTGGTACGCATTGGATGAGAGAGTTGTGAAGAGCGTTACTGAAATTAACGGCGATAGTGAGGAGCAAGCTCTTTCTCAGCTTGACTCGCTCTTACGTGCCACATTTAATGGCAATCAGCAAGCTGCCAATGCCAGGGCTGCAAACCGCAATGCAAACAGAAGCAATGCTCCTGTTGTGCATCAGCAGCAAGAGGCCCGCAGGCGTCTCCCTCAGTGCCGTATTGAAGACTTGCCTGTGCGGTTAGCAACAAATGATAGCCCCCAAGAAATTAGCATTTATTATGGCAAAGTGCTTTGCGAGGTTGTTAACGCCAAGAATCCTTACAACGGGGTTGACATCAAGGTGCTAATCGTAAAGGATGCAGTAACAAAGAAAACTATTATGGGGCTTACAATGTCTTTGACTGTTTGGAGCCATTTTACAACCGAAACGCAAACATTACTACAAGCAACACAACGACCTGTCCATATTGCATTTCTTGGTGTATTTACATCATCGCAAGGCAGGGACTTGGGATTACCCTATACGTGCTATCTCAAGACTTCTACATACTTGCAGGTTTTGAGAGACTAAATCACTAACGCGATGAAGCGTGTACTATCTGTTTCCACACGCCAATCCGACAAGATGCGTTCTGCAAGCGCTTTATCTACATCTTTCACTAAGCCTTCAAACAGTGGGACAACATATAACGTATAGTTCTCCGCAATGGCAATTTGCTGCGTAGCAGGGTCTTTAGCCGTTGCAATGAGTTCTTTAAGTTTTATAGGTTTCATTAGCTCACCTTCTTTATCTTTTATTGTAGTGGTATCGCACATTTTGGCAAAGGTGTTATAATACACAGATGTTATTCTTTAAAAAAGAAAACTCGTAGCAAGAAGACTTGTTGCTTCTATACTACGAGTTTCTATATTACCAATTACAGAATTTTGGTACTATTAGCACCAACCAACTGCGTGTTCTTCCGGAGGGCAACCATTGTCGGTGGGAGTGGAAATTACAGGGCCACCCCATTCCCAACCACCGCTGCCGTTAGGCTTGTTTTCCGTACTGCCGCTATCCCCACCGCTCGGTTGAGACGGTTCCGGGTTGCTCGGCTGTTCCGGCTGAGGGTTAGGTGCAGGCTGAGCCGGTGTGGGATTGCTTGCCGGGGCAGAACTACCCGTACTGGAGGAGGTATTACCCTTGTTGGAACTCTTGCTGGTGTTCTGCACAATTTTCTTGGCCTGGACGGTCAGCTTGTAGGTCGCATTCACCAGGCTGCAAGACCTGAACCCTGCCGTCTTTATCGACGGTGGCCACTGCCTCATCAGTAGAAGCGTAACTTACCTTCACATCGGTGGCATCAGCCGGGCTTACCGTTGCCTCGACAGTGGTTTCGTTTCCATCGTTGAGCTTGACGTCAAGGTTGTCGGGAACGGTGATGTCTTTCGCGGCCACTTTAACCGTAACCTTGCAGACAGCACTCATCTCAGAATCCGTGACGCTTGCAGTGATGTCAGCTTCACCTGCAGAGACAGCAACCACCATGCCAGTCGCATCAACAGTCGCAACACTCTCATCGGAAGAAGTCCATGCGACCGTCAGTTTACTTGCTGCTTTAGCGAGCTTTTCGTCAGTTTCAGCGCTTTCACCGGTTGCAGCAGTCTCGGGGGTCACGGCAGCAGCATCGTCAGTGCATTGATCTGCTCTTTCCATTGTGCATTTTCTCTTTCTTTCATCAGCATATCCATGGAAACCAGCTCGATCGTATCCACTGACTCACTCTCGAGATACTGCATTGCCCGGATCATCGCTTCTTTTGCTGTCAGGATTGGAATCTCCACATCAAATATATTCATCTTTTCTATCATAATAAATCACCCAACCATGCTCCCCATTCTGAGCATTTTATCAAAAATGAGTGGTTTTGTCAAAATAAGACCTTTCTGCTTCCGGTTTTCTATATTTTTTCCTCCGTCTGTGCTGTCCCGTTCTCCTGCGTCCGTCTTCTTTTTGTCACCAGTCCGCCGATCCTCCCGGTCTCTTTGGAAGTAAGTGATTTCCAGCCCTGTGCAAGTACCCGGTCTAACAGTCCCAGTTCTTCCGCAATCTCATACTTCATTTTTTCTTCCTCTTCCAGTTCGTTTAAATTGATCGGTTTTTCTTTTTTCTTTCCCATATTCTGCCTTCTTTCTTTTTTTAGAAGTATTTCCCGATCAGATCAGATTATACTGAAAAACTGATTCCTGTCATCTGCCCGTAAAACGAACAGGACGGAGCAGATACCGGTCAAGTATCTGCTCCGTCCCTCTTTATAAGATGATACAAATATAAGTGAATCGTCAATTATTCGATTGCTTCTGTCTCGATCACAAATTTTACACTTCCATCCATCTTGCTGTCCTTACCACTGAATGTATTGTAGGTGCAGTCATCAGAGGTCAGTGCTTTGAGTCTGTCAAGTACATCTCCGAATTCGTCTTCTACTGTACTCTTTAATTTACTTGTTCCTTCTTTATCGAACTGATCCATACCATCTGCCAGCTTCTTTGCTCCTTCTGAAAGTGAGGAAGCTCCTTCACGAAGTGCATTGCTGTTGGCTGAAAGTTTCGCTGCACCGGCTGACATCTGTGAACCAAGTGTATTCAGACCGGATGCAAGCTGGTTCGTTCCGCTCTGCAGCATTCCTGCTCCGGCTGCCAGTGTTGAACTGCTTCCTTTCAGTTTCTCTGCACCTGAAAGAAGAGAAGTATTATAAGATCCGAGCTGCATAAATCCGCCATTCAATTCAGTAATTCCCTGGATTGCTGTCGGGAACTGTGCCTGAACAGATGTATTCAACTGTCCAAGTCCGCCTGAAAGAGTTCCAAGTCCGGTATTCAGTCCCTGCATTCCCTGATTCAACTGAGTCACAGATGCTGTAAGCTGGCTGATTGAATCTGACGGAAGACTGTCCTTTGCTGCTGCAATAGCATCCAGTTTCTTCTGCATTTCCGGAAGCTGCTGCTGTAATGCTGCTGCAGTCTCTTTAAATGTCTTCAGATTTGTCTGAAGCGTTGCTGCCCCGCTTGTGATGGCTGACAGGTCAAAGGTCGGTACACTGACCGTGATCGCAGATGCTTTCTGCACATTGTTCAGTCCGTCTGCAGCAGTCTGTGCATTCTGAAGTGCCGTAATTGCTGTACTGATCTGATCTCTTACTGACTCATCTGTTGTCGCATTTAACTGAACCTGCAATGCACTGATCGCATTTGCAATCTGCGTCTTGCTTGTATTGGCTGCTGCCTGTGCTGCATCCACTTTTGTATTGTAATCTGTAATCTTCGCATTGACATCTGCAACCGCTGTCTCACAGTCACTTTGCAGTGTTCCGAGCTGGGTATTGATTGCATTGAGCTGTGTTTCCATTCCGGTCAGTGCTGCTGCAATATTGGCTACCGGTGTGGCAATTCCTGTCTGAAGACTTGCAGAAAGAGATTCCGTTGCAGAAATCAGTTCATTTCCGGTTGTCACCATACCATTCACCTGCGTCAGAAGTGCTGTCACTTCCTCTGAGCCAAGTACTGCCTGTAACTGCTTTGTACCTGCTGCAAGCTGGTTGGCTGCGATCACCAGATCGTCTGTTGCCTCTCCTTTTCCGTCAGCCGCTTTGCTCAATGTATCTACGGCTGTCTGCACCTGCTCCAGACCTTTGCTTAACTGAGATAACTGTGCGGCACCTGCTGCAATCTTCTGCTCGCCTACCACATAGGAAGTCACTCCATTTGCCAGTGCATTAGTTCCACTTGTATAGTCTTTCACGCCTTTGACAACTTTGCCTACTCC